>Ga0307374_10002013_pt1 | contig 36944 bp, 31 predicted proteins | sample OX3MG_FD_202532 | JGI IMG/M metagenome (GOLD analysis project Ga0307374, IMG submission 202532) | Soil microbial communities from Risofladan, Vaasa, Finland - OX-3 | ecosystem: Environmental > Terrestrial > Soil > Coastal area > Acid sulfate soil | place: Finland: Risofladan, Vaasa | collected... | reverse complement strand
TTCCCGTCGCGAAGCTCCCCACCGTGCTCCACGTCGTCGCTGACGCGTTGCCGATGACGGCCGCGGTGCACGCCATTGCCCCGCTGCAGTCGAACTGGTACTACGTGGGCCAGTTCGCCATCATGCTGGGGTACATATTCGTCGCCCTCTCGATCGGAGCGGCCACGCTTCGCCGAACGACCAGGTAGCCTCAATCGCCGGTGGGTCATCGGTCAGATCAACGACCAAGGCACCAGTACGATCGACCACGGTCGTAGCGACAAAGGGGAGATGGGTTTCATGAGCGAAGCGACGTCGCGTCTTGGCTCGTGCTCGCCGTCGCGCCCCAGGAGCGTGCCGTGACGACGGGCCCGATACTCGAGGCCCGTGATCTCGTCAAGCGCTTCGGCGACCTCACGGCGGTCAAGGGCGTCAGTTTCGCCGTGGAGAAGGGCGAGAGTTTCGGGTTCCTCGGCCCCAACGGGGCTGGCAAGACCAGCACCTTACGCATGATCTCGGCGGTCTCTGAGCCGACGTCGGGTTCACTCACGATCCTTGGCCTCGATCCCCGCCGCGACGGTCCCCAGATCCGTGGCCGTTTGGGCGTCGTGCCACAAGAGGACACCCTCGAGCTCGAGTTGACCGTTCGCCAGAACCTAGAGATGTTCGGTCGGTACTTCGACATCGCGCGCGACGTCCTGCGCGAACGAGCGTCGGAGCTCTTGGAGTTCACTCAGTTGTCCGAGCGGGCGAACGACAAGGTCGACGACCTTTCGGGTGGCATGAAGCGTCGCCTGACCATCGCCAGGGCGCTGATGAACCAACCCGAGATCTTGATCCTCGACGAGCCCACGACGGGACTCGACCCCCAGGCGCGACACCTCGTTTGGGAGCGTCTCTACCGCCTGAAACGTGAAGGCGTCACGCAGATCATCACGACCCACTACATGGACGAGGCCGAGCAGTTGTGCGATCGCCTCGTCGTGATGGATCACGGCACCATCGTGGCTGAGGGGCCGCCCAGCGAACTCATTGCCCGACACTCCACCCGCGAAGTGGTCGAGCTGCGCTTTGACACCGACTCACACGAAGAGCTCCACGAGCGTCTCTCGCCCTTCGCCCAGAGGGTCGAGGTCCTGCCGGATCGCATCCTGTTGTACGTCAACGAAGGCGACGACACGTTGCGAGAGCTTCACGCCGTGGGCGTCATGCCCACGAGCGCGCTCGTGCGTCGAAGTTCACTCGAGGACGTCTTTTTGCGCCTCACCGGCCGGACCCTGGTGGACTGAGCATGTCGAACACCCTCGACGTCACCGCCGGCTGGTCCCGCTGGCGGCGCAGTTGGTGGTACCACGCGACGTACTACGCGCAAACGTGGCGCGGCTCCGTCGTGAGTACCGTCTTCTTTCCCATCTTCTTCCTCGCCGCCTTTGGCGTGGGGGTCGGACATCTCGTGACCGCCCACCACGGACTGGTCCAAGGTCAGACCTACCTACACTTCATCGCGCCGAGTCTGCTCGCCACGACCGCGATGCAACAGGCCGAGGGCGAGTCCCTCTGGCCCGTGCTCGCCGCGGTCAAGTGGCTGCGCACGTACCACGCCGCGGCGGCCACTCCGCTCGAGCCCGAGGACATCTTTTATGGGAAATTGGCGTGGGTCGTCACCCGATCCTTCCTCACCGGGGTCTTCTACACGATCGTCATTGGCTGTTTTGGCGCCATCGAGTCCTGGTGGAGTCTGACGTTGCCCATTATCGGCGCACTCGTCACCCTGGCCTTCGCCGCACCCCTGGTCGCCTTCGCCGCCCGTTCGCAGACCGACGGTTCCTTCGTCACGATCTACCGCTTCGCCTTCGTGCCGATGTTCCTCTTCTCCGCGACGTTCTATCCGGTCTCGGCCTACCCCGGGTACCTGCGGCCCTTGGTGCAACTCGTCCCGCTGTACCACGGCGTCGCGCTCGCGCGCGCGGCCGCCTTCGGCCAGGGATCGTTGGGAGCAATCACGTTCCACTTCGCCTTCCTCGTCGCGATGGCGCTGGTCGGCATCGCCTGGGGCCGGCGCACGATGCGTCGGCGCCTGGTGGACTGATGCTGACGCGCGTTCTTCCTCGATTCGGTTCGCGGCGCTCGACGCACATCTTCGAGCGCAACTTCATGGTGTACCGCTCACAGTGGCTCATGCTGGTCTCAGGCTTCTTCGAACCTTTCTTCTACCTGCTCAGCATCGGGATCGGTCTCAACAGCCTCGTCGGCAACTTTCACGTCGGCGGGCAAGTCATTAGCTACGCCACCTTCGTCGCACCGGGGATGCTCGCCACCTCGGCGATGAACGGTGCGGTGATCGACTCGATCTTTAACCCCTTCTTCCGACTCAAGATCTCCCACGCCTACGAAGCCGTGCTCGCCACGCCACTGGACGTAAACGACGTGGCGCTGGGCGAGGTCTGGTGGGCGCTGGCACGCGCTGGCATCTACGCCGCGTCTTTTATCGTCTGTATGGCGCTGCTCGGCGACGCGAACAGCGTCTGGGTCGTGCTGTGTTGGCCTGCGGCCGTCCTCACCAGCTTCACCTTCAGCGCCTTGGGGCTGGCCGCCTGTACGTACATGCGCTCGTGGCAGGACTTCGACATCGTCGCCTTGGTTCAGCTACCCCTGTTCTTGTTCTCGGGGACGTTCTTTTCAATCTCGTCCTACCCAGGGTGGCTCGGGGCCATCGTGAGCGTTTCTCCGCTGTATCAGTCGACGTCATTGCTACGGGGTCTCGCCCTCGGACAGTTCGCGTGGATCATGACGTTTCGCATGGCGTACCTCCTCGTGCTCGCCTTCGTCGGACTGACGCTCGCCGCTCGACGCTTCCGGCGGATCCTCGTGCCCTAAGCGACGTCACGACAGGCACAGGGCATCACCAGCGAAATATCACCGTTCCCAATATTTAACGTCATCACGTTCAAAACTCGTTGCGAGCCAGCAACTGCGAAGTATTGGACACGTCCGACCTCACGATTACTTCACCGACATCGTGACGAAATCGCGATTTTCCCACGTTTCAAAGAATCGTCCCGGGGGTTGAACCATCGTGGCAAGTAAATCCCTTCCGTTGGCCGCCGTCGCCAGCCCGTTGGAGCTTCGAGGTGAATACGTAGCGAAGACTGTCCAGTACGGATTCATGTCGAGCGTCATCGCCCGAACAGCCCCCGCGCGCACGAGAATCTCGGCGAGATCAACAATGTTCATCTGCCCCACCACGTACACCAACGCACCACTGCGGGTGACGCCGAGCCCGGAGCGCCACGTATTGACAACTTCGCCCAGCGCACTGCCCCAGACGGCGGTGTCCGCGGGGTTGAGTCCAGGGACTGGTCGGCCCTTCTCCACGAGCAAGGTCAGATTCTGGCGAACCGCGACCACGTTGGAGGTCATCCCCACGTCGCGCCCCCACTGGCCAACGGTCGCGAAGCCGTTGCGATAGATGACGAGCGACGCGCCGCCCACGCGCAGCGGCGCCACCAAACGGCCCTCGCTGAAGTACCCGCCCATCGTGTCCTTCATCAAAAAGCCACCGTTGAACGCCGCGACCAAGGTCCTCGACGCGCTCGGGGAAATGGGCGCCGTGTATTTCCACGACGTGCCGCCCGGACTGAGACTCCCGGAGTAGAGCGTGGCCCGGAGGAGCTTGGTGTCCATCCAGGCCACCCCGGCCGCAATGCCCGAAGTCCCTGGCAGACGGAGCGAGGTGGTGTAGACGGCGGCGCGACCCGCCACGAGTCGGCCCGACGGACGCCACACACCCTCACCAGAAAATCCAGTACCCCGGAAGGGCTTGAGGGCCGTGGGCGTGGGCAGCGACGCGACCGATACGTGGGTCTGCTTGTGAGTGACTGACGGGCCCGAAACGAAAGGCGGCACCGCCGATCGTGCGGCGCCCGCTGAGTTACCAATGACCGCCGAACCGAGGCTCAGGCCCGTGGCCGCTACGAGCGCAACAGTTCGCCGTTTTATCATCGGACCTCTGGATTGAGACACCTGGAAAGAGCGACGCCCCGAATCCCACTCGGGTAACTGACACACATTTCTTCAAGACATGGAGCATCAGACAACGAGAAACCGTCTTTCACAATAACGTTGGTGTAATCGAGTCAACCCCAAGAAATCGAACAACCCGGGTCAAAACCTATTGCCATCTTTCAAGCAACGAGATTGGCGCATCCTAAGAACGAAGTAAAAATTGGAACGGCTTCGATCACTTCGAGGTAGACAGCGAAAACTCAGGACTGCGTGGCGACAAGATTATCCAACCGCTCGAGCGACCTCGTCATATCCTGGCGAAACCGCGAAGCGTAGAGGTGTCGAAGGAGGAAGCGAAGCCCCTCGCTCGAGATGTCCCATGTCTCGCGCACACGAGTCCCTCCATCAACGGGCTCGAGTTCGTAGCGCCAAATACGGCCGAAGAAGCGTGCGCCGCGCCCATTCGCCGGTTTTGGGGACCAAGCGATCCGCCGGCCCTCGTCGAACTCCGTGACGGTGTTGATCATGCCGTAGCGCAAACCTCGTCGCATATCCATCGCGAAGGTTGCCCCCAGCGAGAGCCGGTCCGGCGCGTCGGGTCGGGCGTGCCTCACCGTACCGGAACCGTCGATCTCCGGGTGCCGACGGGGATCGGCGAGCACCCCGAAGATTGTTCCAGCTGGTGCTCGCATCACGCGCTCAACCGAGACGATGTCGCGATGATTTGTCATAGCTCTAAAGTATCCCAGGTCCAACGCGCGGAACGTCGAATTCTCCGACGCACGCAAGGCGAGCGAACCCCGAAAGTCCACGCTGGGTGAGAAGTCGAACGCCGTCGTGCGCGACGGGCCGCCGCGATCTTTCCCTTGCACACATCTTTAGAACCAAGACGGCACGAGTCGGCCACATTTCCCGCGATGGGGCGTGTTCCCTTTGCGCTTTCCTTTAACAACGGGACCATCGGACTCTGGCGAAGGGGGTCGTCGCCACCGCGACCGCAGTCACCGACTTCACGCGCGAACCGTTCTTGTACAAAGGTCACTCCGAGCGTTCGCCATGCGTCAAGTGGACCGGACTGATCTCTCCAATCGGACGGGGAGGTGTGCTGAAGCGACGCCGGGGCATTATCAGCGAACCCCACGTCAAGATAATCGCTACACTAAAACGGTGAATCTAGCCCTCTCCAAGCGGGGTGACTACGTCGTGCGCTCGGCCATCTGCCTCGCCGGATGCTACGAATCGGGCGTACCGAAAAAATTACGTCAGGTCTCCTCGGAGATGGGGGTTCCCCGGACCTACGTCTCTCAGATCCTGGGGGATCTGGTGCGAGCTGGACTCGCGCAATCCTTTTTTGGGACCCAAGGTGGCTACAGCCTCGCCCAACCACCCAGCGAGGTGAGCCTGCTGCAAATCGTCGAAGCCGCCGAGGGTCCACTCGCACCCGAGACGTGCGTGCTCGGGGACGCCCCGTGTCGTTGGGAGTCGGTCTGTCCCTTGCATGAGACGTGGGGCACTGCGGCGGCGGCACTGCGAGCAGTGCTGGCCACGACGAGTCTTGCCGACTTAGTCGAACGAGACCGTGCGATCCAAGCGGGTACGTATTTGGTGTCCGGCGACGGGCACCGTCACCACGCCTCCACGGTGGCCGTGATGGACTCGGTGCAGATTGAACTCGCGGCGTCCAGTGTCGCGGAGAGAATTCGAGCGGGTAATTCGTGGCTCGTCCCTCACCTGGAGGCGGCCCACGCCGAGAGCGAATCGACCCTCATACGAATCGGACCGGGTGGACCGAACTGGTTGGGCAAGGTCGTCGCCGTCCACCTTGGCACACCAGAAGGTGCCAACGAGAATCTCGTTATCCCTGTGACGTGGGAAGCCACCGGTCCCTCGGGGCTCTTTCCTCGCTTCGAGGGCGAGTTGCGCGTGTCGGCCCTTGACCCCGACCGCTCCGAGTTGACCCTCACGGGTCACTATCGCCCACCTCTTGGCCGCACCGGCCAGGCGCTCGACGGCGCGTTACTCGCCCGCGTCGCGCACGCCACGGTCCGTTCGCTGCTGCGCCGACTGGCCCGTGTCCTCGAAGAAGAGTCCGCCTCGCGGCCCGCTCGAGGGGTCGCTGCTGCGCCGCCGAGCGCACCGCGACGTTCGGCCAACCACCCGGTCAAGTTGTCGAGCGAGGATCCCCCGACACCAACGTTTTGATCCCGCCAACGTCCGGATTCTTTCGGGTGCGAGAATTGACACCGGCCCTTTACCGTCGCGCGAGGGCCGAGCGGGGCACGGCGAACGGTCAGGCTATTCGCTGGTGAGTATCGGCAAACCCCCGGCTCGCACCCACCATCACCAGTGACGGCTCGGCCGGTGAATCGTTCAGCGGAGCGCTTGGTTCGAGACGCACCACGGGAAATGGGCGGTCCGTATGCGCGAGGTAGAGCCGGACGTGAGGAAACGTGAGGCGTACTACCTCGAAGATTCGCTCGCGCTCCTCGCCGTTAAGGACGACCGGGACGACCTCCTCGCGACGTCCCTTGCGCTCGATCTCGACCGATTCGCCACAGCGCAGGTTCCCGTACCAGGCGGGGGCCCGATCCGAGCCGCCATTGGCGGCACAGACGAAGGGAATCTCATCGATCTCCACGTAGGCCACGAGCACCTCGCGCACCTGACCGCTGGAGCGCCCCCGGGTACGAAGCAACAAGACGTCGTGCACACCGAGGGCCTTGACGCCGAGGCTGACTCCAAGGTGTCGAAAAGCAATCACGTCAATGCGAGTCCACCAGCGCGCCGTCATCTGGTCGAACTTAGAACGCCGTGGCCCCCGAGGCGCGAGTGGTCGAAACAGTCGCATGTAAACTTGCGCGAGTTTGCGCCGGTAGCTAGGAATCTCTTCCATCTGTTCCACCCCCCTCTTCTTCACGTACCGCGGAACTACTAGACCGACACTTTGACGGCCTCTTTGATCGTGGCTAGACGGGCAAGCCCCTCACCGAATGCTCTCGGTCCAAAGATCCCCGCTTTGGCGTCGAGTTCCTCGGGTCCAAAGGCGGCTTGTGCGACGACGACGGCACCTTTCTTTTCAAGGGCGCGACGCATCGCACGAAGGGTACCCTTGGGCGATACCCCGAACGTGCAGAAGACGGCGACCGTCTTGCCCCCCAACCGAGGCAGTGCGTCTAACCATGTCTTCATTGCTTTCGCTGGACCGACACCGGCCACCACGAATCCTTCGACCCAACTCCCCACCACCACCACGTCGGTCATCGCGAGTTCGGCGGGACCGACCTTGACGATCGGGAGCACCCGAGTCACCAGACCTTTCGCGGAGTAGCCGTCCGCGATGGCTTGCGCCGCGCGTTCGGTCTTGCCACCAATACTCGCGTAGCAGACGAGTACTCGCACCGGGCCCTTGGACTGAACAGAATCCACGCGACTGGGACCTTGCGGATGGGCGTCGAGCACCGCGGCGGCGGCACGACGACCCTGGGCCATTGCCTCCACGACCGTGGCCGGACCGGTTAACGCGTCCCCGATAACCCAAAGCCGATCGCTCACCGCCAGGGCGGCGCCCCAGAGCCCGACCTCGCGCCCGAGCGCCAATTTTCCGACCGCGTTGTGGTTGGCGAAGGCGGACGCGCGGTTGGCCAGAATGCCACTCGCCGTCCAGCGCCGATCGGGTACGCCGGACGTCTCTTTTTTCAGCGGGGTGCCCGGGAGTAACTCGGCGAACGCTGGGTCGTTGCGATAACCCATGGCCATTACCACGAGGTCGACGTCGAGCTTCTCGGGCCTGTCCGCGAGGACCTTGGGGCGACGGTCGGCACGGTTCTGGGCAGTACAGGCGAGCGCGGCGCGAGCGACTCGTCCCGTACCGTACAGCGCTGTCAGCGTGCGCGAAAAACGAACTTCAACACCTTCTTGACGGGCCTCTTCGAGCTCGTCGGGTCGCGCCAGGGCGAAGCGCTCGTCGAGCCAGTCGACGCACGTTGCTTCCATGCCCAAACGCCGCGCGGTGCGGGCAACGTCCATGGCGGTGTTGCCCGCGCCGAGGACCAGAACGTGTGGCGCTGGACCCCCCTTTTCGAACGACTCGAGCCCGTGCGTCGCACAGAACTCTTGGGGAGTGCATCCGCGCTCAAGTGCCGTTTTGGCCTCTTGCAAGAAGGAAGTGGCTTCGATGACGCCGTCGAGATCCGCCCCGGGCACCGGCAGACGCAACGGCACGCCGGCGCCGATAGCCACAATGACCGCATCGTGGGTGACGAGTAGTTCGCCGAGGTCCTCGGGGCGAATCTCGGTTTCGCAGCGCAGATCCAGTCCCGCTTGGCTGAGCTGTTCCCAGGGCCGCTGGGCCAGCGCGTCGCTCAAGGTGAAGTCGGGAATTCCCCAGGCGCACAGCCCGCCGGGCGTCGCGTCCTTCTCATAGACGGTCACCGCCGCACCGGCCTCGAAGAGATCCCACGCCGCCGCCACGCCCGCCGGACCCGATCCGATGATCGCTACCGACAACTCTTTGGCCTCGGAGGAGTTCGTGGGAGGCGCCACGCTCATGTTGTCAGCGACAAACCGTTCCAAGCGACCAATGGCGACGGGGGCGCCGCCCGCGAGGGACCAACTGCACGCCCCTTCACACTGCGCGGCTTGGTTGCACACGCGCGAGCAAATATCAGGCAGCAGAGTGGTACGCCGCAAAACCTCGTGCGCGCCTTTTAGATCTTGGTCTCTCAAGGACGCAATGAAACCGGGAATGTCGTTGTGCGCGGGGCAGCCCCGAACGCAGGTCGGGTCGGGACACTGCAGACACCGTTCCGCCTCGGCGAGCACCTCGGTCCAACCGGCGAATCCCGAACGGATTTCACTGATATCACCCAGGAGGCGGATGGGGTGGACCGGCTCGGGTTCAATACGGGGTTCAACGAGCATCGGCCCGTCGACGACGATGGCCGAGAAGGGACAGGTGCGCTCGCACTGGCGACACCCGACGCAGAGTGCGTCGTCGGCGAGCGCCACCCAACGCTTGGGGTCCATCGTCAGCGCACTGGTCGGACAGCGAATGATGCACTCCTGGCACCCGGCGCATCGGTCGGTCAGAATCTGCACGGTGGGCCGATCGCTGGCAATGCCAATCTCGCTCGAAATGGTCTGCGTCATCGTGACTCCTTGGTGTCGGGTCGGACGGGGAGTTTCGGGGATGGGTCGTTCGACACGGCCGCTCAGTTCGCTGCCTGCATGGCCACGTACAAAAACGCCGCGACCGTACCGCACACGGCCACCAGCCCGAGGGTCGTGGCCCGAACAACAAACGCGTTGCGACTCACGCCCACGAGCTCGCGATTCGTAATGCGCAGTGTCGCCCAAAGCGCGGCGAGCGTGCCCAGGACGATCACGCCCACCTGGACGTTGATGATGCGTGGATCCGAGAGGATTCGCGCGTTGTACAACGAAGAGTTGGTGCCCGAAAAGCCGAACATGTGCTGCACGGCGGGAATCACTCTCGGCGCACTCTTAAAGAACTTGGGCAATTGGCGTGCGAAGTAGTCCGCACCGACCACCGGGATCAGTCCGTACATGATCGGTAGGAAGTAAGCGCGAAAGCGCGAACCCCGGTCCATAAAGTTGCCCGGGTGATCGAAACCGATGTCACGCCGGGCACTGAGCACCCCGATGCCTTTGGCCGCGCCAGCGGTGACGACTGACAAGAGCACGATCAGTCCCAAGTAGGCGACCGGGTCGGGATAGTGCGGGAAGTGCAGGTGACTGTTCAACCAGTTGTCCAGGGTGCCGTACGCACTGAGGGAATTGAGTTGCTGGTACAGCACGAGCCCCCACAAGAGCGCCACCGCCCACGCCACGTCGACGCGGCGGCGCATGGGCGCCACGACCGAGGTGAGGGGCTTTTGGAGGAACAACCCGATGTTGTCCTCGGGGCAGGACTTGTAGCACTCGGTGCAAAGCCCGCAGTACAGATTTGAGTCAGCGCTCGCTGGCCAGGTGTACCACGAGCAGCCGTAACCTTCCGTGCCGCCACGCATACAGTCCTTCGTCTTGCAGCTGACGCACACGTCGCGATCGCGCGTGCGAAAACCAGCGACTGAGCCCATGGAGCCGATGGTGCCAATGACCGAGGTCAGTGGACAGATGTAGCGACAGAAGGTCCGCCGCTCGAACACGAGGAAGAAGACGAGCGCGGCGGCGACGATGCCGATCACCATGAAACTGGTGGACGCGGGGTTCCCCGGCCCGGCGATGTTGTAGTACTCCTCGATCCAGGTGAGGACGAGAAACGACGCAACGGGCAGCACGAAACCGAGGCGAGCCAAGGGCTCGGGGAACTTACGGCCAAGGCCCAAGGTCTTTTGAGTGCGCTGGAAGAAGGTGCGTCGCTGGATCCATTCGGCGAAGCCGCCGAAGGGACACATCGCGCACCATGCCCGCCCGACCACCACCATCATCACGAACACCAGGCAGAACCAGACGTACCACGTGATTGCGGCGCCGAAGTTCAGGCCCGGAATCGCCGTGCCCAAAAGACCCACGAAGATCACGGTCCAAAAGATGATCTGGTTCGGCAGGATTAAGAAGAACTGAAACTTGCGATTGCGCAGGATGCGCGCGACGCGCGGGCTACGAGCGATGTCCAGGCCCGACGAGGGATCCGAAGGGCCAAAGCGTTCCCCGATGCCTTCGCGCTCTGGCGCGCGAAGTCGGATCGCCACCGCCACCGGGTCCGTCAAATGCGCTTCTGGACTGTCGAACTTGATCGCCACGTTTACCCCCCGGACTCCATGTATAGCAGATTACTTGACCTAATACCGTACTACTACGCGTTTAGGTAAGTACTATCACCTAGGCGACGTCCTGTCAACTAGAACCTGGCTTTTGGCCACGCCGTAAGTTCATGGGGTAGTGCGAAAGGCCCGAATAACTGGCTCTGCCAGCAAGAGTCGAGACTCTGTCCTGCATCGCCGCGTGGCCCTGTGCGCCTCGACCGACAAAGGGCGAGTAACTCGATGACCTGAACTTGACCCCAATGGCGTGAGTGCGGGGTGAACGCCGTGGTCCCACTTCTCGCTCCCGAATCGTTTCGGGAGCGTGGGCTGACTACGTCTTCGTGCCGAGACGACGCAATCTCAACTCTTAGGAACCGAAGTTGCTCGATGCTGGCCCGGGGACCGCACGCCCTCTTTCCCGGACGAAGCGTGAAATCAGAACTATAGGGAATGGACCTCTGGGGTGTTTCCGTCGCGTCGAACTGGCGCAGAAGGGGAACGTGTCGATGAAGGCTCCAGGGTTCGCGGTCCGAGAACCTGCTCGAGGAGTTGGTCAAGTTCGTCGGCCATCTGGCGCTCCCGGCGCGCGCGCAGCAGCGTCGAAACCAAAACTGTCATGCCCACGATCAAATACATACCAATCGTGAACAAGGAAACCAGCACTAACGCGGCCAGCACTGCGCCGAACACTTCACCCATGGCTACATCTTGAGACTCTCTGTCGTGAAATGGAACCCGGAAATCACGGTTCGAAAACCCCAAATCCCACGGGGAAGGACGTGGAACTACGTGGACTCTCCCCGGCCCGATATTGGCGCTCGGTGCGTTCGAGGAGCAGACTGGCTCGCATGGACGCACCCACGCCCGCGGAGGGATTGCAATCGAAGCCCTTTTATCGGGCCCCCCTCGAAGAGACGGACCGACCGGTGGCGACGCCGGTTCGCGTCGTCATCGTGGACGATCACGCACTGGTACGAGAAGGCACAATCCAACTCCTCCAGCAAGCCCCTGACCTCGAAGTCGTTGGGCAAGCCGGCTCGGGCGAGGAGGCGATGACCGTCTTTGAGTCGCTTCGTCCCGACGTAGCGCTCGTCGACGTCAACCTGCCGGGAATGAGTGGACTGGAGTTGGCACGTTTGGCCGTGGTATCACTTCCCACGATGCGGATCCTCGTGCTGAGTGCGTACGACGATTTCGCGTACGTCACCGAAGCCCTCGAGATTGGAGTCAGTGGTTACCTCTTAAAGACCGTATCGGCAAGAGAACTCGTCGACGCGGTGCGGGCCGTGGCGGACGGAGTGTTTGTGCTGGATCAGGCGGTCTCGGACCGACTCACTCGCCGGAGACGAAGTGATGCAGAGAATGTCGGCGCGCTCACTCGACGAGAGACAGACGTGCTTGGGTTGCTCGCCCGGGGCCGATCGAATAAACAGATGGCCAACGAGCTGGGGCTCAGTTTGCGCACGGTCGAGGGCCACGTCTCGAATGTTCTCGCCAAGCTGGGCGTTCAATCTAGGACCGAAGCGGTGGCCTACGCGCTCGGCCGTCGACTTGTTGTGCCGGAGGATCATGGCAGTTCAAACCACGCGGGCTGATTCCAGGGCTGTCTTGCACTTGGCCGTGCATCCGCCGGTTCGTGAGGCGCGATTTTGGGTCATCCAGTCGATGGTGGTGGTTATCGCCGGGCTTCATCTGTTGCTCGATTTGCACTTCTCCACCGAGACGGGACCGTTCCCCGCTGGTCTTCCGGTCGCGCTGCTGATCCTCCCGGTGGGTTACGCGGCGCTGCGATACGGATTGGCGGGCGCGACGGCCACCGCCTCATGGGCGGTCCTACTGTGGTTGCCTGATTTGCTGCTGCCCCGCGACCAGGGACACGTCGGCGGCGATCTGATCAACCTGATACTCATTGTCGTGGTGGCCACCGTCTTTGGTCGGCACATTGACGCCGAGCGCTACGGGCACGACCGAGTCGAACGGGCCATGGCCAAGTCACTGGACATCGAGACCCGCTACCACCGTCTCTTCGAGACCAACCGTTCACCCATACTCGTCCTTGATCGGCAAAATATCGTCGCTGACGCCAATCCCGCCGCAAGGTTGGCGCTCGGTGAGGAGGTGGTCGGGAGATTAGTGACGTCGCTCTTCACCCCCAACACCCCCATCGAAGAGCAGGTTGGGCGAGTGCTCTTACTGCCTAACGGTCACGACTATCGCCTTGACGTGGTGTCGTTGCCGGCCGACGTGGACAGTGCATTCAGCCAGGTGATCTTCGAAGACGTCACCGAAGAGCGCAGCGAGGGTCGTCGCGCTACGCGCTACGCGCAACTCGTCGTCCAAGCAGAAGAGAATCAACGTCGTCGATTGGCTCGCGAACTGCACGACGAGCCACTCCAACTCTTCTTGCTTCTAGCTCGACATCTCGAGAGTCTCGGAGAGGTCGAAGGCGTCCCCGGGGCCGTGGCGGCGGGACTGAGGCAAGCCCACCATCAGTCGCTGGACGCCGCTGCCCGACTGCGAACACTCGCGCGAGACCTACGCCCGCCAACCCTTGACCAACTTGGTCTCGTTGCGGCCCTCTCGAGTCTCATCGCCGATATCGAAGATGAAGCCGAGCCGAACGCCGAGTTCAAGGTCCTCGGGGCAGAGCGACGCCTCGCCTCTGAGGTTGAACTCGGCGCCTTTCGTATCACTCAAGAGGCCGTGCGAAATGCGCTTCGCCACGCTGGTGCAAGCCATTTAATGGTGACAATTGCGTTCGCACCCGAAGAACTCACACTCACCATCACCGACGATGGACATGGCTTTGACCCGGTGGACGTTGGCGAACAGGATCCCCAACACCTTGGTCTGCTCGGGATGCGCGAGCGCGCGAGGTTGCTGGGGGGACATCTCGAGGTGCACTCGACCCCCGAACATGGCGCGGTCATCAAGGCCACGATCGCGCTCGAGGAACCTCCGCTTGGACATGGCTCGGTCGCTTTCTAGACGTTGGCGCGCGACGCTATCGCTTGGTTGAAAGCACTTTGTCCCACGGAAGTCCAACGCGACTCGTTAATTTCTCGCGTCACTGGTTCGTGTCTCAAGCCGGTACGCGCACGCGAGGTTCGCGCGAACCCCGAACAACAACTGACCCCAACTGCGTTCAACCAGAAGGATATGTTCGACGATGTAGCCAGTTCAAAAAAGCCGTGCTCGTCAAGCTCTCACTGCACGGGGACGCATTCGACAAGAATGTCGCTGGTGGGCCCTTTGAGAGGCGAGTTCCAGGTTGTCTTTCGAAGGTTCGTAGAAGGAGCCGAGCCATGAGTGGACCACGCGTTGAGACAGGTCAAGGGACTATCGAAGGTACGAAGCAAGCGGGCTACGAGCGCTTTCTCGGGATTCCCTACGCCCAGGCGCCGGTGGGCCGTCTGCGCTTTCGAGCACCCGAGCCGCCGTTGCCACACCGCGGAACGTTCATCGCCGACACGTACGGACCCCACGCGCCCCAACCCTTCTCAACGATGGAGCACTTTTTGTCCGAGGGCGCGCCCATCGTCACCAGTGAGGCCGAGTGCCTGCGACTCAACGTCTGGACGCCCCGGTGCGACCACGCGCAGCGTCCGGTGATGGTATGGATCCACGGCGGCGCGTTCGTCGCCGGATCGAGCACGACGCCGTGGTACGACGGGGAGCGATTCGCGGTTGACCACGACCTCGTCATGGTGAGCCTCAACTACCGCCTGGGCGTGCTGGGGTTCACGTACTTAGGTGACGTGCTCGGCCCCGAATTGACTGGCTCGGGATCCCTCGGCATCCAAGACGCCGTCGCGGCGTTGCGCTGGGTGAAAGAGAACATCGCCCACTTGGGTGGTGATCCGAACAACGTGACGATCTTCGGTGAGTCCGCGGGCGCGATGAGCGTCGGGACGCTGCTCACGCTGCCCGAAGCTCGAGGACTGTTCCACAAGGCGATCCTGCAAAGCGGCGCCGCCAACAGCGTCATGAGCACCGACACGGCCACTCGTCACACGAACGAACTCACGGGCTTCCTCGGTCTGGATCACGTTACGCTCGACGCACTGCAAGCGCTTCCCATAGAAACCCTTATCGAAGCGCACCAGGCCCTCGCGGCCGCGCACGCCCGCGAGGGCCTCATCTCGGCGCCCGTCGTCGACGGCACGGTCCTCGATCGTCCCCCTCTCGAGGCCGTCGCCCTGGGTGCCGCGAGCGACATTCCATTACTTATTGGGACGAATCAAGACGAGTGGCGCCTGTTCGCGCTCTTCGATCCGGTCATCATGGCCACCGACGAAGACCGTCTCGTGTCAATACTCGAGACGCTTCTCTCGGACAGAGCGGCGGCGGCGCTGGCGACCTATCGCCAGCGCTTAGGCGACGTCTCCCCCGCCGTATTACTGGCCAGCGCCATGAGCGACTCCGTCTTTCGGATGCCCGCGATCCGTTTGGCCGAAGCTCAGCGTCGCGCCGGCGGGGCCGCGTGGATGTATCTGTTCACGTGGGCGGTACCCGAAGCCAAGAACGGACTCGGCTCGTGCCACGCGCTGGAGCTCCCATTCGTTTTCAACACCCTGGACAAGCCCGCCGCCGAACTCTTCGTGGGCCAGAACTCCCCGCGTCAACTCGCGCGCGACGTCAACGCCACGTGGGCCGCGTTCGCCCGATACGGCGACCCCGCACGAGGGGCCCTAGGTCAGTGGCCCTCCTACGACCCGCTCGATCGAATGACGATGGTCATTGACATTGAGTCTGGTGTGCGGAGTGATCCCCTCGGCGACGAGAGGGCTCTCTGGCCAGGGTTACCCGCCCGAGACCGCGAGACCTCACCAACGCTCGCCGATTGATCTTGACGCGCGAAGGCTCCCGCACTCAAAGCTCGTGCGAAGGGCGACGACGACTCTACGAGACCCGAACAGCCAACGTGAGGTTGAGTCCGTCACTCGAACGCGGCGGCCACGGGCCCTATTCGAAGGCGGAGTGGGCGATCCAATAGTCGATGAGGGTCCGATCTCCCTTGAGCGCGACGTTGACGTCGGCAATCGCTTGACGACGTAAGAGAACCATCAAGACATCCTTCGCCGAACCCGACAGCTCCACCTGAGGAGTCTGCGTGCTGTCAATCAAGCGAAAACCGCTGTCCAGAAGCTGAATCGTCCACGTCCCCGCGACGTCGGTCACGGTAGCTCGAATCAACTCATTGCCGCCGCGAATCTCACGCACCTCGGGCGAGAAGTCCCCTGCGGACTCCAGGTTTACGAGAAATTCATCAATGGCGTCACTCGCCACCAGAGGATCAACCACCGGAGTGCGACCCACGGCCAATTCGAGGTCCAGGCGATGAACGAAGGTCTCGTGCAGTTGACGGCGCGACCAAAATCCAAGATGTTGGTCGACGCCCCAGGCCCACATCGGCTCCTCGGGGTTTCCTTCGCGCAAGGTGGCGAGCAGCGACTCTCCGCCGCTCCTGATCCACGTCGCGTTGACCGGTCCGCGCGCGAAGTCCATCTCCGCCGAGGGAACTCTCGTCGTCGCGCGCACCCGCACCAGATGTTCCGCCCAGCGATGGACGTGACCTAGGTGTTCGGCGAGATCGTGGACCGACCACTCGGGACACGACGGCACCATCGTGGCCTCGTTCGCTCCCTCGAAGACCGTGGCGAAGCGATCGATCTCGACCGCGAGAGCGTCGCAGTATTCGAGGTGCTCCACGGTTCGATGATATTAGAACGGCGAGGACGAAGTCACCAAAAGCCTCACGCAGGGCTGACCGCTCAAAGGGCCCTCGGGGTCGCCGTCGCCCCAACGTGTTGGGTAGCGCCAGTACTGTTGAACGGATGTCCTCCCCCCCGCCACTCCTCGACGCCGAAGAGGCCGCTCCTCCTCGGCGACGTTCGCGATCTCGAAGCGTCGTTGAGTGGCTGATCGTGTTGGCGATTGCGATCCTGGTGTCGCTGCTGGTACGCACCTACGTCTTTCAAGTCTTCTCCATCCCCTCAGGGTCGATGGAACCGACGTTGCACATCGGCGATCGGATCTTGGTCTCTAAGCTCAGCGTGCAATGGGGCACGATACACCGAGGCGACATCTTGGTCTTCAAAGCACCAGCGGCGGTGCGTAAGGCCTGCGGCGACGACGTGGCCGACCTGGTCAAGAGGGTAATTGGTTTACCCGGCGACCATCTGACCTCCAAAGGCAACACCATCTACGTCAACGGACAACCTCTCCAGCAACCCTGGACCCACAACGAACCGATCGGTCGAAACATTGGACAGGTGACAGTCCCGACCCAGCACTACTTCATGATGGGCGACAACGAGCCGGACTCCTGTGACAGTCGATGGTGGGGCACGGTCCCTCGCTCAAGCGTGATCGGGAAGGCGTTCGTTCGAATCTGGCCCCTCTCGCGATTCGGTTTTCTCTAACGCTGAGAGAGCCACGGGTCTTCAACGTCAGCAGTAACACCGACAGCGATTCGAAAGACCCCGTCACCTCGCGGCCAAGTTATTGAAAACGCTTAAACTCAGGCGAGCGGGTGGGCCCGAAAGAATGTCCACATCAACGTGTTGGCGTTCACCAGGTTTGACTGGGGACCAAGCAACGACGTGATAAATGACGACAGCGACCGCCCCCCGGGCCATTCGTGGCCCTCGCCATGTATCGCATAGAGTTCAACTTTGGCACCGTTCGCACACTTCACGTAGGTCGTCAGCGCCACGCCGGACACCGGGGTCGTGGTCAAGGACTTCGTCGAACACTTATCCTGATGGGCCCAGGCCTTGGTCGCGGCACTCACCGAGTACGTCCAATACTCCTGGCCGTGACCCCCGAAGGGGTCAATCAGGTCGGCCGATCCGTGAAAGCTAATAATCGGTACGGCCCTCGTTGTGGGGCACAGCATGGGCCGACGAAGCCCACTCACCGGGGCGACGGCGGCGAAGACACCCGAGTCGTCGCAGGCCAGTTGGCTCACTTCGCGTGCGCCCCCGGAGAAGCCCGTCGCGTAAATCTCCGAAGTGTTCACGCAGTACTTCTGTTCAAGTACTCCGACCAGCGCCGTCAAAAACTTGACGTCATTGGCCGATTTCGCGGGCACCGAACGGCCACCAACCAAGGGCACGCCCGGCACGTTCCAATCAAAGCCCGTACCGTCTGGAATGAGGGCTTGGGGGTACGCCACGATGAAGCCGTCGGCGTTGGCCGTGGCGTTCATGCTGGTGAATCCCTCTTGTTCGAGAGCGGTGCTGCCACTTCCGTGAAGGTTCAATACCAGAGCGAGCGGCGAAGCGTCGGTGGAACTTCTTGGCAAGTGAACGATAACGATCCGCTGGTATCCATTCTCTGTCAGCGACAGCGTCGTCGAGCCGGGCGTCGTCGAGCCACAACCTGACGTCCTCTTCGTTGGCGACGCGGCCTGCGCCGTTGAGAAACGAATGACGTTAGAAAAACACATCGCGAGCACGAGCACTCCGATGAGCGCGAGATACCACTGACGACGGCGCGCCGACGCCGACCACGTTCTCGAAAATTCCTCAAACAAAGCGGTGCCCCTTCCCCATGTAGAACCATCGTGTCACACCTATCCGATTTATGCAACTAAGTTGCCTATCGGCTAGAGTACCGTCGTGTCGCCAGAAACCTCGTCCCCCGTCCTCTTTGGCGACGTACTGGCGCTAGCGCGCGAAAGTTGGATACGCGAAATGTCCACTCGCCTCGCGGAACGTGGATATCCGGGCTATCGCCGCGCGGACCCGCTCGTGGTGCGTTGGCTCGTACACGGGACGTTGCCCCTGGGCTGGCTGACCACCAAGCTCGGTGTCTCTCGCCAATCCGCCCGCAAGGTCATCAGTGGGCTCGTCGAGCGCCACTACGCACACGTGCTCACCGACGAGAGTGACTCACGAAGAAGGAACGTCGAACTGACCCCGAGGGGTCGCGACTACGCGAGCGCCGTCATCGAGGTACTCCTCGCTCTCAACCGCGAGATCGCCACCAAAGTGGACCCCGACCAACTCGAAGCTGCGCTGGCCGTACTCGGCTACGTGAAAGACAACTTGGGCCCCTAGCCTAGGGACCAGTTGAGAGGGGTCCTCGTGAGGATTTTGATAGTTGGCGGCACGTCCTTCGTTGGTCGGGCGATCGCCTGGGCCGCGTGGCACCACGGTCACGACGTCACCGTGGTGAACCGCGGCGTGACGCCAAACGATCTGCCCGAGAAGATTGAACGTCTCGTCGGCGATCGCCAAGGTGATCTCTCGGCACTTGCCGATCGAACCTTTGACGTCACCGTTGACTCGATTGCCTTTCGCCCGAGCGACGTGGAACGCTTGGCGAGCGCCCTGGGAAACCGAGGCGGGCGGCACTTGCAGATCTCCTCGGTCTCGGCGTACCGTGACCCGAAGTTCGCAGGGGCTAACGAAGCCTCGTGTGAACTAAGGAACGACGAAGGGCTTGATCTCGATGGCCCTATCACCGGCGCGTCGTACGGACCGCTCAAAGCGGCGGCCGAGCGGGCCGCCCTGGAGTACTTCGGCGACCAGCTCACCGTCGTGCGCCCAACGTTCGTCATTGGCTCACACGACGCAACCCTCCGTTTCCCCTACTGGGTTGAGCGGGTACGCAAAGGCGGCGACATCGCCGTTCCTGGACCCCGCGAGAACGCCATGGAGTACATCGACGCGCGCGACCTGGCCAACTTCGTGGTTCACGTCGCCGAAGAAGAGTTGACTGGCGCGTATCACGTCGCCGGACCGCAGCCGGCCGGACGCTTTGTTGAGATGGTCGAGCAGATCGCGACGCACCTCGCGTCACCGGGGACCACAATTCATGAGGTCAACGCTGAACGGGTCGTCGAACTCCATCTCGCCAGCAAATTCCCACTGTGGACCGGGGCAGAGAGTGAAAACATGCTCACCCTCGACAGTTCATTGGCGCTGTCGTGCGGGCTTGATCTTCGGCCCCTCAATGACAGCGTTGACGACGTGACGACGTGGTGGGGCGAACGGGCGTGGCCCGAACACTGGCTCACCAGTGAAGACGAAACGCGACTCCTCGAACGCTGATCATTGACCGAGTGAAGGTGGCGGACCCGCAGAACGAGTGGCGCAGCGCCTCTCGTCTTGTGGGTAAGACTCAAGGAGTAACGCACCACCGAAGAAAATGGACTCTATGGACGAAGATCGATTCACTCGACTCGTTCGAGAGCATTCGCCGGCGATTGGCAACTATCTTCGCCGGCGTCTCTATCCGCTCACGCCGGCGGACCTCGACGATCTCGTCGAAGAGACCCTGCTCGTAGTATGGCGGCGACTCAACGACGTCCCCCCCGACGCCGAGCTTCCCTGGATGATCGGGGTCGCGAGAAACGTACTGCGCAACGCCCACCGGTCCAAGAATCGCCGCCTCGCCTCTGAAGCAAAACTCCCACCACCCCGCGATCTCTCATCGGCAGAAGAAGCCGTTATCGCCGACACCACGGTTCGTGAGGCACTCCGTTCACTCGCCGAAGACGATCGGGAGTTTCTGCTGTTGCACGCGTGGGACGGACTGGACACGCACGAGCTCGGGAAGCTCTACGCCATCAGCACGAACGCCGCAGCCGTTCGTCTCTCTCGAGCGCAACGGCGTTTTCGCAAGTTACTAGGCGCGACAGAAAATGACTGAAAGTTTCTCGCGGCGCGCGACAGTAACTAAGCAGCAGGAGGAGGCTCATGAGTGACTTTGACGATCGTCTACGGGCGCTCGACCCCGCCGCGGGTCAGCCGTACCGCCACCCGGACTTCGAGGGGATGATCGCCCGAATTACCAGCCAGGGAGTAGCGGCGCCGAGCCACGTCTGGCGCCGCTTTCAAGTGAAGATGGCCAGCGCGCTCGCGGCCAGCGCGCTCGTTACCGTCGGCGCCATCGCCGCGCTCCAAGGCGCGGGAACCGTCCTACCCCTCTTGGCGCTCCAAAGCGCCAGGCACGTTGCCGCGCCGGATAGCTTGAAAGCCATCTATGGGACAATGGAGATCCGTCTCAAGTACCACTTCACCGCAAGTCCCGAACTGACGCCCACCACGCCCGTCGGTCTTTCGTACGCACTCATAATCCCGAGCGACGTGTCCACTGAGGCATTGCGGATTGCGGCGGTCTTTGGCGTCACGACCACTCCTCTCACTATCAGCGGGAGCAACAACAGCCAAACGATCACCGACTCCTCGGGGCGATCACTGGACTACGAGCGTTCCGGGCTGCCGCAGTGGTACTACTCCTCAACCTCACCGCCCGTGGCGCCCGCGACGGCGTCGGACACGTCGAACGCGGTTCTGCCGAGCCACGCGACACTCGAAAGCGACGTTCGCAGCGTTCTCACCAAGTTGAACTACGGCTACAGCGTCTCGTCGCCGAACTTTTCCACCGCGACCATATCCACCACCAGCGCAGGTAGTTCGACGCCGGTGTCGATCAACACCGAGTCGGTCACGTACACCGTCGACGTCAATAACGTCGCGACGGATCAGTCGATAGATTTCTCGGTCGACGCGAACAACAACGTCGTTTACGCCTCGGGCCCGGCGTTCAGCGTGGCGTCGACGTCTACTTACCCCTTGCAGAGCCCCGCCCAGGGGGTGGCCGCCCTCAACGCCGAGCAGCAAAGCGGGCCTCTGTCGAATGCCGGCGCGTCGAGCACGACGTCAGCCTCGCCCGCTAGTCCGCCGATCGTCGACGTGAGCGTGATGTCAGTATCGTTGTCGCTCGCCACGTACCAACTCACCGACGGCGCCACGTGGCTACTCCCCGTGTATGACTACGTGGGCGAAACGACCAATGCCAACGGGATCTCTTCGAATAGCAACTGGTACGAACTGGCCGTCGATCCCAGCTACGTCCAGGTCAGTTCAAACTCGTCGGGTATTGGCACGGGCGGGCCCCTCATTTACTAGGGCGGCTCGAACCCAATTATCCGCCAAACGGCCTTAGCACTTGAATCTGGCCGACGCCAACTTGAAGATTCAGCACTAACAGCGTGGACGGAGATTTCGACGTCGACGACGTGGCCGTGGAACTCGTGCCCGACACCGTGCTCGGGTAGTAGTAGTACGCGCGTTGCACGTTGCCAATGCCCACGTGCGTGCCAAGATCGAGCGTCACGTTCCTGGGCAGGTCGACCACCAAGAGGCCCACGCCCTGAGTTGCAGTGAGGTACCGCGTGCCCGGTGGAAAGTGAACGCGCGACAGATCAATCATGGACTTTCCAAAGGCGCCGTGATACGTGCGTTGCACCTCGGCGGGAGAGGTGGGATGCCACGCCCGAGCACCGCTGCCACCCTCGAGGGGCACCCCAATAACCTGCACCACCAGTAAAAAAACGCCCACTATCAGTATGAGGAAGCTCAAAAACCCGAGAAAGGACAGGGCGAGGAATCGGCGAAAGGTCAGACGACGAGCGGGCGATCGCAGTGAGACGACCGCGAGCACCACCAGAAAAATCAACCAAAGAAAAGTGAGCCCGTTGCCCGTTCGAGGACCGTGGTGTAACGCCACCAACAAGAGGAGCGCCAAAACCACGACGCCCAGCGCCAGTGCGTAGCGCAGCCAGTGCCGTCGTGAGTGATCCGGCTCGTCGATCACCGTGACCGCAGTGTCTTCGGTCGAATCCGACTTGGGGATCAAGACCCACATCGCGAGATAGATGGCCACACCGAGTCCGTACACGAGCGCCAGCACCACGAAGACGACACGTACGATGTTGGCGTCGATGTCGAAGCGTTCGGCGATACCGCCGGCCACGCCCCCGAATACCTTTTTCTTCGCGCTGCGATGCAACATCGTTCTCTCGGTGTTCGCGTCGTCGGCGCTAGCCTCGGTGTCGACGACGACCACTTCTTTCACATCTTCGGTTTCGTCCATGTATCAAATGTAAGTGGCACTTCAATCAGCGCCTATCAGGGCGAACCCCAACGCCGCGCGCAACGAGGAGCGCAGGGTAAGGGTTTTCCCCTAGAGCAATGCCCCGTATCTCGTGTCAGACTTGACCCTGACGATTCTCCAGTCGTCGAAAGAGAGACGAGGGATGGCACTCACGACACCGCCGCACGCCGTCGTCGGCACGCCCTACCGCCCGTATCGTCGTGGCGTCGAGAACGCAATCCTTGGTGGCGTCTGCGGCGGGCTCGCGATTCGTCTCGGGGTCAAGGAACGAACGGTACGCATCGTCTTTTCGCTGATGGCGCTGGTGGGCGGCCTCGGCATCTTGCTCTACATGGTGCTCTGGCTCACGAGGCCGCGCGCGGGTGAAGACGAAGCGATTGGACACCGCCTCCTCGGACACCGCGAACTCCATCGCGTCTTGATTGGCCTCATCGCGATCGTCTTGTGCATCTTCCTCTTGTTCTCGCTTTTCGCGCCAAACTTCGGGGTCTTCACGTGGCCGCTGATATTCAGCTTGATCGCCGCCATCGGCGTGTGGCGCGGCGCCTCGAGTGACGAGCGCCACCGTCTCGAAGAACTGGTCCGGTCCGCCCCGCTCATCGGCGCCCCGGCCTCGCGCACGCGACGGGTCCTCTGGCTTCGGGTGATCCTGGGCGTCGTGTTGGTATCCATCGGTCTGCGCACCCTGCGCCACGTACGGGGGTTCTGGGGCGGCACGACGCCCGTCCTCTTTGGCATCATCATCCTCGTGGCCGGGGTGCTCGTGCTCCTCGCGCCGTGGTGGTTAGCGACATTGAACGACCTCTCGGGCGAACGAAGGGCCCGTGTTCGAGTAGAAGAACGCGCCAACGTCGCGGCTCACCTGCACGACTCGGTCCTTCAGACCCTGACACTCATCGAACGGGCCGCCGGGGATGAAACGGCGGTCACCCGCCTGGCGCGCAATCAAGAGCGCGAATTGCGCCAGTGGCTCTTCGAACCAGAGCGCGCGCTCGATGGTGACGGTGGTGGCTCCCTCACGTCGCAACTTCACGCCCTCGAGAGTGAGATCGAAAGCGACTACGGCATCAAGGTGGAGCTCGTGGCCGTGGGGGACTGCGCGACCAACGCCGACGTGCTGGCGCTCGTGGCGGCGGGTCGCGAAGCGGCGATCAATGCCGCCCGCTGGTCCGACGCGACGTCCATTTCCATCTTCGCCGAGGTCGAGCCCCAGGCCATCACCCTCTTTGTTCGAGATCGGGGCAAGGGGTTCGACGTGGACGCCGTGCCCCGCGATCGCCAGGGCATCGCACTGTCCATTCGTCAACGAATGCTCCAACACGGCGGCACGGCTTCGCTCAAGAGCGCGCTGGAAGTCGGCACCGAAGTGCAACTCGCCCTCCCGCGAAAGCCGTAACGGTGATGGGCCAACCGCGCGTCTTTCTCGTCGACGACCACGAGCTCATACTCTCGGGGATCCGCAGCGAGTTGGCCGGCTCGGTGGACCTGGTGGGTGAGGCCGACGAGGTGGACGTCGCGATCGAGATGATTCTCGAACGCACGCCCGACGTCGTGCTGCTCGACGTGCATATGCCCGGTGGCGGAGGACTCGCCGTGCTGAACGCCGTGAGCGCCAAGAGCCCCACGATTCGTTTTCTCGCGCTCTCGGTCTCGGACGCCGCCGAGGACGTGATCAGCGTGATCCGCGCCGGCGCGCGCGGCTACGTCACCAAGAACATCTCTGGACCCGATCTGCTCGACGCGATCTATCGCGTCGGGGCGGGCGACGCCGTATTCTCACCTCGATTGGCCGGGTTTGTCCTGGACGCGTTCTCACTCGAGGGCGTCAATCTCGAAGCCGGCGACGTCGACCCCGAGCTCGACCAGTTGACGCCCCGTGAGCGTCAGGTGCTGCGACTCATCGCCCGGGGCTACTCGTACCGCGACATCGGCACCGAGCTGACCATCTCCCCCAAAACCGTCGAGAGCCACGTCTCGTCGGTCCTGCGCAAACTCCAACTCTCGAATCGCCACCAGCTCTCGCACTGGGCCAGCGAGCGTCACCTCAACTGAGTCGATCACGGGGCCCCGTACCCAGATCCGATCCTCGCCACGTCGTGCGCGAGCGCTCGCTAGCGCTGCTCGATCAAGTCCATGTACTCCTCGTCCCACAGATCGAAGTACTCCTCGGGCAAAAGCACCGCGTGCGTGGGTTCGAGCGCCTCGGCGAAGCCCCGTTCGTGGCTCACCGCCACGATCGTGCCCTTCCACTGACGCATCATCTCGCCCAGCGCGTCCACGCTCGCGGGGTCCAGGTTGTTCGTCGGCTCATCGAGCAACAACAGATTGGCCTTGGAGGACGCCAGGATCGCCAGCGCCAGTTTCGCCCGCTCGCCCCCCGAGAGAGTGGCGGGCATCTGGTGCGCGGCCGAACCCTTGAGGCCAAAGGCGCCGAGCATCTTTCGCCGCAGCACGTCGGAGTCGACCGTGGAGTTCTCCAGATTGCCCAATACCGTCTTGGTGAAGTCCAACTGCTCGTTCTCCTGGGCGAAGTAGCCAACTATCACGTTGGCGCCGAACTTGACCACGCCGTGTTGCGCGTCCTGGGTGCCCGCCAGGCAACGCAGCAGCGATGACTTCCCCGCGCCGTTGCGCCCCACGATGAGGATCCGATCGCCGCGGCGGGTGATGAAGTTGACGTCGCGCAGGACTTCGAGTGACCCGTAACGAACGACCACGTGCTCCACGGTCATTGGCACGTCACCGCTTCGCGGGGGCAGAGGGAGGCGAAAGGAGACCTTCTTCTCCTTCTTCGTCACCTCGATGCGGTTGTCCTTGAGTTTCGCGACTCGACGGTCTAGCACCTTGGCCAGTCGTGCGCGTTTTTCGGTCTGGCCCCGCATCGAGTCCGCCAGCTTCGAGTACTGGTCGATCTTGGCGTCTTGGTGCGCGGCGATCTTCTCTTCACTGAGGCGACGCTCCTCTTCGAGCTGCAAGAACTTGGTGTAGTTGCCCCGGTACTCGCGTAGCTGTCCCTCCCGCAGGGCCAACACGCGATCGATGGAGCGGTCCAAGAGGGGCAGGTCGTGACTGATCACCACCACCGCCCCTCGGAACGCTTCAAGCTCGTCGAAGAGCCAACGCTTGGCTGACTTGTCGAGGTGGTTCGTCGGTTCGTCGAGCACCATCGTGTCGGGTCGCTCGTAGAGCACACGCATCAAGTCGACCCGTCGGCGCTGACCGCCCGAGAGGGCATTCAAATCCTCGAGCAGGAGATCTTCCTTCAGTCCGAGCCCGTCGGCCAGGCGCGCCACCTCGGACTCGGCTTCGTAGCCGCCGAGTTCTCGAAACTCCTCTTCGAGCGTGGTGAAGCGCGCGATGGTCGCCTCGGTCGGATCGGCCGCGAGCGCGTGACGGGCGTGTTGCATGTCCGCGTCGAGCCGGTCGATCCCCCTGGCTGAGAGCACGTGCGAGAGCCCGATCGGTTCGACGCCGAGCCCCCCCGCCAACGGCTCTTGGGGCAGGTGGCTGAGCGATCCCTGAGCCGTCACCGATCCACTGAGGCGAAGGTGCTCGGGGTGCGCCCCGAGCAACACCGACAGCAGCGTGGACTTTCCGGCACCGTTACGCCCGACCAGTCCGACCTTCTCGCCGTTGCCGATCGTAAAGGACACCGGTTCAAGGAGCCGTCGCGGACCGATTTCGATCCCTAGATCTCGAACGATGAGCACTTAGCGGCTCTCGATGTCGCGCCCGGGGGCGACGTTAGAGCGCGCACGGCGCGCCGCGCCCTCGCGACGTCGCCGCGCCACGTAACCAGTCAATTGAGGTGGGGCCATTGCACCAGTCTGCCTCACCGTGAAAAATGTGCAACGGTTTGACCGTGTCCGCGCCGTTTTCGATCGACCTGTGGAGTGACGTGGTGTGTCCCTTTTGCTACCTCGGCTCTCGTCACTTGGCCGGCGCGCTCGAACTCTTCGAGCACCGCGAGGACGTCGTCCTGCGACACCACGCCTTCGAACTCGATCCAAAGAGTCCCCCCAGCCTTCGATCAGACCCTCGCTCAACTGGTCGCCGAGAAGTACGCGATGCCCCTCGAGCGCGCGCGCGAACTACACCGCCGTCTCGAAGGCCAGGCCGAAGAACTCGGCATGACGTGGTCGTTGGCTCGGGCGCGACCCGCCAATACCTTTGACGCGCATCGACTCATCGCACTGGCGGCCAGCCAGGGCCTCGCCGAGGAGATGAGTCAACGACTCTTTCGGGCTCACTTCTTCAAGGGACGAGCCAGACCATCTCTCCTGGGACAACGTCCCGGGTTGTCACACCTAGCCTTCTTGCTCGCTCGGCACAGCGGCCACGGCCGCCACCGAGTGGCCCTCGTCCAGGTTCATCACACGCACGCCCGTGGCGTCGCGCCCCTGGGAGGAGATTTCACGAACCGGCGTGCGGATGAGCACGCCCCCACTCGAGGCCAGAAGGACCTCGTCGTCGAGTCGGACCATGAACGACGCGACGACAAAACCGCGCGCGGCGGTGAGACGGATCGCGCGAACGCCCTGACCACCGCGTCCCTGGCGATTGAATCGGTCGACCTTCACCCGTTTGCCAAATCCGGTGTCGGTCACGACGAAGAGATCGGCGTCAGCCCGCACCACGTCAAGTGAAATGGCACGGTCATCGGGCTTGAGTTTGATGCCGCGCACCCCCGTGGCGTCGCGTCCCATCTCGCGCACCTGGGCGTTCCCGAAGCGAATCGCCATGCCGCGATAGGTCACCACCATCAGGTCGTCGTCGCCACTCGTGGCCACCACGCGCACCACCTCGTCGCCGGGTCGCAGGTTGATCGCGATCCAGCCCTCCCGGCGCGACTTGTCATACTCGCTAAAGGCGGTCTTCTTCACGGTGCCCTTGGCCGTGGCGAACACCAGGAACTTGTCCTTGGGGAAATCGTCCGTGGCCACGATGGCCTGTATCGACTCATTGGGCTGGAGGTTCAAGAGGTTGACCACGGCCGTTCCCTTGGCCGTGCGTTCCTTCAGCGGAATCTCGTGGCCCCGGAGGCGAAAGACGCGGCCCCGGTTGGAGAACAGCAAGAGGTGCGCGAGGGTCGTCGTGTGGACGATTTGATCGACAAAGTCTTCGTCGCGTAACTTCGCGCCCTGCACGCCGCGTCCGCCGCGTCCCTGGGTGCGAAACGCGTCCGCCACCACCGACTTGACGTAGCCCGCGCGCGTGATGGTGAGCACGATCTCCTCGTCTTGGATCAGGTCCTCCACGCCCAGCTCGCCGGGGTCGTTCACGATCTGGGTCACGCGATCGTTCGCGTACTTCTGGCGAATGACGGCCAGCTCGTCGGCGATGACGCCGCGCAGTTTGGCGTCGCTGGCCAAAATTGCCGTGAGCTCGGCGATCGTCTCGCGGAGTTTGGCCATCTCCTCGTCGAGTTCGTGACGGCCCAGGCGCGTGAGACGCCCCAAGGTCATGTCCAGAATGTGGTTCGCCTGCTCTTCGCTGAAGGAGAAGGGAGCGGCCATGAGCGCGACTCGCGCGGCCGGACGATCGTCCGAGCCCCGGATGGTCGCGATGACCTCGTCGAGCATGTCGATGGCCCGTAAGAGACCTTCGACGATGTGTGCGCGGGCCTCGGCCTTACGCAGACGGAACTGCGTGCGCCGAGTGACGACGTCCACCTGGTGGGCGATGTAGTGGGTGAGGGCTTGGGCCAGGTTCAACGTCCTGGGCACGCCGTCGACCAACGCCAACATGTTGACCGCGAACGTGGTCTGCAGCGACGTGTTCTTGTAGAGCTTGTTCAACACGACGTTGGCGTTGGCGTCGCGCTTGAGGCGAATCACCAGACGGGCCTGACGTCCCGCCGAATCGTTCTGCACCGCGGCGATTCCCTCGAGGTCGCCGTTCTTCACGAGGTCGTAGATCTTCTCTTCGATCGACTCCACCGACACCTCGTAGGGGAACTCGGTGACGATGATGCGCGTGTCTTTGGCGGCCTCTTCGATCTCGGCCACCGCGCGAAGCTTGATCGAGCCGCGCCCCAGTCGATAGGCGTCCAAAATGCCCTGTCGCCCGAGGATCTGCGCCTTGGTCGGAAAGTCCGGACCCTTCACGAACTTCATGAGATCGTCCGGGGTGGCCTCGGGATTGGCGAGCAGGTGCTGGGTCGCGTCAATCACCTCGCCGAGATTGTGCGGAGGGATCTTCGTCGCCATGCCCACCGCGATGCCCTGGGAGCCGTTGACGAGCAGATTGGGAAACCTTGAGGGCAAGACCACCGGCTGTTGGGTCGAGTTGTCGTAGTTGGCCTCGAACTCAACAGTCTCTTCGTCAATCGAGTCGAGCATCTCGAGCGCCAAGGGCGCCAGGCGACACTCGGTGTAGCGCATGGCCGCGGCCCCCTCGTCGGGTCCCGTACCGCCGAAGTTGCCGTGACCGCTGATGAGGGGGTGGCGCATCGAAAAGTCCTGAACCATCCGAACGAGCGCGTCGTAGATCGCACTATCCCCGTGGGGGTGGTACGTACCCATGACGTCACCCACGACCTTGGCGCACTTGGCGTAGGGGCGGTCGGGTCGCAGACCCTGGTCGAACATCGAATAGAGGATGCGCCGGTGAACGGGCTTGAGGCCGTCGCGTACGTCGGGCAGGGCTCTGGAGACGATGACCGACATGGAGTACTCGAGGAACGAACGCTCCATTTCCAGATTGATCTCGATGGGCTCGACGTAACCCACGACCTCCTCACCGGTACCTGTAGTGTCGGGTGCCATACGCCTGCGCTCCTAGATGTCTAGGAAACGAACGTCTTTCGCATTCGTCTGGATGAAGTGGCGGCGCTGGGGCACATCGTCGCCCATGAGAATCGAACAGACCTCGTCGGCAAGCGCCGCCTGCTCCACGGTGATCTGCAGGAGCGCTCTTTTCGTTGCGTCCATGGTGGTGTCGCGCAGCTCGTCGAAATCCATCTCGCCCAGGCCCTTTAGTCGCTGGAAATCGTTCTTATGATCGGGATTCTCCAGGAGAAACGCGGTCTTCGCGGCGTCGTCGCGCAAGTAGACCTTCTCCTTGCCAACCAACGTGGAGTAGAGCGGGGGCTGGGCCACGTACACGTGACCGTTGTTCACCAGTTCGGTCATCTGGCGAAAGAAGAACGTCAACAAGAGGGTGCGAATGTGACTGCCGTCCACGTCGGCGTCGGCCAGCAAGATGATCTTGTCGTATCGAATCTTCGTCAGATCGAATTCGGCCTCGACGCCCGCGCCAATAGCCGAGACCAGGGCCTGGATTTCGACGTTGCGCAGGATTTTGTCCGAACGGGCCTTCTCGACGTTCAAGATCTTGCCGCGAATGGGCAAGATGGCTTGATTGCGGGGATTGCGCGCGTCCTTGGCCGAGCCACCGGCGGAGTTGCCCTCGACGATGAACAGTTCGCACTCACGGGGATCGTTCGAGGAGCAGTCCACGAGCTTGCCCGGCAGGCCCGCGCCGTCGAGCGCGTTCTTGCGTCGGGTTAAGTCGCGCGCACCCTGGGCCGCCTTACGCGCCCTCGACGCTTGGACCGCCTTGGCCACGATCTGGCTCCCCTCGCGGGGGTTCTCTTCGAGCCAGTCCGCCAACTTCTCATTCGTAGCGCGCTCCACCAATGACCGAATGGAGACGTTGCCGAGTTTGCTCTTGGTCTGACCCTCAAACTGGGGGTCGTAAAGTCGCACGGACACGATGGCGGTCAAACCCTCACGAATGTCCTCGCCCTTGAAGTTCTCCTCCTTCTCCTTGAGGAGATTCCGTTTACGGGCGTAGCGGTTGATGACGTTGGTGAGGGCCTTGCGAAAACCCTCTTCGTGCATGCCACCTTCAATCGTGGTGATGCCGTTGGCGAAGGAGTAGATGCTCTCGTAGTAACCGGTGTTCCACTGGAAGGCGACCTCGACCTCTTGGCGCTCCTCGCTCTGTTCGAAGGAGCCAACTTTACGAAACAACGACTCCTTGGTGTTGTTGAGATGGCGCACATAGTCCACGATGCCGCCGTTGTACTTAAAGATCTCTTTCGCCTCGCGTCCCTTTCGTTCGTCGACGAAGCGAATCTCGAGGCCCCGGTTTAAGAAGGCCATAATCTGCAGGCGCTCCACCACCGTCTGCGCGCGAAACTCCACCTCGTCAAAAATCGAAGGGTCGGGCGTAAAGGTCACTGTGGCACCCGTTCGACCACGCGGCGCCGGTCCGGTGACCTTGAGTTTCCCCTGGAGTTTGCCACCGTCTTTGAAAAGAAGCTCGTAGTGGTTGCCATTGCGATCGACTTCGAGCAAAAGTTTGGTCGACAGCGCGTTCACTACCGAGATACCCACGCCGTGAAGGCCACCCGAGACTTTGTACCCTTGGCCGCCAAACTTGCCTCCGGCGTGCAACTTGGTCAGGGCGATCTCGGCCGCCGATCTTCCTTTGTACTGAGGGTGTTCCTCAACCGGAAAGCCTCGCCCGTCGTCGGCCACCCGACAACTTCCGTCGGCCAGCAACGTCACGTCAATCCGCGTGCAAAACCCGGCCATCGCCTCATCGACCGAGTTGTCCACGACCTCGGTAATGAGGTGGTGCAGACCGGATGGTCCGGTAGAACCGATGTACATGCCCGGGCGAACCCGCACTGGCTCTAGACCCTCAAGAACCGTGATGTCACCGGCTTCGTAACTCGCCGATCCATTGGTCATTGTGGCCACGAAGAAATCCTTTCAACACAAAAATTTGGGCACCGACGTGCCGACGTCGTCAATGAATTGACTGCTCCATCCTACCCGACGCGCTGTCACTTCTCGCCGTTCGCGGTCACACTTCGAGAGTGTTGATGCGACGATTTAGGGTTGCTTCAGGACCGTTTTCAACGTCGTCGGCGCGCCCTTTCCGAGGGATGAAAAACCCTTCAAAATTGACGGGCTCTGCGCCACGACTTGTTGCGCGAAAGCGCCCGAAGGAACACTGACAATGAGCACGCCGTCCTTGATGAACTCGACTCGGCAGTGCTCGGCCAGCACTGAGTCCACAACGGTCGGCCACAGTCGTCGCGCGTCGTCGATCTGGCGCAGGTCAACTCGTCGCAACCGTCCGGCGAGCGCGTTCAAGAGCTCGCCCAGCGCTGCGGGCTCCTCCTCGCGCGACCTCATGACCCGACCCGAGAGAGATCGAGAACCACCGCCGGGGCCAGGGCACTCGGGAGGGGCGAAGCCGTCGTGACCAGGGTCTGGCCAGCCGGCAAAAGGGCTAAAAGACGGTTACTTCTTAGGGGATCGAGTTCACTGAAGACGTCGTCGAGGAGCAAGAGGGGGTCGACCCCTCGGCGCTGGCGCACGAGTTCGTGACCGGCCAGGCGCACCGCGAGCGCGAGGGAGCGTTGTTCACCCTGGGACGCTTGACGTCGCGCGTCGCGCCCCTCCAACGTGAGTGCGACGTCGTCTCGGTGCGGGCCGACCGTGGTGTATCCGCGAGCACGATCGTCATTAAATGAGGTCGTCAACGCGCCGATCAGACCGCCGGACCACGAGCGTTCGTACGCCACGCCGACGTCGCTTGAGGTCTGCGCGAGCTCACGGTAGAACGAGCAGACGAGTGGGTCGAGTTGACTAATGAGTGACTCACGTTTCGCGACGAGTAGTTCACTCGCTTCGGCGAAATCGCTCGTCCACACTTCGAGTTCGGCCTGTTGGAGCGTCGAGGGCCGAGCGCCATCCAGCGCTCGCAAGAGAGCGTTTCGTTGACTCAACACTCGGTGAAATCGCTCGACAAGCTCACCCGTGAGCGGCTCGACGTCCCCCAAGAGATTGGTGACGAAGGTGCGCCGGTGTTCGGGTCCCCCACGAACGACGTCCACCCCCTCGGGCGTAAACACCGTCAGTGGGAGTGCCTCGGCAAGATCGGCGCGCGAACGCGGGCGCAACCCATTGACCAGCATTCGCTTGGTGGTGTTGCGCGTTCCTCTGGTTAGGGTGAGGTCCACCTGAACCCGGCGCTCGGCTTGAAACACGATGCCGTGCACCTCGGCCGTGCCTTCACCGTTGCGGATCATGTCGCTCGCGGCGTTGGTGCGAAATGACGATGCCGTCGCCAGGGCGTTGACGGCTTCGAGCACCGAGGTCTTGCCGGTGCCGTTGGGTGAAAAGAGAACGGTCACCGCCTCCGGGTCGGGCTCGAACGTGAACTCGCTAAAGAGACGAAAGTTCCGAAGTGTCAGTTCGTGGAGACCCACGACCGTCAACCCAACTACTGAACTCGAACGGGCATCAAAAGGTAGCGAAAGCGCACGTCTTCCACGCCGTGGACCATGGCCGGGCGTACCGAGTCCGACATCTCCAAGACGACCTCGTCGCCGGGTACCGCCTCCACGCCGTCGATGAGGAAGCCGGGGTTAAAGGCGATGGTCATCTCCTCGCCGTTGTAGTCCGCGTCGACGTTGTCTTCGACGTCACCGGTGTCGTGGCTTTGGGTTCGAATTTCCACGTTGCGGTCCCGCATGGTCAGACGCACCGAGGAAGTGGAGTCTTTGGCGAGCAGTTTCGCCCGCTTCAACGACGTGAGAAGGGTATCTTTGGCGATTCGCAGTTGGTTGGGGTAACTGGCCGGGATCAACTGCAAAACCGAGGGGTAGTTCCCATCTATCAATCGAGACGCGATGCTGGTACTGCCCACGACAAAACAGATCTCGGCGTCACTTAAGGTGACCCCGATCTCGGCGTCCGCAGCTAATTGGGCGGCCGCGCGCTGTAACTCTTGGAGGGCGCGTGCCGGCACTAAGAGATCCTGGGTTCCACTAAGTCCCTGCACGCCCGGCACGTCGCGCACCGCCAATCGGTACGAATCAGTCGCGATCAATCGAAGCGTGCCGTTCTCGGTGGTGAAGAGAACCCCGGTGAGCAGTGGTCGAGCGTCGTCGTTGGCCGCCGCGCGGACTACTTGGTTCAACCCCTGGATCAGATCCAACGCGGCAATGGAAGTCAGTGGTCCCGAGACCGGGGGAAGCTTCGGGTAGTCCGCGACAGAGAACGTTCGTAGTGAAAACTTGGCGCGGCTCAAGGAGATCTCGACGTTCTCCTCATTACTCGACACGGTGACCGCACCCGCCTCGAGTGAGCGCACCGCATCGACGATGAGGCGCGCCGGCACGACGCTGGCACCGTCTTCGATGCCGATGACGTCCACGGTCGTACGCGCCGTGATGTCGAGATCGGTACCGGTCACCACGAGTTGATTTCCGCTCAAGGTCAGGAGTATTCCCGAAGAAGCACCGATGAGCCGGGTGGCAACCACGCGACTCGCCGCCGTAAGCGCTTCGACGAGAATGTCGCGCTCTGATTTGAACTTCATGCGATTACCTTTCTTTGCTACTGAGGTTACGTGTGTATTTCAATATGAAGAGTTCGTAGTAGTAGTAGTGCTGTGGATTGACGGGTAACTCTCTAATATCGCTGATGAATATGGGTTTTTACAATTGGTAAAACCCACAGAGTTGTGAGTAACTGTCTCAACCCTCATGGTTCAACCAGAAGATGATGTGGAGTAGTGGGTGATTTTCACCTCAAAATCCACAAGTTCACCCCAGCGTTGTGCACAAAATCCCACCCCTAATTCTCTCCTTGTAGACGTCGCTTTAACTGATTAATTTGCGTCAGAACCTCGGGATTGGACGTGAGCTGCTCTTTGATCTTTTCCACACCGCTAATGACCGTCGTGTGGTTTCGTCCATCAAAAATCCTCGCGATCATGGGATACGAGTAGTTATTCAACAGATCGCGAATGAGATACATGGCCACGTGACGGGCGTGTACGAGTGGCCGGAGCCGCTTTGATCCCCGGACGTCCTCCACCGAGAGACCGTAGAAGTCTGCCACGACCGAAAGAATGGTCTCGGGCTTCAATATGACCTGTTCATGACCGAGATTTGTTAGGTGCGCCTTCGCGAGTTCAAGGGTGATCGGCTCCTGGCGCAGATTGGCGAACGCTCGCAACATCGTGATCGAACCCTCCAGCTCTCGAATGTTGTCTCGGACCCGTTGCGCGATCCACTCCGCCACGTCGCCGGGAAGGGCGATGCCCTCGCGCTCGGACTTAGAGCGAAGAATCGCGATCCGTGTCTCGAGATCGGGCTGGTCGATCTCGGTGACGAGTCCTTGAAGGAGACGACTGCGGAATCTTTCTTGTAGTCCGGCCAGATCGCGAGGCGAACGATCCGACGTCAACACGATCTGCTTCCCTTCGCCGTGCAACGCGTTGTACGTGTGAAATATCTCTTCGTGAAACGTTTCGCCCCGCGTCTCCATGAACTGAATGTCGTCGATCAACAGCACGTCGTTTTCGCGGTAGCGCTCGTGCAGTGAGAGTTGGGTTCGCGTCTGAATGGCACGAATGAAGTCGTTGAGAAACGTCTCGGTCGAAACATAGAGCACCTTTCGCCCGGGGTAGTTCTCCTGGACGTAGTTGCCAATGGCGTGCAAGAGGTGGGTCTTGCCGAGGCCGGAATTTCCGTAGATCATCAGGGGGTTATAGGCGCGTCCGGGGGTCTCGGCGACGGACTGCGCGGCGGCGAACGCCAGGCGGTTTGAGGTGCCCGGAACGAAGGAATCAAAGGTCATTCGGGGATCGAGGCGGGCGGGGTGATCGATGCTTGACGCGAACGTGACCGAAGGGGGCCCTTCGGCGTGTTCGACAACGGGCTCGGTGAGTTTGGGTGCGTTGGTCGACGCGGCGACGGTTAGTGACACGTGCATTTCTCGACCAACCAACTGCGCGGCCTGCTCGGTGATGAAGGGAAGGTAACGCTGTTGCACCCGCAGGAGTTGAATCTGATTCGGCGCGCCGATGACGAGTTGGTCGTCGTGGTAATCCACAAGGCGAAGTGTGCTGAGGCCCGCTGCCCAAACCGCATCAGAAGCGTTGCCACGTAAGGAGTCGCGAAGGGCTAACCAAATTTCTTCCCCACTCTGCACAATCTTCCTCCACAGATCATCTCTGACATTATCCACAAGCGCTCCCCGACGTAGAACCGCTGTTTCTCTGACAGGGAGAGTTACCATACACCCATTTATGACGCACCGCCGGGGCCGTTCGGACGGTGGGGTAAGATTGCGGGCTATGGCGTGCCAGCGACCCCCAGGGGGTCACGCGAAGCGCCGGGGATATTTTGAGAAGAGGTTTTTGTGAAACGTACTTATCAGCCAAACCAGAGAAAGAGGGCCAAAACACACGGTTTTCGCGCGCGTATGCGCACCCGTGCCGGTCGTGCCGTACTTAAGGCCCGTCGCAATAAGGGCCGTCGCCAATTGACGGTCTAGTTAAGGTGCCCGGTCGGGTCCGAACCCGCCGGCAGTTCGCGCTCTTCGCGACACCTACTGGACGAGCTCAGAGTGGGCCGCTGCGAATCTCCTTCGTGGTTGGTTCATCCGAAAGTGCTTCAGTGGACGTGGCGTTCGTGATCAGTCGGAAGGTCGGCAACGCGGTTGTCCGTAATAGAATCCGCCGGCGACTTCGAGCACTTTTTGATGCCCTTACCCCCCCAGCCAAGCCTGGCAGTTACCTGATCAGGTGTGGTTTTGAGACAGGAAGCCTCTCGTATGAAGAACTCCAACACCACCTCCAACATGCCCTCGGTCGCGTCGACGACCCCTAAGTCGCCGCCCGGCGCACGAGTGTTGTTAGGGCTCATTAGCACCTATCAGTATCTTCGCGCCGGACGGGTTGCGCCCTGTCGGTTCTACCCCTCGTGCTCGAACTACGCCGCTGAGTCGGTCGCTACGCACGGGTCGGTGAAGGGATCGTGGCTCGCGCTTCGCCGGGTGCTGCGCTGTCGACCCTTTGGGCCCCACGGCATCGATCTGGTACCAGAACGCAAAGTAGCTAGGAGTTCCTCGTCATGCACTCAATAGCCCACACCATCGGAGGGATCTTCCAGCCGATCTTTCGACTCTTTGGGTGGTTGCTGGCCTTCTTCTACGGTCTCATTCCGAACTACGCGGTCGCGATTGCCCTGTTGACGATCGTGATCATGGGAGCGTTGACCCCCCTGACCATCAAGAGCACCCGCTCGATGATGGCCATGCAGAAACTCCAGCCCGAGATTAAGAAGCTCCAGCAGAAGTACAAGGGCCCCGAGAACCGCCAGATGATGAACGACGAGTTGATGCGCCTGTACCGAGAGGAGGGCGTCAACCCCATCGGGGGCTGCCTGCCCATGTTGCTCCAGGCGCCGTTCCTCTTCATTCTCTACAGCGTCATCAAGGGTCTCTCGTACACGATCACGTCGAC
>Ga0307374_10002012_pt1 | contig 36957 bp, 32 predicted proteins | sample OX3MG_FD_202532 | JGI IMG/M metagenome (GOLD analysis project Ga0307374, IMG submission 202532) | Soil microbial communities from Risofladan, Vaasa, Finland - OX-3 | ecosystem: Environmental > Terrestrial > Soil > Coastal area > Acid sulfate soil | place: Finland: Risofladan, Vaasa | collected... | reverse complement strand
ATTCGACGGTTCACATTTCCCGAAGTCGACGATTCCCGTGCTCGCCCTCGTCGCCAAGGGATACAAGGTCGGGTACCGGGTGGGGGAGTCCTTGAGCTTCGAGGTGAGGGAGTTCCTGTTCGAGCATGGGCAAGACGTGTCCGATCCGGTGATCCTCAGCCGGATCGGCCGGTACTACGACCTCGGCCCGCCGGGCCCCGACGACTATGCAACGGTCGTAGCCGATTGGAAGGAGGGCATAGACCGCGGCGTGCGCGGCTCCCCTCATTTCTTCTGCGGAGAGGCGGACATCTACTGCCCGTCCCTGGACATCGCCACGCAGCCCGAAGGCAAGAGCAAGACGATTCGTGGGAACCTCGAACGTCTCGGGCTATTCGTGGACGGTTGCCGCTAAAGAGGGTCCATAATCACAGCGCCGAAGCGCCGGCGACCACATCGATCAACACCGCCTGGCCGTCGACGATGACACCTCGGGTAGAAGTCGAGTAGCCGAATGCGGTGCCGGCGGTGCCACTGTCCGGTGTCGCCAGGTAGGTTGCCCACCTGCTGGCATCGCCCGGAGCGGTTCCCACGTCGATTATGGACTTGGATCCTCCGGATTCGACCACCTCGACGCCGACTGCACCCGTGAACCCTGAGCACCCGGTAACCCAGGATCCCGCCGCAGTAGGGAACGGGCTGTCGCAGGTGTGCCCGCCCGAGTCGACGAACATCCCCGGAAGCACCGCCGTTTCCTTGCCGTCCGCCGCCAGCGCTTGCCTGGCCACAGTTGAGCCACGAGCGCCTCCGACGACCCGCACGCCGGCACGAACTCGGACGCGTCGAACGCCTGGCCTGCTGAGGTCGCCAGTGCGGGTGGGGTGATGTCGGTCTGCGCGGCGCCGACCTCGAATGCCGGGTCGGTCGCGACCGTCGCCATCGCCGGGTAGGTGAGCAGGCAGATCAGGCCGGTGCAGGCCGCCAGGACAGCTAGTCGCCCACGTCTCACTGGCACGACGGCTCCAGAGCAGCGGTCCACTGGAGGTTGTTGGTGTTCGACAGGTCGTGGTGCTCACGCGGCCACGGTCCGCTCGAGGCGCACCGAGGCGTGGATGTAGACCACACGAACAGGTCTCCGTCGCGTGTCCCGGCCACCACTACCTGGTCGTCCAATGATCCCAAGGGGCCAAACGACGGGCTGTTCACCACCCACCCCCCGGTGAACTTGGGGAATCCCGGTGCTTCCTGGCCCGCGGAGTTCACGGCGCGGATGTCCGCGTTGGCGCTGCCCTCCACCACGAACGGTCCTCCGGACGCACCGGCGACGTCGGCGACGATGGGCTGGTCGAAGAACTGGAGGTCGTTGACCACCTGAGGGAACGCCGCCTGCATGGTCGCCGTCGAGGTGTTCCAGGCGTCGACCTGGTTGTCGTTGGCGTACTGCTCCGCCGGCAGGGCGGCGTCGAGAGCCTTGCCTAGCGAGGCCGCAGGAGCCACGAAGCTCGTCCCCGGCGCCCCGCCACCCAATGGTGCGAAGACCGGCATTCCGAGACCCGGGATGCTCGGCACGTCCTGGGAGTTGGCGAGCGGGCCGACCGCCGACATGGAGAGTCCTATCGGCTCGCCGTCCGGGCCGTTGCCGTAGATCGACTGGCCGGACGAGTTGAAGATGTACGCAGGCCCTACAGAGGTCATGTCGCCGACGTCGAGTTTCCCGTTCCCGCTGAGGTCGGCCAGCGCCGGCGAAGCGGTGGTCCCATCTGCCACGTCCGGGAGCAGCCCCGCGTCGAGGTCGACCATCTGAGCCGGCCAGCCGGGGCGGATCGCGCACGCGTCCGGTTGGGCGGTCCCGTGCGAGCAGTTCGCCGACGTGGCGCTGCCTGAGGCGTTGAGCGCGTAGACCCGGCTGTTGGCCGGGTTCAACAGCGACGCGCCCGCCGCGTCGAGCCCCCAGTTGACCGCGTTGACCTCGCTGATCGCGCAGTTCGGGTCACCCGGTTTCTCGGCGAGGTTGGCGCCGGGAACCGTCGCCGGGTTGCACCCGTACTCCTCGTCGGTTCCGATCACGAGATCGGGTGGCCCGTCCCCGCCGGCCAGGCTCCCGATCGCGGGTGTGTCGAGGATCATCGAGCCCATCTGGACGTCCACCCCGGGCTTGAAGGTCACGTGGTTGGTGACCGGGTCGACGGCGGCGACCTCAGCGGGGTCGGCGACCAGCACCGGGTAACCCGGCAGAAGTTCGCCCGAGGGAGACCAGGCGTACACATGACGGTCCAGCGAGGACACGACGACGTCGAGGTGTCCGTCGCCTGTCAGGTCCGCGAGGGCCGGAGCGCCCACGATCCCCGGGAGCAGGCGGTTGTTCGGGTCCCGCGGGTCCACCGAGGGGTCGGTACCGGAAGTCGTTCCGGCATAGGGCGCGGGATCTCGCGAATAGGCCGGTGTGGTGTTGACGGGGAAACCCGGCAACAAGGCTCCGCCGGCGTCCCACGCGTAGACGTTCCCGCACATGTCGGACAGGACCACGTCGGGGCTGGTCTTTTCCCCCGTTAGGTTCCCGACCGCGACACCCCCGACGATGCTGCAGTGCGGCTCTGCCGTCACGGAGCCGCTGGTGTACGCCGCCTCGTGCGCCGTGAGCTCCGCCTGCCCCGGGAGAAGCTCCGTTCGCACGGGCCATCCAGGCAGCTCCGACATCTTCCCGCTCGGGTCGGGTGAGTACGCGTGGATCGTGCCGTCGGCCGTGGGAACGATCAAAGCGTTCTTGCCGCCGGGACCAATGGGTGCAAGCGTCGGTGCGGCGTCGACCGAGCCGCCGAAGCCGGTTGCCGGTACCTCGTTGCTCACGACCCCGGCTCCCTCGGCCGGCTGCACGGCGGTTCCTGTGAGCAGCGTCGGATCGTGCTGCAGGTACTCGGTGCGACGGTCCATACCGATGAGCCCGCCGGCGTCGCTGACCACCAGCCGCAACGTGAATGCGTCCGCATCCGGCTGGGGTCGCCCTCCCGCCGCGGTCCCGTTGTCGGATGGAGGCAACTGAGACGCGATCTTCGACAAGATCGAAGAACTCAGCTTGAAGGTCTCGCTCACCGCCGCCCCGCCCGGTCCGCCCGACCCGGTCCCCCCGGCGATGTCGTACCACGACCGGGGCCCGGGTTGGGTTCCGATGCCGTACTGCAGCTGCCAGTGGTAGGTGCCGGACGTGCGCACCGCCGCAGCGAGCAACGGCACCGGCAGCGATTGCGACGGGTCGTAGGTCTGGAACCACTGCATCTCCCCGAACGACGCTTCCGGTGGGATCTTGCCGGCGGACAGCCAGTCGAGGATGTTCGCAGCGTCGAGCCGTCCGTAGCCGGTGTACATGTCGAACCCCGGCTGCGTGGGGTACCGGGTGGTCGGGACGGGCGACGCAACCGCGTAGTTGTCCGGCGGTGCGGCGAACGGCGAGCTCGCACTCGGAAGGACCGCTGTCTGGAAGTCGATGTCGTCCGCCGACATCTCGATCAGCTCGCGGATTTCCGTCGATGAAAGAGCGACCGGCGCGCCTGCCACGTTCTTCAATCCCGGGTAGGGCGAGAGCTTGCCGGCACCGAGGAGGTTTCGCGCCTCGGATTCGATCAATCCGGTGACGCCGCCCGTCTTGCCGGTCGCTTCCGACGAGCAGCTCGCGCTCTCGACGCTCACTCCGATGTTCGCCCCGTAGTTGGTGCAACCGTTCAGGTACAGGTAGCTCGGGGGCTGGTACAGGCCGAGGCTCTGCCCGCCGCCGGATTCCGAGGGTGACTGGGTGACGCTGTTGACGACGATCGTTCCCGGGAGGTCGCCGGGCTCGTTCTTGTGCTCGGCCTCCTCGTCTGCGGCGCTCGAGATGACCGGGACTCCGTGAGCGTTGGCGTAGGCGATCGCCTGGGCGGCTGTTGTGGTCACGTCGAGGGTACCGAGCGCCTCCTGCAACACCGAGGCTCCGCTGTCGACCGCGAAGAGGACGCCGCGGGCGAAGTCGCTGGAGGATGCGATGAAGCTTTCGCCGACCCGGATGGGCAGCACGGTGCAGCTCGGACACGCTCCGACCTCTTGGCCGATCGCGTCGGCAGCCCCGGTCGAGTCCTCGGCTTCACCGCTGCCGTGGCCGTAGAGCACGTCGTCGTAGGGGTCGTTGGTGTTGTCAACGAAGTTCCAGCCCGCGATCGCTTCGGTGAACCCGGCGGGTACCTGACCCGGGTAGGGCGGGTCCTCGGGACCGGCGCTGGGGCTCGGGTAGTAGTACGGCGACGACGGAGATCCGAACGTGCGGATCAGGTCCTCAGGCGAGATGTACTTGCCGCAGAAGAGGCCCTTGGACGGGCTCGCCGCTGTCGCTGCCGCCACCCGGGCGTCCGAGGCGTACTGCGCGACGTTGAAGATGCCGGTGTTGTCGAGGTCGTAGGGATCGCCGTCCGCGAACGTGACGCCTTGCGCCTCGAGTTGTGGTTTGGTGAGGCCTGCTTCGTTCTCCGGGTAGGGCAGGGCGCCGCGGTTGAGCGCGATCTTGTCCACCACCGACGTGTCGCACCACTCGATGCCGGAGTCGGTGATCGCGATGACCGTGTCGGGTCTCCCGGTGGTGACCTGCCAGGCCCTGTCGACGGAGTTGCCCTCCACGCCGCACAGCTCCTGGGGGTTCTGCGAGACGAGGGAGTTGGTGCTGCGCGCGCTGGTGAGCTTCCAGTCGCCGCCTCCGTTGGCCCAGTTCGCCGGCCGAACGGGTGGCGTGGCCGTTGCCGTGTGGAGATACGCGGCGTAGTCCTCGGGGTTCGTGCCGGTGGGCGGTTGTGGCCAGAGGGGGGTGCCGGTCGTGGTCTGTGTGTCGTTGCCCGGGCCGCCCTGGTTGGACGGGATGGCGGGACACGATCCCGGCCGGGGGTTGTCGGGCGCCACCGGTGCTGCCGGGGTCGCCGCCGGCGCGACGATCGCCGGCTTCGGCATGGATGTGGCGATGGCGGGCCCGCCGGCCAGCGCGGCGGCCGTCAGGGCGCCCGCCGCCACCAGCAACCTCCGCCGCCGCGACCTGCCCGTAACTTCGGAAGTTTTGCTCATTCCGGACATCTGATTCGACGCTGACGCCTGCGTCACCTTTCGTGGGCCGCCAGTTCTTCGTGCGCGTTGCGAGCCGGAATTCGGGACGTTCGACCCTACGCAGGGGGTGCCCTGCGCGCTTACCGTTCCGAACTGGAGGTGGTGCAGGTGACCGGCGAACTGGTGCTCGCTGAGATGGTGAGAGGGTGGGCCGAGACCCGGTTCCCGGACGACCCGGGCGCGGTGGACCTTGCTGTGATGGTTGCTGAGCGCGCCTACAAGGCCGGCGCTTCGGTCAGCGAGGCCTGCCAGCGCGCCATGGACGCGGTCACCAGCCGGTCACTGCACCCTTCCCAGAGGCGTACCGTTACTGCCCGCCCGGAGCGCTTGGCGTCGTAAAGAGGTTCTCGCCATGGTGGAGGAACACGGCAGCCTCCGGAGACGTTGGAACCCTCGTGCTCGTAGAGATCTGGTCCGATGTCGTCTGTCCTTGGTGCTACATCGGAAAGCGGCGCTTCGAAGCCGCCATGGAGCGTTTCGAGCACAAGGACGAGGTCGAGGTTCGCTGGCGGAGTTTCGAGTTGGACCCGAGGGCCCCGTTCCGCCGGTCCGGCACGATGGCCGACCACATCGCCACCAAGTACGGCATGTCACGTGAGGAGGCCGCGGGCCGGCTCGACAGCATGAACCGCCTGGCGGCCAGGGAAGGTCTCGACTACGACCTTGCGCGTACGCAGGGCGGCAATTCGCTGGATGCCCACCGCCTGATCCACCTCGGCTACGCCGCCGGCGACGCCACCGGCGGCGAGGTCAACGAAGCTCTCCTCAAGGCCTATTTTGTCGACCTGCTCCCGATCAGCGAACCGGACGTTCTCTTGGAGACCGGCTCGCGCGTCGGTCTCGAACCGGGGGAGATCCGGGCGATTCTCGAGGGAGACCGGTTCGTCGCGGAGGTGCGGGCGGACGAGCTCGAAGCGGCGCGGCTCGGATGCACCGGGGTGCCGTTCTTCGTCATCGACCGAGCGTTCGCGATCCCAGGCGCTCAGGACGTCGAGACGTTCGCCCTGACCCTCGAACGCGCCTGGGGCCGCTCGCACCCCGCCGAGCCCGAGACCGTGGTCGCAGACGGCGCCGTCTGCACCGACGGTGACTGCCCGATCTGACAGCCGGATTTCTATGACAGGGCGCACGTCCCTTGCCAACCGCCGGAGAAGTACGGCGGGGGCGCCAAGCCCGAAGGCGGCTGAGCCACCAGCGTGACGAGACCGTCGGCCGCCATGAAATCCGACTTCTGCTCCTGAGCGGCGCACGCCCGTCTCGGCGCCTCGTGCGGGTCGCCCCCGGTGAAGTTGGGTACGTCGGACGGCGGCGGGGGATCGGTGCCGTACTGATCGGCGCCGACCGGGCCCGCGTCGAAGAACACCATCGCCGAACCGGGATACGTGTCCGATGTGATCGCCGGCAGCCCCCACGAGGGATCTGAGGAGGAGTAGCAGTACGCGCCCGACGGGTCGTTGCCGCCGCACAACCTCGACGGGTCGAGCGCCGGCGCAAACGTCGCGGCTCCGATGCTCCGGGCCTCGTCCTCGGCGGTCACGTCAGCCACCTGATGGTCACCCCATGCGACCTGCATCAGGACCTGGTGGTCCGGGGTGTCGGGAAGCAGGCCGCCGGAAGCCGTTGACGTCATGTGGGTCGCGTAGCCGTTCGGGTCGGCGCGGTCCCACAGCGTCTGGATCAGGTCGAGGGTCAGCTGCCGCTCCGACTGGTCCGGGTAGAAGAGGTCGAACAGGTTCGAGTACCCCAACCCGCCGGTCGGGTTGGAGGGGGTGATCGACAGCAGCGACGACGGTCCCAGCGGCGAGGTGGCGACGTAGTCGCTGGAGCGCGGCAGGAGGACCGCGTAGTCCATGCCCGGCACACCCAGGCTGCAGTGCTTCACGTCGACGGAGATCGCGCAGACCGTTCCGCCGTAGATTCCGCCCTGGCTGTTGCCGTCGTAGTACACATCGCTCGTGTCTATGAACGACGCCGAACTGCCGGGATAGCGGAAGGCACCGTTCGAGGCGAACCCGTCCGGGTGGATCATCAGTCGCTGCAGGTACAGGAAGTTCAGCTCTCCCTGCAGGGTCCGGTCGATGAGCAGCGAGAAGTTCGACAGGTCCGACAGTGCGAGCACGGCGTTGGGTATGTCAGCGTCGGCGAAACCGAACCAGTCAGTGGCGCAGTACATCATCCCGAAACGACCCGCCATCTCCTCCTGCGGGCTCGCTGTCACCTCGCTGTCACTGCCGAACAGGCCGTGGCCGTATTCGACCGGTCTCATCAATGCCGTGCCCCAGCCCTTCTGCCCGACGATGCAGATGAAGCCCGCCTGGTACGTCTGTCCCGGCACCTGGCTGGGAGTTGCATAAAGGTTGGTCGGGTCGAGAGCGAACTCGCCCGGTGACGGGCAGTCGTCGAAGGGCGTGCCGGCCGGAGTCGGTGCAGTCAATGTCTCGCACTTGACCGGGGGCGAGCAGGTGGGCGCCACGTAGCAAGGGACGGTGAATGTCCCGGTGATCTCACGGGCCACGTAGGGGTTCTGGGACGTCGTGTAGTCCGCCACCGACGAGACGGTGAAGGCCGGTGCCTTGCTGGACGGCGTCACGACGCCGGCCTTCATGTCGGCGGTCGTCTGGCCGAGCTGGCCCAACGCGTCGTTGCGCATCGAGACCAGCCTGCTCGTCACGCTCTCGGTGCTGGCTGTGGTGAAATCCCATGCCAGGTACAGGTCGGAGCGAGCCCAGCCGGCCTCGGACAGGTCGGCGAAAATCCCGTTCATGTGGGCCGTGCGGGGATCGAGCGAACCGGCTGTCCCGTCCCTGTAGGCCTTGAAAGCTGGTGAAGGTGCCACGACGGTCCCGTCGTCGGCGTGGACGTGGCGCAAGGCCACGATGTAACGATGACCGTCAAGCAGGTTCTCGGCGGGGTGGATCATCAGATCCTGCTGCACCGAGCCGACTGCACCCGCCGGCAGAAGCCCGGCTTCCGAGGTGTACTGGTCGACCTCTGCCCAGACCGGCCATGTCTGACCGGTGTCAGCGTCGAGAAGGATCACGCCCGTGTCAGGCGCTGCGTTGGCCGACATACTCGTGTCGGTCGGGATGCCGGACGCCACGAGGTCGGCGTTCTTGGTCACGCCGGGGAGGACGGTCAGTATCTGCGCGCCGGCGCTGAAACCGTCGCTCCAGTCGTTCCAGGATGACGGGTCGATCGGCTTGCCCTCGGCGTTGCGCGGCATGGCCAGCGGGTTGAGGTTCAGCTTCCGCCCGGTGAGGCTGGTCGGGTCGTAGCTGGTGAGCCAGTCGTCGGGATAGGGGAGCATGCACTGCTGCGGCACGAGCGGGTCGCAGCCCTGCGGGTTGGTGGCGTACCCGGGACTGGAAGGGTCGGCCCAACCGCTCCAGTTGTCGTGGTCGTGGTTGACCCACGAGCCCTGAACCGCACCCGATGCCGGCACGAAGTAGACGCCCAACCATGCGAGCGCCAGCGCGCCGACGGCGAGACGAACGGATCTTTCCCCCAGCTTCCCCAGCATGCCTACTCTCCTTCGAAAAAAGAGAAAACCGTGTAGCGGCCAGAGCCTATCTGTACAGTCACTGGACGATGGCTAGACGGCTCCTGGTGGTGGCCTTCGTGGTGGCGGCCGCTCTAGCGGGATGCACGCCGGGCGCCGTGAAGCACCTGTCCCATCAGCAGACCCGGCCTGAGGAACAGCCAGCTTCGGTGCACCTGTCGTCCTACGGCGGCGGGTCGGTAGTGACGGCCGCGGCGAGCACCGCAACGGGCCGCGGCTACTGGGTGGCGACCACCGACGGCACTGTGACGCCCGAAGGGGACGCGGTCGCGCACGGCGATGCCGCGTCGCTCCAGCTCGGTGCACCGATCGTGAGCATCACGGCGACGAGGAGCGGCAACGGCTACTGGCTCCTCGGCGGCGACGGCGGCGTGTTCAACTTCGGCGACGCGCGCTTCTACGGATCGATGGGAGGGGCGCACCTCAACGGCCAGGCACTGCAGATAGTCGGCACCCCGTCGGGCGACGGATACTGGTTCGTGGCGCGTGACGGCGGGGTGTTCAACTTCGGCGACGCCCGGTTCTACGGCTCGACCGGATCGATCCGGCTGAACCGGCCCGTCGACGGCATGGCGGCGACGCCTTCAGGGCAGGGTTACTGGCTCGTGGCGCGTGACGGCGGCGTGTTCAACTTCGGCGACGCCGGGTTCTACGGTTCGACGGGCTCTATCCGCCTCAACCAGCCCGTGGTGGGCATGGCAGCCACGCCTTCAGGGCAGGGCTACTGGCTCGTGGCACGCGACGGCGGGATCTTCAACTTCGGGGATGCACCCTTCCTCGGGTCGGACGGTGCCAGCAAGCTGCCCGCCCCCGCCATCGGCATGATCGCCAGTCCTGACGGCGGTGGCTACTGGATCTTGCTCGGCAACGGGCAGGTTCACGCTTTCGGTGACGCTGCGGCGTTGCAGGTCCCGCCGTTCCAGACGACCGGCTACTCGCTCGCCGGCCAGGTCGTCGCCATCGACCCGGGCCACAACGGCGGCAACGGATCCGACCCCGCGTACATCAACCAACTGGTATGGAACGGGCGTGCGTACGAATCCTGTGACACCACCGGGACGGAGACGGATGCGGGGTACACCGAGGCGGCGTTCAACTTCGACGTGGCCACCCGCCTCGCCGGCGCGCTCCGCTCCGAGGGTGCGACCGTGGTCATGACCCGCGACAGCAACGGTGGGGTCGGGCCGTGCATAACCCAGCGGGCCGCCATCGGCAACTCGTCAGGGGCGGACGCGATGTTCGATATACACGCCGATGGCGGGCCGGCCGGCGGGTATGGCTTCGCCGTCCTCGAACCGGTCGCCGATGGGCCCAACGACGGAGTCATCTCCTCGTCCGACACCCTCGCCTCCATCACCCGCGACACGTTCGAAGCGGTCACAGGTGAGTCGGTCAGCACGTACGACGGTGTCAACGGTCTCCAACCGCGTGGCGACCTAGCCGGCCTCAACCTCACCACCGTGCCGAAGGTGCTGATCGAATGCGCCAACATGCGCAACGCCGGGGACGCCGCGAAGGTCTCCGACCCGGGCTGGCGGCAGACCGCCGCGACCGCCTTGGCCGAGAGCGCGTCCCGCTTCCTCATCGGCTATCCCTAAAGAACCTCTTCAGGACGGGCACCCCCCGGCGGGGCGGTCGTAGAGTGCGGCATGGACTGGCCCCTTCGCTTCGGCATCTTCCTCGCACCGTTCCATCCCGCCGGGCAAAACCCGACGCTCGCCCTGGAGCGCGACATGGAGCTGATCGTCCGCCTGGACCAACTCGGCTACGACGAGGCCTGGATCGGCGAGCATCATTCGGCAGGCTTCGAGATCGTCGCCTCGCCCGAGGTGTTCATCGGTGCTGTCTCGCAGCGGACCCGCCACATCAAACTGGGGACCGGTGTCAGTTCGCTGCCGTATCACCATCCGCTGATCCTGGCGGACCGCATGGTGCTGCTCGATCACATCACGAGGGGCAGGGTGATGTTCGGGGTAGGACCGGGCGCGCTACCTTCCGACGCCTTCATGATGGGCATCGACCCGAACAGGCAGAGAGAGATGATGGAGGAGTCGCTGGAGGCGATCCTCGCGCTGCTCACGACAGACGAGCCGGTGAACATGCAGACCGACTGGTTCACCCTCCGCGACGCCCGCCTGCAACTGCGCCCGTATACGCACCCGCGCTTCGAGGTGGCCGTGGCAGCGCAGGTTTCGCCGGCAGGGCCGAGGGCAGCCGGGCGGTTCGGGGTGTCGCTGCTCTCGTTGGGAGCGACGACCGCCGGCGGCTTCGATGTCCTCGGCGCCCATTGGGAGACATGTGAGGAACGTGCCGCCAAGTTCGGTACCACGGTCGACAGACGCTCGTGGCGCCTCGTCGGTCCGATGCACATCCGCGAGACCGAGGAGCAGGCGCGCGCCGATGTCGAGCACGGTCTCGCCGACTGGGTCCGCTACTTCCAGGAGGTGGCCGCTCTTCCGATCGCACCCCCGACCGACGACCACACCACCCTTCTGGAAGCCATGAACGCCTCCGGCATCGCCGTGATCGGAACACCCGACATGGCGGCTGCACAGATCGAGCGGCTGATCGAGCAGTCGGGCGGGTTCGGTACCTATCTGTTCATGGCGCACGAGTGGGCCGACCGCCAGGCGACCCTCTCGTCATACGAGCTGTTCGCCAAGGAGGTCATGCCGAGGTTCCAGCGCTCCTCGGAGAGGGCAGTCCGGTCGCGCGACTGGGCTGCGGCCAACCGGCCGGAGTTCATGGGCGCCGCCATCAACGCGGTAGGCAAGGCGATCACGGACCACCTGGCAGAGAAGCAGGCGACCACCGCCTAAAAGGTCCTGCGCACGTCTTCAGGGCACGACCAGGATCTTGCAGTGCCGGTCCGGTTCGGCCAGCTCCGCGAACGCCCCAGGTACCCCGTCTACTGGTACCTCTCCGCTGATGATCGGACCCACGTCTATCCGCCCCTCTGCGATGGCCAGCAGTGAATCGTTGAATTCCTGCGGGTTGTAACCAAGCACGAAGCGGATGTCGATCTCCTTGCTGATCGCCCAGAAGGGGACGACCGAGTCGCTGCCCATGCACACACCGACGACCACGACGCGGCTGTTCAGGGGAGCGGCCCGCAGGATCTCGTTGATCATTCCGGGTACGCCGACCGCCTCGAAGACAACCAGCTGGCGGCCGCCCCCCGTTCGCTGCCATGCGTCCCACGAGGGTTCCTCGGCCGGGTCGACGCTCTCGTGCGCCCCCACCGTCAGGGCGAGCTCCCGCCGAACCGTCGAGAAGTCGGCCGCGACGATCGGCTCGATACCCCGGAGCTTCAACGCCGCGATCACGGCGATGCCTATCGGTCCGCAGCCCAGGACCAGTGCACCCTCGCCCTGTGCGATGTGTGACCGGTTGACGGCGTGCAAACCGACCGCCATCGGCTCGGTCAGGGCGGCCCGCTTGGCGTCGAGCCCGTTCGGCACTACCTGCAGCAGGGGCGCGGAGAGGAGCATCCTCTGGCTGTAGCCGCACGGAAAGTCGTTGCTGTAGACCAGAGTTTCCACCCCGCTCATGGTCACCATTACCGGCAACGATGTAACGAGGGTCCCAGCCGGGGGCGATTCGGTATCCGGTCCCGCTTCGACAACCTCTGCCGCGAACTCATGGCCCATGAACACGTCGCGCCCGAGATCCGTGCGGGCGTCCCCGAACTCGGGAAGCCCACGCATCTCGCCGGCCAGGCGCAGCATCTCCTCGCCGTGCTTTACGAAGTGCAGGTCGGATCCGCAGATCCCGCACGCCTTCACATCGACGAGCACCTGACCGAATGACGGCCGGGGGTCGGCGAACTCGTCCACCACCACATGGCCCTGGCGAAGAACGGCTGCCTTCATGGCCCAACTCTCTTCATGACCGGTCTTTCTAGCGGAGCCGGCCCAGAAGGCGTAGATCGGTATGCCGATCAGGAGCAGGTGCATCGATAGGGCCGTTGGGCCCCATCCCGGGTATTCACGACTGCAATCGGACGGGCTAGTGCTTCTTGTAGGGCCCTTAGCCCCTAACCCTGCGGCGGCGGTCTTCTTAGCGTCGACAGTGAAACGGAGGAACTGGCAATGAACGCTTCGCTGTCCTCTTTCAACGTCCAATCAGAGGTCGGAATCCTGCGCAAGGCTGTCGTGCACAGACCGGGGCTGGAATTGGCCCGTCTCAGTCCCAGCAATGTTGGCAGCCTTCTCTTCGACGACGTGCTCTGGGCGAAGCGCGCCCGTGACGAGCACGACTCGTTCTGCGACACCTTGACGCAAAACCGTGTCGAGGTCCTCTACTTCGAGCAGCTGTTGGCGGAGACGCTGGACACACCCGAGGGCCGGTCATTCGTGATCGATCGGATCTGCACGCCGGAGGTTGTCGGGCCTGCTCTCGTCCGCGCGTTGCGGACCCTCTCCGAGGGGGTGGACGGGAAGACACTCGCCACCTATCTCATCGGCGGGGTGCTGAAATCGGATCTCCATCCTCGCCTGCAGGTCGCCTCGTCGGGCCTCGGTCGCGACGAGGAGGGGTGGTCCGCGTCCGTGCAGGGCCTCACATGGGACGTGCTCGGTGACGACGACTTCGTGCTCCCGCCGTTGCCGAACCATCTATTTCAGCGCGACAACTCGGCCTGGATCTACGGGGGTGTCTCGGTGAACCCGATGGCAAAGGCGGCGCGCCAGCGCGAATCACTCCACAGCACGGCGATCTACCGGTACCACCCGATGTTCAAGGACGCCCGGTTCGAGTTCTGGTACGGCGGTGACGACACCGACCACCTGCCGGCTTCTGTCGAGGGCGGTGACATACACGTCATCGGCAACGGTGCCGTTCTCATCGGCATTGGCGAGAGGACTACGCCAGCAGCCGTCGAGATCCTCGCCGGTTCGCTGTTCGCGAAGGGGGCCGCCTCCCAAGTGATCGCCGCCGAGCTCCCGCGCTCGAGGGCGTTCATGCACCTCGACACCGTCATGACGATGGTCGACTCCGACGCGTTCGTCGTGTACCCGTACCTCGATCCGTCGCTGCGGGCGTGGAGGCTCACACCGGCAGAGGGAGGCACTCTTACGGAGCGGCTGCCCGACCTGTGGGAAGCGCTGGCCGGCGCGCTCGATGTCGAGAAGATCCGGTTGCTGTCCGCAGACGAAGATCTGCGGGCCGCCGAGAGGGAGCAGTGGGACGACGGCACCAACTTCCTGGCCGTGGCTCCCGGGGTCGTCGTCGGATACGAGCGCAACGTGACCACCAATACCATGCTGCGCCGGGCCGGCATAGAGGTGATCACCGTCCCCAGCAGCGAGCTCGGCCGGGCGCGCGGCGGCCCGCGGTGCATGACCTGCCCCCTCGAGCGGGATCCGGTCTGAGATGCGCGTGGTCGTAGCGCTCGGTGGTAATGCGGTGCTCACCCGGGGAGAGGCTCCCGATGCCGACATCCAGGAGCATCACGTGCGCGCGGCCGTGCAGGCCCTGCTCCCGCTCGCGAGGGCCCACCAGCTCGTGCTCACCCATGGCAACGGGCCGCAGGTCGGCGCGCTCGCCCTGGAATCAGCGAAAGACCCGGCACTCACGCGGCCGTACCCGCTCGACGTTCTGAGCGCGCAAACCCAGGGAATGATCGGTTACTGGCTGCTGCAGGCGCTGGACGAAGGGTCGCCGGGCACGGCTGTCGCAGCGCTCATCACCCGGACGATCGTCTCGCTATCCGACCCGGCGTTCGTCGATCCTCAGAAGTTCGTCGGCCCCGTCTACGAAGAGGACGAGGCAAGACGGATTGCGTCGCAGTCGGGTTGGATCGTCAAGGTCGACGGTCCGTACTGGCGCCGGGTCGTCGCCTCGCCATCGCCTCTGGGCATCGTCGAGATCCCCCTGATACGCACACTGGTGGACGCCGGCGTGATGGTCGTCTGCGCCGGTGGTGGGGGGATCCCGGTGTCACGTGACCCGTCCGGGAGGTTGACGGGTGTCGAAGCTGTGGTGGACAAGGACGCCACCGCAGCGCTGCTGGCCGAGCAGCTAGGAGCCGACGCCCTGTTGATGCTGACGGATGTGGCCGCAGTGTTCCGCGACTACGGCACCGACCGCGAGCGCCCGATCCATCTCACGGAACCGACGTTCCTACGCTCGTTGCAGTTCCCCACAGGCTCGATGGGGCCGAAAGTCGATGCCGCTTGCCGTTTCGTGGAACGTACGGGAGGGATCGCCGGGATAGGAGCGCTCGCCGAAGCGGAAGCAATCCTCAAAGGCCGGGCGGGGACCCTAGTGATGCCGAGGGGCAGCAAGCCCGTGGGGCTCGTGCCGCCCGAACGGCGCTCTGATTAGTCAGGCGGCGCCCAAGCGCCGGCCGGTCACGACGTGTGTCTGGATCCTTACCACGTGCTGGCCCGGCTGGCTCACGCGAGGTTTCGGCAGGTGCGCACACTCCGCATGATCCCGCTCCGCCATGGCTAGGCCCCGGACCAGGACGCTCCACGGGCGGCCGTCCTGGCCGATTCCATCCACCTCGAAGGCGACCAGTTGGCCGGCGATGTGAGAGAACAGCCCCGCTCCCACCCGGAGCAGGACGTCCGGACCGCACATTGCATAATCGACTGGAAGGACCGTGGGTGCGTCCGGCCCCGAGATGCCGAGGTGGCCCGGCGAGTGTTTGGAGGCACCGATGGTCAGCAACTGCCGGCACTCGACTACGCCAAGGACATCCGATCCTCGCTCGTCTATCCACATTGCTGACTCGATCCGTGTGGATCTGGTGTCAGGCCGTCAGTTCTTGACGACGACGACGACCGGCGCGCTCGCGTGGGTCGTGACCTGCTGGCTGACCGAGCCGAGCAACAGGCCGGCGAAACCGCCGTGGCCGCGTGAGCCGACGACAAGTATCTGGGCCTCTTTCGCCAGGTCCATCAGCACTGTCGCAGGCCGGCCCCGCTGCACCACCAACTTGAACTCGAACCCCGGATCGCTCCCGAGTAGCGAGTGGACGTCCTCTTCGAGTTTCTTGTCGACGATATGGGCGAATTCCTCGTCAGAGCCGAATTCTCCGGGCGACCAGGCCCGGACCACGTCGACCTTGGCACCGCGCAGCCGTGCTTCCTCCGCGGCCCACAGGAGCGCCTTCTGGGATCCCTCGGAGCCGTCGAAGCCGACAACCATGCGCAGGCTGGGTGCTGTCATTTGTGCACCTCCTTGCTTGTCATGGGCGAATCCAAGGCGGACCGCCTACGACGATTGTCCGTCCGGGCTCTTCGGCGGAGGTAGGGGCTAAAGACCCAATCGGGACCGGCTGAACGGCTCGCCCATCGGCTCGATGAACATCGCCGGAGGATAGGCCCGGCGACGCACCGCCGCTATGGTCGGGCGTCGATGGGATCTCTTGACGGAAAGGTCGCACTGATAACCGGCGCCGCGCGCGGTCAGGGCCGCTCACACGCCGTCGCTCTCGCCTCCGAAGGCGCCGACATTGTCGTTTGCGACGTGCCACGCCGGATGTCCACCCTGACCTACCCGCTTGCAACGCGCCAAGATCTCGAGCTCACCGCCAAGCTCGTCGAGCAGGCGGGCCGGCGCTGCCTCGCGGTGCGCCTCGACGTCCGCGATGCCGCCGCGGTGGATTCGGCGGTGGAGCAGACGGTGCGGGAGCTCGGACGGCTCGACATCGTGGTGGCCAACGCCGGCGTCGTGTCCACTGGTCCGTTGGCGGAACTGACGGACGAGGGCTGGGACGAACTGGTCTCGACGAACCTGGGTGGCGTCTTCCACATCCTTCGCGCCGCAATACCCGTGATGCGACGCCAGAAGTTCGGGCGCATCGTCGTCACCTCGTCCATGGGCGGTCGCATGGGGATACCGAACCTGGCGGCCTACAACGCGACGAAGTGGGGGACGATCGGCATGGCGAAGTCGCTCGCACTAGAGGTCGCCAAGGAGGGGATCACCGTCAACGTGATCTGCCCGACGACGGTGCAGACCCCGATGGTTCAGCCGGATCCCGACGCGGAGGTGCCGGACGACTTCATAAAGCAGATGCTGCGCGCCAATCCCGTACCCCAGCCTTGGCTGCAGCCCGAGGATGTCAGCCGCGGCGTGCTCTACCTTGTCACGGACCCGGGTGTCATAACGGGAAGCGTCCTGGAGGTGGGGCTCGGCTCGAGCGCCCGCATGCACTGAGCCATCACCGGCCAATCACTGGGGACACCGGTGCTCCGGCGGGAAAACAATCAGTCTTGACTGATTTGTTCTCTGGTGGTACAAAAATCCCAAATGGCCTCCGAGTGCATCGACCCGACGCCGGCCGCGCTTACCAGCCCGACCGGCCGCCCGCTCCAGAAGCGAGCGATCGACACCCGCGCGGCCCTGCTCGACGCGGCCATCGACTGCCTCGTCGAGCGCGGATACGCGGCGACGACGACGACCGAGACCGCCAGGCGCGCCCACGCTTCGCGCGGTGCGCAACTGCACCACTTCCCGACCAAGGCGGACCTGATGACCGCGGCCGTTGCCCGGCTGCTCGACCGGCGCGTCGAGGAGTTCCGCAAGGCGTTCGTCGACGTACCACCGGGCAACGGCAGGCTCGAGCACGCGGTCGACGTTCTGTGGTCGATGTTCGAGAGCCCTTGCTTCGTCGCGGTGGCCGAGCTCAAAGTTGCCGCCCGGACGGACCCGGAGCTCGCCTCGGCGGTTCGCGAGATGGACCGGCGTTTCGAAGAGGAGTGCCGGGCCGTCTACTCCGATCTTTTTCCCAACGAGGACGGGCACGACCCGGAATTCGACGAGATGGCAGTCGCCTTCTGCTTCGCGGTGATGGACGGTGTGGCGTTCCAGCGGCTCACCGGTAGCGAGTTTCAACGGCCGGTGCGTGACTACCTCGAGACCCTCAAGGCGATCGCCACCATTTTTCAAACCCCCACTGAGCCAGCGAGGAGGCAATCATGACGGTAGTTCCGGCTGAGTTGATAGACGAGGAAGCTCAGGCGCAGTCCGGATGGGACGGCCTTCTCGCTCGGCTCAGCAATCTGTCCGTCACCAAGCACTTCGACGCCTACGCCGACGTCGACTGGGACGGGCCCGAGATGCGCATCGACCGACACGACCCGCGCTGGGCTCTCGACGGCAATGACCCGCTCGGTGCCACCGACTGGTACCGCGACCTCCCTCTCGAGACGCAGGCCTCGCTCGGTCTCGACCTCGTCGCGTCCAAGATGAAGATCGGGCTCCAGTTCGAGAGCATCCTGAAGCAGGGGCTCCTTCGCTTCGCGGCGGAGCTGCCGAACCGCTCACCCGAGTTCCGGTACTGCTATCACGAGCTGATCGAGGAAGCACACCACTCCTTGATGTTCCAGGAGTTCGTGAACCGGAGTGGGTTCGACGCGCGGGGGCTTTCGAAGGTCGACCGGGCGGGTGCCAGCTTCGTCGTCGGGCTCGCGCGGAGGTTCCCCGAGCTGTTCTTCGTGTTCGTCCTCGGGGGTGAGGACCCGATCGACCACGTCCAGCGGCGCGAGCTTCGCCGCGGGGGGACGATCCACCCACTGCTCGAACGGATCATGCGCATCCACGTGACCGAGGAGGCCCGGCACCTGTCCTTCGCCCGCCACTATCTCAAGCGCCGGGTACCGCAGCTCAGCCGGTTCCGCCGCGCCGAGCTCGCCGTCGGAGCGCCGCTGATCCTCGCCGCCATGGCGCAGATGATGCTCCGCCCGTCGCGCCAGATCGTCGCGGACTATGCGATCCCGGCGTCGGTCCTCGATCTGGCCTACACCTACAACCCCGAGCATCGGGCCGCGACGGTGGAGTCGTTGCAGAAGGTGCGGCGCCTGTGCGAGGAGGTCGGGCTTCTCACGCCGGCGTACCGGCGACTCTGGCGGGTGTTGGGCCTCGGCTCAGGTACCTGAGGTGAGCCGGCTGGGGAAACTGCTCGAGCCCGCCCGTCTGCTCGAACCGTCGCACTGGCAGCTCCTGGCGCTGCTCGGATGGGCGAGCTTCTTCGAGGGCTACGACCTCAACGTCGTCATCTTCGCCCTTCCGCACATCCGCCACAGCTTCGGGCTCTCCCAGTCCTCGGCTTCGCTGTGGCTGAGCCTTCTGTATCTCGGGGCCCTGCCCGCGATCTTCGTCGCAAGAAGGGCGGACCGGCACGGTCGCCGGCGGGTGCTGCTGGTGTCGATCACCGGCTACACCATCGCGACCGCGGCGACGGCCGTTGCACCGACCATCGGCGCGTTCGCGGGGTTCCAGTTCGCGGCGCGGCTCTTCCTTGCCACGGAGATCTCGCTCACCTGGACCGTTATCGCGGAAGAACTGCCGGCGGGGGCACGTGGGTTCGGGTTCGGCTTCCTTGCCACGCTGGACATCCTGGGCGCCGGCTTCGGGTCGTTGCTGTACGGGGTCGTGCTCGCACCGCTCGGCATCTCCTGGCGGTGGCTGTACGGCGCCGCCGTTCCAGTCCTTCTCGTCGCCGTGTGGCTGCGCCGGCGGCTTCCCGAGAGCAGTCGATACCTGCGCATCGCCGAGACCAAGGCGTGGTCGAGGTGGGCCGAAATCGCGCGTCCTCCGCACCTGCGCAGTCTCCTCCTCGTGTGCGCGATCGCCTTTCTGATCAACCTCACGACCCAGGCGCAGGTCTTCGTCATCGATTTCTTCGAGTCTCAGCGCCACCTCTCGACGTCTGCCGCGAACCTCATCCTCGTGGCCGCGGGAGCGCTGGCGATACCCGTACTCGGCATCGCCGGTTCCCTGAGCGACCGCCTGGGGCGCAAGGCCGTGGGTTGCGGCTTCCTCGCCGCCGGCGTCACCGGAACCTACCTGCTCTTCTTCATCGCCCACGGCGCGCCTGAGCTGTTCGGCGCGCTCGCGCTCACGTACGTCGGTGGGTTCGGCGCCTGGCCCGCGCTCGGCGCGTACGGGACCGAGCTGTTCCCGACGAGCCTTCGGGCGCTTGGCAACTCGACGGCCGGAGCCGCGAAGGTGATGGGGCAATGCGTCGGCTTCGTCGCCGGCGGCGTTCTGATCGCGGGGACCAAGGGCCTTTCTGATGCGGTCGGGATCCTGGCGTTGGGCCCGCTGGTGGCGATCCCCGTCGTGGCCTTGCTCCTCCCCGAGACGAGCGGGCGTGACGTCGACGAGACAGCCGGCGCCGGCGTCCCGGCGGTTGCCCTGTCGTAGCCCGCGCGGAATACGTAATGTCTCGGCGTGCCGAGCATCGCTGACACCCCAGATTCCCTGACGCCCGCCTGGCTGTCTGCAGCCCTCGCCGAGACGCTCGGGGACGTGAAAGTCGAGTCGGTCGACACCGCCCCGGTCGGCACAGGACAGATGTGCGACACCTTCCGTCTCATCCTGACGTACGCCCCGGGCCCGGACATCCGGACCGATCCACCCCGATCGATCATCGCCAAGCTCCCCTCGGCCGACCCCATCAGCCGCGCGACCGCCCTGTCCCTCGGCAGCTACGAAAACGAGGTCCGCTTCTATCAGCAGCTCGCCCCCCGCCTCGACGTTCGCACGCCGCGCGTCTATTACGCGGACATCGAAGTCGAGACAGCCAGCTTCGTCCTGCTGCTCGAGGACCTGAGCCCGGCCCAACCCGGGGACCAGCTGGCCGGTTGCTCGCACGCCGACGCCGTCACCGCCATCGACGAGCTGGTCGGCCTGCACGCGCCACTGTGGGACGACCCGTCGCTCAAGGAGCTGCCGTGGCTCCACCGCGACCGTTCGGGCCAGCAGCTGTTCTACCTGGGTCTGCTACCTCAGTTGTGGGACGGATTCCGCGAGCGTTATGCGGAGTCGCTCGGTCCGGAGGTGCACGAGGCGGGCGACCAGCTGTTCGCCAAGCTGTCGGACTTCATCCTCGGCGACACCGAGCCGTGGACCGTCGTGCACGGCGACTACCGTCTCGACAACCTCCTCTTCGCCGGATCACCCGCCGTTTCGGGCAGCAAGCCGGGTGAGGGGACGGGCGCGTCGGTGACCGTCCTCGACTGGCAGACAGTCACCCACGGGCCCGCGCTGGCGGACGTCGCCTACTTCATCGGGGCGGGGCTCCTGCTCGATGACCGGCGGGCCCACGAAGGGGGGCTGGTGCGGCTGTACCACGACCGCCTGGTTGCCGCGGGCGTGCAAGGTTACGGATGGGATCGCTGCTGGCACGACTACAGGCGCGGCACCTGGTCCGGGCTGATCATGGCGATCGCGGCTTCGATGCTCGTCGAGCGGACCGAGCGCGGCGACGAGATGTTCATGGTCATGGCCCACCGCCATGCCAGGCACGCGCTCGACCTGGACGCGGCGACCGCTATCTGATCAGTGCATCCGGAACGCCGGCTGGTGCTTGCGGATCTCCCGTCGGGCGATGGTCATCTTGTGTACCTCGTCCGGCCCGTCCGCGATCCGCAGTGAGCGCATGTGCGCGTACATCTGCGCGAGCGGGGTGAACTGCGTGAGCCCCGCGGCTCCGTGCACCTGGATGGCCCGGTCGATCACCTTCAGCGCCATGTTGGGAACGGCGACCTTGATGCCGGAGATTTCCGTGGCGGCTGACTTGTTGCCGACGGTGTCCATGAGATGCGCCGTCTTCAAGACGTACTCGCGAGCCATGTCGATCTCTATGCGCGACTCGGCGATCCAGTCCTGGATGAGCCCCTTGTGGGCGATGCTCGATCCGAAAGCGTGCCTTTCGAGCGAGCGTGTGACCATCAGCTCGAGCGCTCGTTCGGCCACGCCGATGGAGCGCATGCAGTGGTGGATCCGGCCCGGGCCCAACCTGGCCTGCGCAATGGCGAAACCGCCACCTTCCTGGCCAAGCAGATGGTCGTCGGGGATCTCGACGTCACGGTAGATCACCTCCGGGTGACCGCCGTGCTCGGCGTACCCGAAGACGGTCGGGCGCATGCCTACGGTCACGCCGGGGGTGTCCTTGGGGACCACGACCATCGATTGCTGCAGGTGCGCCGGCGCGCCGGGGTCGGTCTTGCCCATGACCACGAGCACCTTGCAGCGCTGCGACCCTGCGCCCGAGCTGAACCACTTGCGACCGTTGAGCCGGTAACCGCCCGGCATCCGGTCGATCCGCAATCCGATGTTCGTGGCGTCCGATGAAGCGCTGTCCGGCTCGGTCATGGAGAACGCGCTTCGAATCTCCCCGGCGAGCAGCGGGGCCAGCCACCGCTCCTTCACGATCTCCGTCCCGTAGTGGTGGAGGATCTCCATGTTGCCGGTGTCGGGGGCGGAGCAGTTGAGCGCTTCGGAGGCGAACCCGACCCCGCCGAGCATCTCGGAGACGGGCGCGTAGTCCACGTTGGACAGGCGGGTCCCCGGGCCGTTCGGCTGCAGATCGGGCATGAACAGGTTCCAAAGGCCGCGCTCCATGGCCGCCGCCTTCAGTTTGTCCATCACAAGCGGGTAGCCGTCGGGCGCGCTCTCGAGTTCCTCGTAGTAGCGGTCCTCGTTGGGGTAGATCGTGGACTCCATGAACCTGCGGACCTGCTGCTGGACGGCGAGTCCCGCTTCGCTGAACGCGTAGGGCATGGGGCATGTGTAGTGGCCAACGACTCGCCCCGGATAGGGGCAGAAGTCCCTTACCAGTGATGCAGGGACTAGTCCGCAGATCAGAGGCTCACCGGTTGATCATCGCGGGTCGACGAGCGCGCCGTCGCAGAGCTCCTTGAACCTTTCGAGGTCTTCTGCCGGCGCGTCCACGCCGCGAAGCGGGCCTTGGTCCGCCAGGTGCGACTGCGCGTACAGGCGGGCGACGAGCGACTTCCGCGCCCCGGAGCCGCCGGCGCTGCCCGCCAGGCGGGCCTCGCGTCCCGCCTGCTCGATCAGAAGCGCGCCGGCGTAGACGTCGACCATGAACTGGGCCAGAGGGAAGAGCCGCGCCTCGGCCACCGTCCGCTCCAGTTTCTTCCACGCGCCGACGGCCTCTCGCATCTGTGCAGCGCGAAGAGATACCAGCTCGGCGGCTTCGCCGCACTCGGACCCCGCCCCCGAGAGCGCGGATTCGATCCGCTCGAAAAGCTGTTCGTGCGCTGCGCTCTTCTCGATCGCCCGGCGGACATCGAGACAGAGAATGTTGTCGGCGCCTTCCCAGACGGTGTTCACCTGGGCATCTCTGAGCAGACGAGCCACCGGCCACTGCTCGATGTAGCCGTTGCCACCGTGGATCTCGATCGCGTCGCTCGCTGCCGTGATGCCGAGGCGAGCAGAGCGCAGCTTGATGAGCGGTGCACCGATGCGCAAGCGGGGCCCCAGGTATCCGTCGAATGCGAGCGCCTGGGCCGCCTCCAACTCGACGATCATCTCCGCCAGCTTGCGCTGCATGAGGGGCTGGTCGATCAGCGCGGCACCGAAGGCCTCGCGGGTCCGGGCGTAGCACAACGACTCCACCAGGGCGCGCCGGGCTACGCCGACACCCATCATGGCGATGCCGAGCCGTGCACCGTTGGTGAGCTCCATCATCCGGCTGAGCCCATGACCGTCGTGCGAAGTCCCCGAAGATGATGAGTCGGAGAACCCGGGAGCCAGCAGGAATCCCTCCGCGTCGTCCAGTTCGACCTCTGCGGAGGCAACTGCCTTCGTGCCGAGCTTGTCCTTGAGCCGTCGGATCCGCACGCCGTTACGAGTTCCGTCCCGTCTCTCGCGAAGGACCAGGAACGGGGCGACCCCGCGGGTTCCGTCCGGAGCACCCACGGGCTTGGCGAGCACGACGTACGCGGAACCGTCCGCGTTGGACACGAACCACTTGAAACCGTTCAGCAGCCAGGCGTCACCGGCGGGCGTGGCGGTCGTCTCGAGAGCGGCCAGGTCGGAGCCGCCGGTGCGCTCGGTGAACATCTGCGCCGTTTCGCCGGCGAGCTCGCTGCCGCTGGCCGCGAGTTCGGCCACCCGCGCCTTGACATCGTCGGGTGCGAACCGCTCGGCCATGCGAACGACCATGTCGAGACCCGTCCCGAGCACGCACATCATCCCGATCTCGGCCTGGTTGAGCATGTAGCTCCATGCCGCGGCGAGCGGACGGGCGTCGACTCCCGCTTCACCTGCCGTCTTCTCGAACGCCTCCGAGGTGAACGAATCGCGAACTAGATCAGCCTTCGACTCCCGGAACGACGCCGAGTGGACGATCCGGCTCACGTCCCGGCCCCAGCGGTCGTACTTCTCCAGCCGAGGCGGCTCACGGTCGGTCATCTCCGCCCGCTCGGCGATCGGGCCGCCCATGAGCGCGCCGACACGCTCGAGATGCGGCTGCGCCCACGCGAGGCCGGCGTCCCCGAGGTGGACCCTCATCAGGAACTGCAGCGTGGGGTCAGACGTGTACCAGTTCAGCCCGACGGCACCGCTGTACCTCTCGGTCGCGTACCGACGTGCCTTGTCGGGGTTGCCGAAGGGCAGTCGGTCGAATGGTTCGCTCAGGTAGTCGGCCACACCCGAGATGTTACGCCAAGACGATCAATCTGGCAATACTTGTAATGTGGACGTGCTTCCAGGGTCCTGGTAGCGGGCCACGGTGAAGCCGATGATGGTCGGGACGTCCACCGCGAAGACGGCCAACGTGCACAGGAGCACGGCGAGAGTGCCGCCGCGGGTGTGGTCGTAGACGAACACGAATCCGAGGATGCCGGCGATGATCGCGTAGGCGAGCAGGGCCCATTTCGCGACCAGGAAGAATTTGTCCCATGCGAAGTCGCCGACTCTGCTCAGCATGACCACCGCGACCATCGTGAGGGCCGCTCCAGCGGCGAGCAGGGCGACCACCGGCGCCAGTCCCGGTGGCTTCGGCAGCGAAGCGGCCAGGTACACCCCACCCGACAGCATCATCGCGAGCGACAGAACGACGAGCTCCGCGACCGGCGGCAGCTTGCGATCGAGCAACGGCGAGGAGCTTCCTACGTCGGCGGAATGGCTGCTCACGACGAGGCCACCTTGGTCATGATCACGAGCGTGGCCACCTGCATGGCGCCGGTGATTCCCGCTGTCATGATGAACCGCTTCATCAGCTTGGCGATGATCTCGCCGTCGGGGCGAGGCTTCTTCAACTCGAACAGGACGGCGACGTTCGCCGGCTCCAGCAGTCCGAGGGCTATCACCGCCATGACCGCTACGACGATGAAGGACGCGACGATCCAACCGTGGTGCGGATCGCTGGACGCCAGGTAACCGAGGTGGCGGGCCAGCTGCCATCCGGCTGCCAGCGTGCAGACCACCACCGTGGGCATGATCAGGACCATCTTCGGCATGAGGCGTGTGGTGAACTCGATACGGGCTGGTATCGACAAGCGTCCGAGGATCGGTCCGATAACGAACCCTAGAAACAAGTCGAGCGCCGTCCATATCCCCCCGGCGACCACGTGGAAGAAGTCGATGGCCCACTGCTTGTTCGTTGCGATAGTGACGACGAGCCCGACGAGCACGAGCCCGACGACGGGCAGGCCGGCCAGCGGGACGATCTGGAACTCCGGCACCGCCGGAGCTTCCGGCCGCGCAGGCGTCGGTGTGGCGATGTCGACCATTTGCCCCCCCCTTCCAGGAATCTCCTACAGATCCGAGACTAGCTGGCTGAGTTCGCGCGCGTGCCGACCGAGCTACCGGGGCCGGTAGATCCGCCGCCGCGCGGGGTACATCGCGTGAATGGAACAGGTGCAAGCCGTGCTGAGGGGGCTGGACGGCTTCCAGCAACGGCATCCCTGGGCTGCGTTCCCGTTCGCGGTTGTCAAGAAGTACGGCGACGACCAGGCCGGCAACCAGGCCGCGTTGATCGCCTACTACGGGTTCTTCTCCCTGTTCCCCCTGATGCTCGTGGCGGTCACGGTCCTCGGGATTGTCCTGGCCCACGACCCGCACCTCCAGGATCGGGTCCTGCATTCCGCTCTCAAGAACTTCCCGGTAATCGGCACTCAGCTCCGGAATAACGTCCACTCACTCGACCGGACCGGCCTCGGCCTCGGCCTCGGGCTGGTGGGCACGTTCTACGGTGCAAGGGGAGTTGCATCGGCGGCGCAGAACGCCTTCAACCACGCGTGGAACGTCCCCAAATCCGAACGGCCCGGGTTCCCGTTCAACACACTCCGCAGCTTCGGGATGATCTTCGCGGTTGGCATCGGGATCGTGCTCAGCACCGCACTCTCGAGCTTCGGGTCCGGCAGCCACTCCGCGATCGGTTTGCGGATCGCCGCTTACGCGGTCGCTTTGATCATCAACTTCGGCGCGTTCTGGCTCGGCTTCCGGTTGGGTACCGCGAAATCGATCCGGAGCATGGACATGTGGCTCGCGGCCGTGATCGCCGCGGTTTTGTGGCAGATCCTCCAGGGTTTCGGCACCTTCCTGATCGCCCACGAACTGAAGAACGCGAGCGAGGTCTACGGGACTTTCGCCTTCGTGATCGGCCTCCTCTGGTGGATCTACATGCAGGCACAGTTCACCATGTACGCGCTGGAGATCGACGTGGTCCGGGCCCGGCGGCTATGGCCTCGCAGCCTGGTCCAGCCCCCCCTTACTGAAGGTGACCAGAAGGCCTACGAGATCTACGTCGAAGAGGAGAAAAGACGGCGGCCCGAGGTGGTCGACGTCCATCTCGACGAGCCGGTCGAGCGCGGGGAGCCCGTTGGTAGAGCCGCGCGCGGAGACGGCGCACAACGCTGATTCACGCCCGGGCGTAAGAATGACCTGCTGTGCTCGACGTCCACTTCGTGATCCTCGGCGCGGTCATCGGCATGGCAGGGATGCTGTCGTACCTGCGCGACACGGTTCGGGGAGTCACCCAGCCGAATCGGGTGACCTGGCTCATGTGGGGGGTAGCTCCATTGATCGCCTTCGCGGCGGAGGTGCAGGCAGGGGTCGGGCTTCGCTCGCTGATGACGTTCGTGGTGGGTTTCGGTCCTTTGGCGATCTTCGTCGCGTCGTTCTGCAACCGGCAGTTGGCGTGGCGGATCGGTCCGTTCGACTGGCTGTGCGGCGCTCTGTCCGCCGCCGGGCTCGTCGCCTGGCTCGCAACCCGCCACGGGACAGTGGCCGTCGTCGCGTCCATCGCGGCGGACGCGATTGCGGCGATACCGACACTGCGAAAATCCTGGGTTGCGCCTGAAAGCGAGTCGGTGTCCGCGTACGTCACAGCAGCGCTCAACGCCCTGATCACCGTGTTGACCATCGACCGGTTCACGACCGCGAATGCTGCCTTCCCGCTGTACATCCTCGTCATCGCGTCGGTGGAGACCGCCCTGATCGTCGGCCGTTTCGGGCAGCGCCTCGCGTCCCGGCGGGGGTTGCTCAGCCGTTCGGATTGATCAGGTACTTCGAACCTGTGGCCTGCCGGCCGTAGTTGGCGATGGCGTCCTGGCTGAGTGCGCCGGCGAGAGATACCTCTGCCGTGTAGGAGCTGGCGAAAGTCGTCTGCAGACCGCTCGCGACCCTGTCGCGCAGCCGTGCCATCGCTTCCATCCCGATCTTCTGGAGGAACGGAGTGAGCAGCCAACCGCCGAGGCTCCACGCGAACCCGAAGCTGCGAGTGAGCTCGGTAGGACCGCGGTCGAGCGAGCCGTAGATGTAAACCTGCTTGTGCACGGATGAGCCGTAGCGGCTGTAATCGCCGCCGGTGGAGCTGGCTGCTGCCTCCATGCACGCGAGGATCTGGCTCGCCAGCGTCCCCCCGCCTACGGCGTCGAAGGCGAGGGTCGCGCCGGTCTCCTTCAGGGCACGAGTGAGATCGTCCATGAATCCAGGAGTCGACGAGTTGCACACGTGCGTCGCGCCGGCAGATCGCAGGATCTCCTCCTGTTCGCTCTTCCGGACGATGTTCACGAGTGGGATCCGCTCCTCGATGCACAGTCGGTTGAGCATCTGCCCGAGGTTCGAGGCGGCTGCCGTGTGCACGAGGCCGGTGTGGCCCTCCATCCGCATTGTCTCGACCATGCCGAGAGCGGTCAGTGGGTTGACAAACGACGACGCCCCCTCCGCCGCTCTCGTCCCCTCCGGCAACACGAGGCAGATGGCGGCGTCGACGCAGCGGTACTGGGTGTACATCGCCCCACCTGCCAGCGAAACGGTTCTGCCCACAAGCGCCTGCGCCTCCGGCGAGGAACCAGCGGCGACCACGGTGCCGGCTCCCTCGTTGCCGACCGGCAACGATTGGCTCATCCTCGCTGCCATTGCCCGCATGGCCGCAGGAGGGATCGGCGCGATCACCACCGGCAGGTCGTGCGAGCCGGCCGTCGACGCCGAACCCATATCCGCGCCAGCGAAGAGCAGGCCCAGGTCGGACGGGTTGATCGGGGCAGCCTCGACGCGGACCACCACCTGGCGCGGGCCCGGCTCTGGGACATCGACGGTCTGGAGTGACAACTCCACCGTCGCTTCCGGAGTCACGAGGGAACGGATCTGCAGGCAGGTTTCCGGTACGTCGGTGGGCATGGCCCCGAAGCTAACCGACAATCGATTCCAAGAAGGCTTTCACCGCCGAGTTCCACTCGGCAGGATCCTCGAAGTAGGGGGAGTGACCGCAGCCGGGTATCTCGACGTACTGTGCTTCGGGCAGCAGGTCCGCCAGCGCGCGAATCGAAGCGGGCGGGAAGAGAGGATCCTTGTCCCCTGCGATGCAGAGCACCGGCATGGTGAGACGCTGGGCCTCGGCGGTGTCGTGGGAGACAGCGAGAAGCCGTGGGATGACGGCAGCGGAGTCGGCGCTGCCCATCTGACCGAGGCACTGGTAAAGGTGGGCTCTCTCGGGTTCGCGTTCGGAGAACCCAGACCCGAGCGCCGGGTGTCTACCCAGCACGTCGGGGGAACCGAGCGGGTCCAGCGGTCTCTGCGACAACCCGGCTTCGATGGCGGGGGACGTGAAACCGCCGAGGGTGTCCGCGAGCACCAGGCTCCTGGCCAGTCCGGGTCGCGCCAGAGCCGCCCCGACGACGGTCCAGCCCCCCATCGACTGGCCGACCAGGTCCGCCCGCTCGATCCCGAGAACGTCGAGAACCGCCAGAAGGTCTCCGGCCGCGACCAGCGGCCCCGACAGATCGGCGGCATCGGTGGACCTGCCGAAACCCCGGTGGTCCCACGTGACCACCAGCCGATCGGCAGCGAATGCCGTCACCTGCTGGAACCATACGGCGTGGTTCCCTCCGGCGCCGTGGCTCAGCACCAGCGGGACTCCGCCGCCTCCCACCGTCTCGTAGTAGATGCGCTCGCCGTCGTGCTCCACGAAACCGGTGCGGCGCGGGATGTCCATGTCAGCGACTCCCCGCCATGTCCGGCCACATTCTCACGATCGCCGACTGGCTGGCCGTCGCGAGCAGCGCGCCGCTCTGCGACCAGAGATGGACGTCTCCATGCCCGAACCCGTTTCGGACCTGGTGCACGCGAACGTCGAGGAGCACCCACTCGGTCGGTACCTGCTGGCCCATGCGCAGCGTGTTGTCCAGGCTGTTGCCGCCGGCGGGGAGGCCCAACGCCTGGCCGATGCCGAACGGGACGTAATCCCCGAGGATCCCCAGCGAGGCCGAAGACATGTCCAGCACATCCGGCATCTTCGCCCACAGAGCCGAGCGGCCGTCGGGCATTCCCTCTCCCGGTCGGGCGCTCTTCGAAAGCTCGGCCATGTTCCGCCCGAGCGCCATGCGGATGTCGAGACGGTCGGGGAGCGAGTTCCCGTCGGTAGGCAGGCGCAACTGCCGTCGGGAGCACTCCTCGGGCGAGGGAACCTCCGGCATCACGGCCCATGTCCCGTCGTGCTCGACGTGGCGCCGACCGAGAGCCGCGTTCACCGTGATGACCTCGCGGTCCGCAACGTGTCCGACCACCCGCGCTTGGGTGACCTGATGGCCGGCCACGCTCACGATCACATCGAGGTCGAGAACTTCGGGAGGGCGCGCGTACGAGAGGTACTGGGCTGTCGCCCACACCAGGGGGCGGCCGGTCGTCGCCTCCAGCGCGGTGATCGCCGCTCCCAGCCCGCACCCGCCGAAGAGGAACCCTCCAGGTGTGCAGATGCCCTGCGTCACCGGGAGAATCCACCGGAAAGGGTTGTGCGTCGCGTTCAGTCCGAGGAACGTGCGGGCATCCACGGGGCGGCGATGCTAGCCCGCAGGGCCGGTCAGACCGGCGCTTCGACCTCCAACTTGTCTGCGCGCTCCGGTGGAAGGTTGTCGTAGAGGTCTGCGACGAGATCCTCGCGGATCGCCTTGTAACCGGGGTCGTTCCAGAGATTCTTCCACTGCCGCGGGTCCTCGGTGAGCGAGTACAGCTCTCCCTCGCTTCCGTCATAGCCCCCGCCCGGCTCGTAAGCGGTGACCAGCCAACCGTCGCGGTACATCGAACGAAGATGCAGGTCCTCGGTCGGGAACTGGCTGTCCCACTCGGTGATGACGCGCTCCCTCTCGGGTGCGGGACCGATCGGAAGCGGCGTCCCCTGCACCCATCCGGGTGCGGGCAGGCCGGCGATGGCGGCGAACGTGGGCGCGAGATCGAGCTGGCCCACCGGTTCGTCGACGACCGCCGGCGCAACGGCGGCGGACGGCGCCGGCCGCCAGATCATCGGCAGGTGCATCAGCGCCTCGCAGTGATAGGGCCCCTTGAAGAGCAGCCCGAAGTCGCCTTGAAGCTCGCCGTGGTCCGTCGTGAAGATCACGTCGGTGTCTTCGGCCCAGCCGCGCTGGTCTACGTAAGCGAGGATGCGCCCGATCGCCTCGTCGATCAGCTCGTTTTCGATGTGGGTCAGCGCGTTGACCTCACGCACCTGGTCGGGAGTCATCTCGGCCGGGACGAACGTCGGAGGGCCGCCCTCGAGGTTGGAGTGCGACCCGTCGTAGTACGCCAGCCAGTGGTGCGGCTTCTCCTCGAGGATGCGCCGGCACTCGTCCGCGCTTCCCGGGTGCGCATCAGGCAGATCGAGATCGCGCCAGTTCACTCGCCCGAGCTCCGACGACGGCGGGTCCCACGGGTGGTGAGGGTCGGGGAAGCTGACCCAGCAGAACCAGTCGTCGCCCGCTTCGAGGGTCTGGAGCCACGCCATAGCCCGGTCGGCTGTCCAGTCGGTGTGGTACATGTCGCGCGGAACCGGGTTGATGGCCACCTGCGGGGCGCCGGTCTCCCCGCCGGGCTCGCCGTTCAGCTGGCCTCCTTTGAACAGCTGGTAGAAGCCTTGCTCCAAGTGCCCCGGCTGCTCCATGAGCCACTTGCCGTAGTGCCAGAGCGGTAGCGGCCCGTGCATGGCCAGTTCCATGTGGTCGAAACCGCGGTGGGGGCCGAAGGTGCCATCACGGGCCATGCGGTTCTCGGGCCAGCGGCCTTCGAGGTCCATCCCCGGTTCAAAGTGCGCCTTGCCCAGCAGGGCGGTCTTGTATCCGTTGCCGTTCAGGTACGCGGCGATGCTCGGAGCGTCGGCCGGCAGAGGCACCCCATTGGCGAACACCCCGTGGGTCCGGACGTACTGCCCGGTGATCATCGTGGAGCGTGCCGGCATGCACACGACGTTCTGGTTCATGGCCCTGCGGTAGTTGATGCCTTCCGCGGCAAGCCGGTCGAGTACCGGCGTGCGCGCGACGGTCCCCCCGTTGCAGCCGAGGCTGTCGTAGCGCTGCTGATCGGTGGTGATGAACAAGATCTTGCGGCCCATGGTTCAGCCCTCCCGGTTGGTTCGAATGAAGTCGGCGACGGCCGCGGCGAGTTCCGGCCCGCGGTCTTCCTGCAGGAAATGGCCTCCGCCTGAGATTGTCGTGTGGGCCTGCCCCTTGGCGCCCGGCACTCGCGCCAGGAACAGCTGGTCCGCACCGCGAGTGATCGGGTCGCCGTCGCTGTACGCGCACAGGAACGGTTTGGCGAATCCGGCCAGCACCTCCCACGCCTTGCGGTTCGCGCCGGCAGCCGGGTCGTCCGGCCGGGTCGGGACAAGAAGCGGGAACTGCCTTGCACCTTCCTTGTAGGTCTCGTCCGGGAAGGGGGCGTCATAGGCGGCGACCACCTCTTCGGGCAGCTGGGTCGTGCAGCCTCCGGCGATGATCCCCCCGACCGGCAACTCGGGTGTCTCCTGGGAGAACCGCTGCCAGGCGAGAAACGCATCGCCCATGTCCATGTCGCCCGTCGGCAGTCCGGTGTTCGCCGCCACCACCCGGCGGAACCGGTCGGGGTTCTCAGCTACCAGACGGAGCCCGATGAGGCCGCCCCAGTCCTGACCGACCACGGTGAGGCCGGACAAGCCGAGACCGTCGAAGAGGGCCGAACGCATCCATTCGACATGGCGCTCGTAGGTGTAGTCGTTGCGGTCAGCCGGTTTGTCCGAACGCCCGAAACCGACGAGATCAGGGGCCACGACCCGGATGCCGTCCGCGGCGAGCGGCGGGATCATCTTCCGGTACAGGTAGCTCCACGACGGCTCCCCGTGCATCAGCAGGACCGTCTCGGTGGCACCGGGATCACCCTCGTCGAGGTAGTGGACTCTGATCGTGCCGGCGGCACCGTCTCCGGCCGGTACGTCGACGTAGTGCGGCTCGAACTCGAAGCCGGGTAGGCGCGAGAACCGCTCGTCCGGTGTGCGCAGGACTTTCAACGTGACCCTCCTTGGTCTGCGAGCAGCGACTTCATCATCCGAACCACGACGCGCCGCGCGGCTGAGCGGCTCAGACCCATCCGCCCGCGGAGCAGCTCCCAGGTCTCCCAGCTGGCTGCGGCCTCCAGGGCGTCCAGCAACTCCTTGGCACCGGAACCCCGCAGCTCGGCGTCGAATGCCGACTCGATCCCGTGCCGCAGCTGCAATCTCGCCCGGGTCAGCTCGGCGGCAACCGTCGGCGAAGACTGCTCCGCCCGAGCAGCGGCGCGCCTGACAGGGGCGATCGCCTCGTACAGCGTCTCGCGTTGGCGGACCACTTTGCTTGTCCGCTCATCGAGCGGCAGCAATGGGTCGACCGCCTGCAGCCGGTTCCAGTGCCGGTCGACCTGCACCGAGACAGCGGCGCGGAGAACCTGTTCCATGTCGTCGAAGTGGTGGAAGACCAGGCGCAGCGACACCCCGGCGCGCTCTGCGATATCCCGCGCGGATGGCTGGGGCGAGCCTTCCTCGAGCAGAGCGATCATCGCCTCCGCGAGCCGCCGGCGGGTTTCCTCCCCCCGGGCTACACGGCGGTCGACGGCGGTATCGGGCACCGATGGCGATCGTAAACTAGTTGCACTCCTGATGCAATGAGTTTCTCCGGCCCGTCAAGTCGCTGGCTGCAGCTGGACGCCCGCCTTGTCATCGGCGACGCGAAAGAACGCCATGCGGTCCAGCCCCGCGTAGCGCTGCCACGATGCGGTCCGCCGTGCGCCAGGCCATCGCCTGGATCGTCAACGTCGGGTTGTATCCGCCGGCGGTCGGGAACACCGACCCGTCGGCGACGTACATGTTCGGGACCCCCCAGACCCGCCCGTGCGGGTCGACGACCGACGTGGAGTCGTCGTCGCCCATGCGCATGGTGCCCATCTGGTGGTTCACGAGCCCGCCCACGGTGTCGGGAAACCCGCGCAGGGCTCCCATGTGGAAGGTGTCCTGGTTCCCGAACTGCGGTATGGCCGTCCCCACCCCGATCGGCATGACCATCTGAGTCGACACCGCCCCCATCTCACCGAGGAGTCCGGCGATCAGCGGCGCGGCGGCTGCCTGTACCACGGCGTTGTTCGGGTGGTGCGAGTACGTGATCCGCGCGACGGGAACGCCGTACACATCCTGCACGGTCGGGTCCAGGTCCACCGTATTGGTCGCCACGGGTGGGTCCTGGCCGATGATGCCCAGGAACTGAAGGTGGCCGAACAGGTACCGCATCGCCTCTTTGTGCGTCTGGCCCCAGCCGACAGTCTTGGCCATCGAGATCAGCCCACCGGTTCCGAAGGCCGAGCGAGCCCCGCCCGACGGTCCGATCGTCTGCAGGTTTCCCCAGCCGAACTGCGGGTCAGAAACCCCGCCCGGGCCGAAGTACCAGTCGTCCAGGCAGCGCATGCTCCAGAAGCCCCGCCAGTAGTCCACCCGCTCCTCGAACACACCCACGCCGGCGGGGTAGTGGTGCACCATCAGGTAGCGGCCAAGGGCGTCCGTGTTCACGAGTCCGGCCGGAAGGGTCGACTCCCTGATGGAGTTGAGGACGAGCCGCGGGGTCTCGACCGTCGACGCGGCAAGGACCACCGCCTTGGTGGCGGACCAGTAGTCGTCGTTGCCGGCGCCGTCGATGACGTTCACGCCGACGGCGCGGCCACCCACGACTGCGACGTTGCGGACGAACGTGTCCGCGACGATGGTCAGGTTCCCCGTCGCCTGGGCGAGCCTCAGCGCCGTTACCCTCGTGTCGCCTTTGGCCTCGATCGGGCAGGCGTAACCCGAGCAGAACCCGCAGTAGGTGCATCCCGGCCGCCCCTTGTAACCGCCGTTGTTGATCGCAACCGGTGTGGGGAACGGGTGCAGCCCGGCGGCGAGCGCAGCCTTCTCGAACAGCGAGCACGGGTAATTGGGCGGGTGCCCTGGCATCGGGTACGTGTCGGTGCGCTCCTGGAGGCTTCCCGGGATCTGGGCGCCGGGGCTCGCGGAGCCCGCCGTCTGGCCACCCGCCACCCCGATCAGCGCCTCCACGCGCCGGTAGTAGTCCCAGATCGAACCGGGGGCGCCGAATGCCAGCTCGCCATCGCTCAAGGGCCAGTTGACGACGGCGGCCCCGGGAAGGTTGCCCCATGTGTTGTAAGCGCGGAAGTCCTCGGGCCGGAAGCGGAAGCACACGGCCCCGTAGTGCACCGACCCGCCGCCGACGCACCTGCTCACGTCGAGCACGTCGCCGACGTACACGTGGTCACCCTGATCGGCGTTGTCCCTGAAGGTGCGAGGCTCTATCAGCGGGTCCTGGTCGATGAAGTTGCGGTCCCCGAAGCGAAGCTCGTCATCGCCGAAGTTGGCAGGGGTGGCCCAGGGGCCCTTCTCGATGACGGTTACCGAGAACCCCGCCTGGGCCAGCACGTAGGCGGCTATGCCCCCGCCGGCGCCGGAACCGACGACGACTATGTCGGCTGTGCCGCCCATGTCAGCTACTCGCCCACGGGTCTACACCCGGTTGGGTGCTCGCACCGAACGCGTTGACGCACCCGCCGTAGAAGTAGTTCCCGTCGGTGTAGGTCGGGCCGAACACGGCCGAGTCGGGGCATGTCGACGGTGAGGAGTCGAACCCGGCCGCGTAGCGGATGAGGTTTGCCTCCGCCTGTGGCAACTCCGTCGCTTTCGACATATCGACGTCGAGGTATGCACCTTGGACCCACTGGCCGGCGGTGTTCAGGTAACCGGGGCCGACGTAGTAGGGGCCCTGTGCCGCGGTGTGCGCGAAGTTGGCGGTGTCTGCCGCGTATGCCATGTCGTAGGGGTCGACCTGCGAGGTCAAGGCCGAAACCGGAGAGCCTGGGGGCGCGACGAGGCGGTCGTTGGTGAGGTTCTTGATGTTGGGGCTGTGCGCGAGCGGCGGGACCGTGTAGGTCGGGTTCAAGGACATCAGCCGGAAGTAGGCGTGCCCGTGGGATGTCGGAGCCGTCGAGGTGCTCGGTGCGATCTCGGAGTAGTCGATGAACAGCCGCCGGCATCCAGTGCACAGCGGCGGCGTATCGATCTTCACCTCGTAGAGACCGGTGGCCGATGGCGCGAAACCTGAGGCGGCGCACGCGGGCGAGCTGCCGGTCGCCGTCTCGGTCGTCGCCGGAACCTCGAAGACCGTCGGGTGCACGCAGAAGTCGGAGCTCGGCTGATACGCCTGCCAGTTGGCGGTGACGTCGACCAGCGGGCCGAGCGGGTCGCTCGAGGTGGGGTCGGTACCGGCCGCACGGGCGGGTACGGCAGCCCACGCTATGGCGGCCGCGGTCGCGACGATCGCGAGGACGATCCTGGCGCGGGGGAGACGTCGCTCCCGGTTCACGGCGCGGCGGTTCATGGCAGCCTCCGGGAAGACGAGGCCGTAACGGGCTGTTCGGTCGCGGATGACCCCACGGCGATGATCTCCTCCGGCGCGTAGCCGCCGTAGACGTTCCACGCTCCCTGCGACCCGACCGTCGGGAACCTCACGCCGTGCACATCGCCCGCGAAGCCGACGGCCTGCCATGACCGGTACCCCGTGTTGCCTCCGTAGACGGGGTGGCTGTAGGCGCCTTCCATCGTGTGGTCGTAAAGCACCGCAAAGAACTTGTCGTTCGACAGGTCGAACTTCTCGAGGATCGCGTCCTGAACCGGGGACGGCACCGCAGCGAAGTTGCCTCCTGCTGCCTTGTCAAGGGCGGCGAGCCCGGACCTGTACAGCCCCTGCCACCGCGAGATCTGGGCTTGCCAGCCTTTCGCCTTCACCCGGCTGAGTTGCTGGAAGGCACCGAACCCTGGGCCGGCTGCGCTGGCGGCGCGGTACGGTCCGCCCGCGAACACCGGGGGAGGAGAACCGCCCGACCAGGACACCGACAGGATGTTGTCGATGTAGGTCGCCACGCCGAGGTCCGCGGCCGACCAGTCACCCGGGCCGCTCGCCGGGATCATCCGTGCGAGGGCGGCGTTCAGCGTGGTGATCTCCGCCGCCGTCAAGAACCCGCCGGGCCCAGGCCCTCCGTCAGCCAGGGCCGGCAGCCGCCAGCCGAGCAGGCCGGAGCCCGTCGCCGCGCCCGCCATCTGCAAGAAACGCCGCCGTGACCACTGAGCCAACCTCCACCTCCCCAGCGAAGCTCAGGTTCAACCTAACTGACTGACGAGTCAGTTTCCAAGTGGTAGGTCGGCGGGGACCCGGACACCTGGACCTCGCTGCCGGCGATGTTGCATCCAGCGAGCCCGGCTAGGTCGGATTCGGCCGCTCGAGCCACGATCCGGCGGCCGTCGGGCAGGGAGGCGATCACCGGAGCGGAGGTCGGATTGCCCTCCCTGTCGTAAATGACAGTCGTCGCTTCGACGATCGCTCTGGACCCGTCCCCCGCATCCGCGGCGGCGGCCAGCGCTGTGGCGTCGATCCGTTGCTGCTCGCGCGAAGTGTCTCCCCGCCGGTAACCGCCTGGCGGGGGAGTGGACCCATAGATCCCGACCGAATGCTTGGTCATGTACCAGCCGAGCCCTGTGATGAGCCCGAGAGTGCCGTCCTGCGCTCCCTGCAGCGATTCGGTCAACGCCGCGATCGAATGGGTGCAGTAGTTGTTGCCGGGTCCGCCGAAGTAGGGCAGCCCGCCCGTGACGGTGAGCCCGCGCGTGTCGTCAGGAGCGATGCCGAGCGCCGCGGCGGCCATCTGCACGGCGGAGGGGAAGCACGAGTAGAGGTCCAGTCGCGCGATGTCGTCCATCCCGGCTCCGGCTGCCGCCAGCGCGGCAG
>Ga0307374_10002011_pt1 | contig 36977 bp, 30 predicted proteins | sample OX3MG_FD_202532 | JGI IMG/M metagenome (GOLD analysis project Ga0307374, IMG submission 202532) | Soil microbial communities from Risofladan, Vaasa, Finland - OX-3 | ecosystem: Environmental > Terrestrial > Soil > Coastal area > Acid sulfate soil | place: Finland: Risofladan, Vaasa | collected... | reverse complement strand
CGCTGTTTATTCCGAGGCCGGGGTTCTGGAACTCCGCGCGATGGAAAACATTGTTGCGCCTGGAGGCGTTCAGAGCCAGATGATTTCTAGGCGGCCAGTTGATTTCTCGATTGAGCCGCAGGAAACCTGCCGGGCGCAAAAAAAAGAAGCGGCCGGTGGGGGTTCCGGCCGCTGTGGGCATGGGGTGATGGAGGTACACTTCATTTCGAAACTCGAAGTGCGCGGGGGGGCGCGGCATCGAGCTTCGAACAACATGGCTATTTTGCCTTTGGGAGCGGGAAGCGTCGATAGGCCACCAGGTTCAATTCGTTCTGGTACCAACGTACTGCGACGGGTGTCCGGCCGATCCGGGTATTTTTCAGCGGGTAGTTGGGTTAAAGAACGGCCAAAGCGGGCGGGGTAAACCCCGCCCCTACGAAGGCTCAAGGTTAGAAGTTTTCGGCGGAGGGCAAAGCCCACAAAAGCCCCAGGGCTAGCAGCCCGAGCGATGATGCGCGGCTTTGCGCCGGGGCATGGGTTCAAACACCGTTCGTGCTTGTGAACCGGGGGCGCAGGCGGCATAATCTCGCGGAAATTGAAACTGCCCGCGACGTTTCGTTCTGCCCAGGAGGAAATGATGATCGGCTTCAGTGCAAGGAAAGTTCTTGCTGGACTGGCGATTTTGTTGCTGTTTGGCGCGACGGCGGCATTTTCCGCGCCTGCCGGCCACGCTCCCGATTTGGCTGCGGGTTACTCGCTCGCGCCGCAACAGACGCAGGCCCCGGCTTCTTCCGCAACGCCTTCCGCACAATCACAAGCAAATCAGGCGAAGGCAGAGGTGAAGGCGTACACGCTGCCGCCGGACCTTTACCGGAAAGCGGTGAACTATTCGCGGGCGCAATACATTTTGTATTTCGTCGATTTCGTCTGGGGCGTCGTGGTGCTGCTGCTGGTGCTTGCGTGGCGGCTGGCGCCGAAATACCGCGACTGGGCCGAGGGCGCGACGAAGTTCCGGTTTTTGCAGGCGGTGATTTTTACGCCGATTCTACTGCTGACGATCGACGTGCTGGAATTGCCGACGGGCATTTATGGCCATTGGCTTTCGCGCAGCTACGGAATCTCGGTGCAGAGCTGGGGTTCGTGGGCGTGGGACTGGACCAAGGGCGAGATCGTCAGTTTCGTTATAGGGATCATTCTCGTGTGGGTTCTTTATGCCGTGATCCGGCGCAGCCCGCGGCGCTGGTGGTTTTACTTCTGGCTGGCGGCGCTGCCCATCTTGTTTTTTGTGATTTTTGTTTCGCCACTGGTGATCGCGCCGCTGTTCAATAAATTCGAGCCGCTCCAGACAAAGGATCCGGCGCTGGTGGTGGCGCTGGAGAAAGTGGTGCATCGCGCGGGAATGAATATTCCGCCGCAGCGCATGTTCTGGATGAATGAAAGCAGCAAAGGGAACGACCTGAACGCGTACGTGACGGGGATGGGCGCGTCGAAACGCGTGGTGGTATGGGACACGACGATTGCGAAAATGACGGTGCCGGAGACGATGTTCGTGTTCGGGCACGAAATGGGGCATTACGTTCTGGGGCACGTATATCAAGGGCTGATCTTCGGCGCGGTGCTGCTGTTTGTGCTGCTGTATTTGGGTTTTCGAGGAATGCTGTGGGCGCTTTCGCGATGGAGCGGGCGGTGGGGAATTCGCGGCACGGACGATTGGGCGTCGCTCCCGGTTTTGCTTTTATGGTTCGCGATTCTGGGATTTTTGGCTTCGCCGGCCGCGAACACGTTCAGCCGGCACATTGAACATCAGGCGGATCAGTACGGCTTGGAAGTGACGCACGGGCTGATTCCCCATTCGAGGCAAGTGGCGGCGCAGGCGTTTCAGATTCTGGGCGAAGTGGATTTATCGGACCCGAATCCGAATCCGTTCATCAAGGTGTGGCTGTTCAGCCATCCGCCGCTGACGGAGCGCGTGCATTTTGCGCTGACGTACGATCCGTGGAGCAAGGGCAAAGCGCCTGAGTTCGTCAAAAGTCACTGAGAACTCAGACGCTTTCCGGCGAACGCTTCCTGCTTAGAGTGACTTCAAATATTCCACCAAATCATGCTTTTGCTGGCTGGTAAGGCCCAGCCCGAAAAATGAATTGTAATGCTGGACCACGTCAAGAAGAGTGGCGAAGCGTCCATCGTGATAGAAGCCTCCCTTCGTGTGGGTCCACAGGCCCCGAAGCGGCGAAGTGCGATAGCGTTTGTCCGGCGCGCGATCAGCCTGGAAGTTGTCGATGCCAATTTCCGCGCCGGTATGCATGTTCCATCCCGGTTCGGTGAAGAGCGGCGGGACGTGACACGTGGAACAGCGCGCCATTCCGTTAAACAAAACCTTCCCCCGCCGGGCCGCTTCGGGATCGAAACTGCCCGCCGGCGGCTTGGGCGCGGGAATGGCGAGCTGGTAGAACTGCAGGGCCGCGAGTTTCGGCGTGATCAAGTCAGGGGTGTTCCTCACGTTGCCGAAGCCGGCCTTCGCCGCCACGGGAAATTGCACAGAATCGTTCAATCGCGGGTCGAAGAAATTTCCTTTTCCGTGCATCTCAAGATTGGCGACAAACGCATTCCAGTAAGGAACTGATCCCCAACCGGTCCATGTGTGCAGATTCACGCCTGCCAGGCCGAAGGCAGGAGGAATCAACACAGCAGAGGTTTTGCCATCGGGACGAAATGCCTTGCCATCGAGAGCCAGTTCCGCGTCGAAGTGCCCGGGACCCCAACTGTTCAGCACGGTCCGCACCGTCGCTTGGCTCACGCCGAGCAAGTCCGAGAACGGCTTCAAGTTCGGAGCAAGCGCAATAATCGCGCCGATATTCAGGTCACGATTCGCCCAACCATCGAGGCGATGGCCAATCCCGGGCGCGAGGGAATTGTCGACGGTGGAGTGGCACAATGCGCATTGGATGCCGACCGAGCTCAGCGTGCCCTTGTTATTGAAATGGCCCGTAACGCCGAGAACCGCATTCAGCTTCAACAGAGCCAGCGTGGTTGCAGGGCTGTCCAGATTTACCTGATTGCGTTGGAGGGCCAAGATAAGCGACGGGGGAAGCGCATCGACATCAACCTTCAATCCAACGGCCAAAGCCGTTCGCGGGCTTACACCGGGGCCAACGCCGCCGAGTTTCGCGCCTTCGATGGCTTTATCGAGATGCAAAGTGTCGCCCCAGAAAGACTCATCGCCAAACGTGTCGAAGCGGAAGGTCTGCTGTCCGTCTTCCAGCATGTCCTGTGCGTTCGCGGCGACAATGTGGCCGACGCAGGGCATTTTTTCCTCGCGCCGGCCGCCGTCCCCGTCCTGCGCCAGAGCCAAACTGAAAAAACAAAACATCATCAAGGTGGTTAAGCCGATCAGTTTTTTTGCCGCGTGCATGAATGCCTCCAAGAAATAGCGAAGTGGCCGGCGATTGCCCGGGGAAGCCGTTGGGTGGAGAGCGGCTTCACCCTCAGTCGCAACGTGCGGTAAAATAGCAGAGAAGCGGAAACCGTGGCTGTACGGAAACGCACGAGAGCGGGAATTCACCGGGAATGTACGGAAACATACAGCCGGACGCGGCATTTCGATGCTATCGGTTCGCAAGCGTCAAGGGAAATTTCTGCATCGCCGGCGCCGCGCCCACATCTTTCTTAGCGCGAGTTCACGATTCACCGACATGGTAAACAAAACCTTCTGCTGCACCGATTTTTCGACGCTGATTCGTTCGCGAATGCGCGAGTTAAAGCCATATTGTTCCCACGTATCGCTTCGGGAAGGCGAGGTCGTCTACCGGATGGATGAACCCGCGAACGCACTTTTCCAGATTGAAAAGGGCCGCGCAAAAGTAGTCCGCATCTCCGAGAAAGGCCAGGAAAAAATCGTGGGGTTTTACTCGGCAGGCGATATTTTCGGCGAGTTCTGCGTCTGCGATTTGATCCGCCGGCACGATCAGGCCGAGGCGGTGGAGGCGCTTGAGCTGACGGCCGTTCATGTGAGCGGGTTGCTGAAGTTGATCGGCCAGAAACCCGAATTCAGCCAGGAATTTCTGCGGCTCATCTGCGCGCGATTGTCGGATTGCCAGGAGCAGGTGACGACGCTGAGTTTCGACACAACGGCACGCCGCCTGGCGAAGGAATTGATGAAACTGGGAGCAGCGGGGGAAGGATCGGACGGCGAACGAGTGACGACCGGTCTGACGCACGAAGACCTGGCGAATTTGATTGGCACCACGCGAGAGATAGTGACCGCATTGATGAATCAGTTTCGAGAGCGCGGATTGATTGAATACAGCCGGCGGAAAATCGTGGTTTTTCCCAAGCAGGTAGCGAACTATCTGGACCAGAAGGCCCGCTAACAGCGAATCCCCGCCGTCAAGAAAATTCAGCGTTCATGCGCGGAGGTGAACGCGCATGCGAATGCCGCCGCGCGGGCGGAGGGTGACGAGCGGCTCGGGGATTATTGATTGATGTGGCTCGAGCTCGAAGCGGAAGCGCCGCGCAATGGCCGCGGCGACGAGCGACGCTTCCATCAGGGCAAATCCCTGACCAATGCAACGGCGCGGGCCGCCTCCAAACGGGAAATAAGCGTGCGTGGGCAGGCGCGCGGCCAATCCATCGAGCCAGCGCTCGGGGCGAAACGCGAGCGGGTCTGGAAAATAGCGCGGGTCGCGGTGCGTGACCCACTGGGACATCAAAATGGTCGTGCCCACGGGAAACGAATAGCCCGCCAGGTCGAACGGTTCGATGGCGAGACGCGCGATCAGATACGCGGGCGGATAAAGGCGCAGCGATTCGCGAATGACGGCGTCGAGATAGGGAAGGGATTCGGCGTCTTTTGCATCGAGGGAACGCGGCTCGCGCGCGGCAAACACGCGAGATAATTCTTCATGGAGGCGCGCTTCCGCAGGCGGATTTTGCGCGAGAAGATACCACGTCCACGAAAGCGTGAGGGCGGTGGTTTCGTGGCCGGCGAGAAAGAGCGTCATGGTTTCGTCGCGCAATTGCCGGGGCGTCATTTGCGTGCCGTCCTCGTCCATCGCGGCGATCAGGCGCGAGAGCAGATCGTTGCCGTCGGCGCCACGCGAGCGGCGCTCCGCGATAATGCGATAGACAAGCGAATCGAGATACTGAAAGGCGGCGTTGGCGCGGCGATTCGCGGGCGTGGGAAAGTTTTCAGGGAGACTGAAGGCAGAGCGGATGCGGTTAATCTGATAGCGCATCAGGGTGCTCAAGGTTTCGCCGACGCGATCGGCTTCCGGGCCGAGGTCGAGGCCGAAAAGAGTTTTCACCGCGATGCCGCAGGTGAGGCGGGACATTTCGTCGGCGATGTCGCGAACTTCGCCATCGCGCCATGAGGCTGTGTAGGCGAGCGCGTGCTCGACCATCGTGGCGGCGTATTCGTTGACGCGCGTTTTTTGAAATGCGGGCTGGGCCAGCCGCCGCTGACGCCGCCAGAAATCGCCTTCGCTATTGAGCAGGCCGTTGCCGAGCAGATGGCCGGTTGCGGCCTTGGACATGGCGCTCTTGTGAAATTTGTGCTGCTGGACGACGAGGACCTGCTCGATCAAATCGGGATGATTGAGAAGCAGGCGGCTCTCGCCGAAATGGAGCGGGAGATAAACGATGTCGCCATAGTCGCGGGCCGAGCGGGCGAGGAGATCGAGGCCGTGCTTGCGAAGTTGGAGCGCGACGCCGACAAACGGCTTGCCCCGCGGACCCGGAGGACGATTTGTGGTTGCTGGCATTGTGCGATTCCGACGAGCACTTCCTTTTTACCTTAGCTGCGCGGAAAATGCATGGGCGTTCGATGCTTCGATGCGCGGTGGGAATGAGAGGATGCGAAATGCCGGCTGTGGATTGGTGATTGCGCGGGCGTCCGGTAAGATATCCCCGGTTCCATGGCCGATTTGATTTTCAATCAGGAGATTGCCGCGCCGGCGAAGATTGTTGGCGCGTTTTTTGTGCCGCACCGGATGGGGGCGTGGTACGGACGCGAACTCGATTTGCAATTCGAGGCGCAGGGCGGGGCAATCGAGTTTCGCAACGGGCTGAAAGTGCGATTGACCGGGCGATTCGGGAAGCGCGAAGTGTCGCACACGGCGGTGGTGACGGAGTTCGAGCGCGGACGCGTGCTGGAATGGCAATTTCAAGATGCCTACGGAGTGCGCGGGTTGCAGCGATGGGAAATCGAGGGAGACGCGAACGGGACGCGGCTGCGAATGCGCGATTGTTACGAAATGCCGGGGCGCTTCGGGAGGTTTTTTGACTGGCTGATCACTCGGCACGCGGTGGCCCGGCGCGACCGGCGGGAATTGCAGAGGCTGAAGCGGATGGTCGAGCACGAGCCGTAGAAGCCACGTCTCGCCCTTCGCGAATTCGCTCAGGACGAGCAGGGCAGACAGTGCAAGCGTGGGCTACAGAAAAGAGCGTAGGCGGTAATGGGTCAGTTTGAATTTTAACTCCTTGTGTCACGATCAAGAAAATTCAAACTGACCCACCTCCGCGTAGGCGCGTTCCTTGACCGAGTATGGAGGGTCGAATACACTAGCTGTTTCGCTTGGGGATTTTGAAGCGGGCAGAGGCGCTGTGGAGCGTCCATATGTTTAAGGAGAACATCGCTTGGTAAAGCGTACGTTTCAGCCGCATGTCCGGAGGCGGCACAAGAAGCACGGGTTTCGCGCGCGAATGAAGACGAAGGGCGGGAAGAAAGTGCTGGCGCGACGCCGCAAAAAGGGACGCCACAGCATTACGCGCGTCTGAGCGGTGCGACATGGCCGAAGGCGAGCAGTCGCGGACCGGGGGAACGCGCCGCGAACGCGCGAGCGCTGATGCGGAGCCGCAGGGTGGCGAACAGCGCGAAGGCGCGCTGGCCGCGGAGGCGGAGGGTAAACGCTACGGCAAAGGCGCTTCGGTTGCGGGCGCTCCCTTCACGAACGGCGTTCAAGGCCAGCCGGAAAAACCCTTAGCGAAGGCCGCTCCGGGCAAGCGCAATTTGCCGCGCGAATGGCGGCTGGTGCGGCGGTCGGAATTCGAGGCGGTGTACCGCGAGGGACGCCGGCGGTCAAGCGGGACATTCCTGATTTTTTTGCGCGCGAATGGTTTGTCGCGCGACCGCTTCGGAATGAGCGTGAAGAAGGCGTTGGGCAACGCCGTGGCGCGCAATCGAATCCGAAGACGCATCCGGGAAATTTTGCGATTGCATCGCGAGGAGATTCTGCCGGGATGGGACGTGGTGATACATCCGAGCCGGTCGGTGGCGACGCTCGAGTTCACGAAACTCGAAGCGGAGCTGCTGGCGCTGTTGCCGCGCGAGAAGCGAGCGGCGAAGTGACGCGCAAAAGCGCAGCGAAGTGGCTGACGCTGGCGGGTGTGCGCGGGTATCAGATTTTTCTCGGGCCGTTTTTTGGCGGCGGCTGCAAGTTCGAACCTTCCTGTTCGCACTACACCTACGAGGCAATCGAGCGATTTGGCGCGCGGCGCGGCGCGTGGCTGGGGCTGAAGCGATTTTTGCGCTGCCGGCCGTTTTCGGCGGGCGGATATGATCCGGTGCAGGAGGTCTGGAAGTTGGAGGCCGGAGGTTGGAAGTTGGAGGAAGCAAACGGCACGGCAACAACACACGATGGGCGATGCGACAAATTGGATTTTGCGGAAGTCAAAGACAACAGCAGATTCCTCGTCGCTGCGGCTCCTCGGAATGACAATACTATCAGTTTTCAAATACCCGTGAAGGCGCGAACGCAGACGACGAACCGGCGGCACCGAACGGAGATTGCGCGTTGAGCATGAGCGACGAGCAGCGCGCCGGATTGGCCCTGGTGCTGATGGTCGTTGTGCTGATGCTGTGGTCGAGATTTTATAAGCCGGTTGTCCCGCCGAAACCGCCTGCCGCAAATTCCCCCGCCGCGAATGTCCAGCAGCCGTCCAGCGTTGGACCAGGAATGGGAAACGGACAAGCCCAGAGCGCGCAGGCGAGCGGGACGCCCGCTGCGACGGCGGTTCCGGTGAAAGAAGCCAGGGCGGAACAGACGATCACGGTCGAGAGCGGGCTGTATCGCGTGGAGCTGTCGAATCGCGGGGGCGTGGTGCGAAGCTGGACGCTTGAAAAATACCACGACAACGAAAAGCCGCCGAAATCGCTCGAGTTGGTGAATGCCGCGGCGGCCGAACAGTTGAAAGCGTGGCCGCTGTCGATTCGGCTGGAAGATCCGAAACTGGACGCGGAGGCGAATTCCGCTTTGTACGCCGTGACGCCTGCGTCAGGCACGGTGCAGGCGCCCGCCGAAGTGGATTTCGAATGGAGCAACGGACATCTGCAAATTTCAAAACAACTGAAATTCGGGGTTGGATACGAAGTGGAGTTGAATGTATCGGCGACGCTCGACGGGAAGCCGCTGCCGGTGGCCGTGGCGTGGCGCGGCGGGTTCGGGGATCAGACGGTCGCGAACGCTCCGGAGCTGGTGGAAGTGTTCTACAGCGAAAACGGGAAGATTGAAGACCTGGCGTACAAGAAGCTGGGCATGAAAGACCATCCCGACCAGGCCGCGCAGGTGAATGGCTATATGGAGGCGGTGGGAATCGAAGATACATTTTTCACGGCGGCGTTTCTGTCCGATCAGCCGGGACTGATGCTGTGGGATCGGACGCAACAGTACAATTCGACGGCGGACGGCAAAACGTCGCAGGAACCCGTGGTGGAAATGGCGGCGGGTGCGCTGACGCCGGGGCCGTGGAATGTGCGGCTCTACGTGGGGCCGAAGGATTTGACGGCGCTCGGGAAACTGGATCCGCCGCTGACGGGACTGGTGCAGTTTGGGTACATGAGCTTTGTGGCGAAGCCGCTGCTGCTCGCGCTGAAATGGGCCTACAAGTACGTTCCCAATTACGGATGGGACATTATTTTGCTGACGCTCGTTCTCAACATGGCGCTTTTCCCGCTGAAGGTGAAAAGCTGGCATTCGATGAAGAAAATGCAGAAGGCGATGCCTCGCATCAAGGCGATTCAGGAAAAATACAAAAAGTATTCGATGCGGGACCCGCGGCGCAGGGAAATGCAGGAAGAAATGTCCGCGATTTACAAGGAAGAGGGGGCGAATCCCATCGGGGGATGCCTGCCGCAACTGATTCAAATGCCCATCTGGTTCGCGCTGTATCGCATGCTGCAGTATTCGATCGAGTTGCGGCACGCGCCCTGGATCGGATGGATCCACGACTTATCGGCGCGCGACCCCTATTTTATTTTGCCGATTTTGATGACTGCGGCGATGTATTACATGATGAAGATGACTCCGCAGACGGTGACCGACCCAGCGCAGCAGAAAATGATGATGTTTATGCCGCTGGCGTTTGGGATTTTCCTGTTCCGGTATTCGAGCGGCCTGGTGCTTTATATTTTCACCAGCAGCACGGTGGGAATTTTGCAGCAGCTGTATTTGAACCGCAACGATCCTCTTCCGTCGAATAGTCCGTTCAAGAACAAACCCGCTAAGGCGTGAAAGACAGTGGCTAGTGGCGAGTGACTAGCGAAAGACAAAAGCACGGCCACGGCTGCGGGCATTCGCACAGGAATAAATGTGGCGAGCTCGTAAAAAGCCCGGGTTCTCGCTCTGCTCGGAATGACGATAACAAAACAATATCAAGGAAGGTCGAGCAAGTAGCCGGATTTGCCGACGTTGAAGCAGCGGGTGCGGCCAAGCTGATCGGTTTTGCCCGCGCATTCGTGGATGTGGCCGCAGAAAAGCATTTCGGGCTGCTCGCGCTCGACCCATTCGCGCAGCGCGTGGCTGCCTGCGTGCTTGCCGGGCGCGACTTCGTCGAGTTTGGTGTCGTACGGCGGGAAGTGAACGACGAGATACAGCGGCGCGAGGCCGTTGAAGGCGGCGAGGGCTTCGGCGATTTGCTCCTCCGTGTATTCGCCGGGCGTGTTGAACGGCGTGGGATTGCTGTAGCCGAGGCCGGCCCAGTTGGTCGGGCCGAGCTGACGGACCTGGCGATGGAAATCGACGAGGCCGAAACGCGCGCAGAGTTCGCGCGTGTCGTCGGCGGTTTCGTGATTGCCGGGAAGGACCCAGACGCGCTCCGCGTGTTTTTGGAGCGCCGCGCCGCAGCGGTCGAGGCCGCGGCGGAACGTGGAGAGATCGCCGGCGGCGATGTAAACGTCAGCGGGCTGGCCGATGGCGCATTCGAGGGATTTGAGGTCGCCGTGAATGTCGCTGAAGATTTGGATTTTCATTTTTGCGTTCCCGGGAATTCAAATGGGCATTCTCGCATGATTCGGGCGCACAGTGATTTGATCGCGCAAGCGAACCAGGAAACGCCGCGCATTCGCGCGGCGCGGCCCGACCGTAGTCGGGCCCTACAAGAAGCAGACGCAAATGCGGTCTGCCGAGAGTTTCATTTTGTTTTCAGCGACTAGCTAGTTGTGCGGACCGGCTTGCGGAAAAATGCCGCCGCGCACCCAGCCGTAATGCAATAAATCACCCTGCGAATCGAAAGCGACGGCGAAGGTGAATGGCATCGGGCCGTTTCGCGCATTGCCTTCGAAGAAGCGCGGGTCCGCGTATTCCACGATGTTTTGATTGCCGGCGCGCATGAAGCGGACCACGGGGAAACGCGCGAACCAGAGGTACGTGCGAACAGGCTCGAGTTGAGATGCCTCGTCGGTGAAACGGTTGGGCGGGGAATCCGGGACGTAGCGGAAATGCGGAGCGGCGGAGTTGCGAAGCGAAAAACTGGATTGATAGACGCCGCCAGAAGTGAGCGCCATGCCGTTCCAGTCGAGAAACGAGGGCGGCAGCGGAATCGCGCCGATTTTTTCAGCGACGATGTGATGGCTGGAGGCGAATGCGCGGACGCGCGACATCGCGGCGTGATGCGCGAAGCCGCAAACAATAATGTAGGCGCAGGCGACGTAGAAGCCCGCGCGGCACCAACTGGCACGCGAGACGCGGCTGCCCCAGTTATGCTGCAACGGAAGAAAAAACAGCACGACGAAAATCGCGGCGGCCACGATGACGACCGAAAAAGAAAAAGGAAATGCGGCGGCGCGCGCGAGTGACCATGCGCCAAGCGTGAGAACGGTACAAAATCCCCACGCCTTGGCGGCGCGATTCGTTGCGCCTTCGCCGCGTTGATGCACCCAGGCGGCAATTTGCGGGAGGAGAATCAGCGCGGTGAAGACGAAGTCGATGATGAAAAGGAAATCCCAGGCGACGCGGTCTTTCGAGAAGGGATTCATCATGCGCGTGCCGAAAGAGGTGAAGCCGTCGAGGATGATGTGGCTGGCGATTCCGGCGGCGTAAATCAAAAACAGCATGGCGAAGGAGGGGCAATCGAGATCGTCGCGATGCGTGCGCTTGGCGTACCACGCGACTCCCGCGCGCGTGAGCCACGCGAGAGCGGCGGCGAAAATCGGCAGGCCGATGAAGGAATGCGTGAAGCCGCGATGGTAGCGCGCGATGGCGAGCGGATCGCGCGAGAACGCGTCAACGAAAACGTCCACGTCAGGGAAAATGGCGCCGAGAGTGGCGGCGAAGACGGCGACGCGCGCGGTGGAGTCGCTCGACCGATTAGACAAATCCTGCTTCGAGAAAAACGCCTTGCCGATGAGCGCGCCAACGATGCCGTGTGTGACTGGGTCCATGACCGGATAAGAGTACCAGCTTATTTCGAACTTGTAGGGGCGGGGATTGAGCCTCGCCCGGTCGGGTCTGAAGACCCTGTGCTGCAACTCACAACGACAGACCTCAGCGGCTGAAGCCGCATCGATTTCGAGGCGTTTACGGCACGACTAAAGTCGTGCCCTGACGAAAGCAGAAGCGGGCACAAAGACTCCGAAGACCCGACCCTACCAACCCGGAGCAGGAAATGGCGAATCCGTGAATTTTTTATGAAATTCACCTGGTGTGCAGCGTTGTGTGTTGAGGGTATTCGAGTTATCGGTACAGAGTATGAATACGAGATGATTAGTGGACGTGAATGAGGGGCGAGCGCTCGGATACGACTTCGCCGATTTGGGAGGCGGGGATTTGGCGGCGCTGAAGTTCGGTGCAGAGGGCGGCGGCGTTGTCTGGGGCGATGGCGATCAGGAGGCCGCCGGAGGTTTGCGGATCGAAGAGGAGGGCGCGGGAGTCTTCGTCGACGTTTGCGGCAAATTCGACGCAGCTTGCGACGAATTCGCGATTGCTTTTGAGCCCGCCGGCGAGGAAGCCGCCGCGAGCCGCATCGCGCGCGCCGGGGAGCAGGGGGACCTTCGCGTGGTCGATGCGCAGGGAAACGGCGCTGCCCGAGGCCATCTCGCGCGCGTGGCCGAGAAGGCCGAAGCCGGTGACGTCGGTGACGGCGTGAATGGGCGATTGGGCGCCCGCGGAAACTGCGAATTCGTGAAGGGCTTCGGCGGCGTCACGATTGAGGCGCGCCATGGAAGCGATGGCGGCTTCGACGGAGCCTGCAGGGGCCTTGCCTGCCTTGAGCGCCGTGGCGATGACGCCGGTGCCGATGGGCTTGGTGAGAATTAAAATATCGCCGGGGCGCGCGCCGACGTTGCGCCAGATATTTTTCGGGTTGATGACGCCGGTGACGGCGTAGCCGAATTTCAAATCATCGTCGCGAACCGAATGACCGCCGACGATGGTGCAGCGGGCCTCGTCCATTTTCGAAAGGCCGCCGCGGAGGATTTGTTCGAGGACAGCGGCGTCGCCATCGGCGGGGAATCCAACAATCGAAAGCGCGGAAACGGGGCGGCCGCCCATGGCGTACACGTCGCTGAGGGAATTCGCGGCGGCGATTTGGCCGAACGTGAATGGATCGTCGGCGATGGGCGTGAGGAAATCGACGGTCTGCACGAGGGCGAGATCGGCCGAGAGTTGATACACCCCTGCGTCGTCGCTGGTATCGAAACCAACGAGCAAATTCGGGTCAGTCGGCCGCGGCAAACGGCGAAGCACGGAGTCCAAAAGACCTGGACTCAGCTTGGCCGCTCAACCAGCGGCCTTGGCCGCCGATGTGAGACGCACGGGATCCGCCAAGGCGCTTCTCTCCTTACGATTCGAGCGGGATGATTATACGCTGGGCCGCCTGCGAAAAAATAACTGCGCGCGGCATGGCGAGGTGGAGAGAAAACAAAAAACCCGCCGCGCATTCGCGCGGCGCGGCCCGACCCTTCGTTCCTCAGGGCAAGCCTTAGTCGGGCCCTACGAGAGCAAAGACTTTGGCCTGGGGCCGTCGTGCCAAAATAATCGACATTGCTACGCTGCTTCCTGAAGTCCTGCGGCCGCGCTCTGTATAAATCGGGCACGCGCGCTTGGGAACGAGATTTCTTTTGCGGCGAGCGCCACGTAGAATGAATGACGCGCATGAAACGCAAAACAAAATGGAAACTGGGCGCTGCGGTGATTTTTGTGGCGCTGGCGATTCTGCTGCCGGAGGTGGTCTCCGCCGGCTGGCACATGGTTCACGGCAGATCGGTGGATTATCGCGGATGGAAAGTGACCGTCCCGTTCGAATGGTACGCGATGCGCCACGGCGAAGGAATGACGGTCGAAAGAATGATGCGACTGTCGTGGAAGAAGGACCCCGTCGCGACTTTTTTGCCCGTGCACTTCACAAAAACGTACCCATTTAACTATGACATTTTTGGCAGCGTGCAGGCGAAAGTGCTGCGTGGAAAGGGATATGCGCCGGCGGCAGTGAGAAACATACAAATCGGCGCGAACGGCGGACGATGCTGGACGTTTACTTCCACCGCGAAGGGACAGAGCGATCAGGAATGGATCAATTGCGTTGTGCCGAAGGATTTAACGTCGGCCGACTATATCGGCCCCGCCGCGTATGCGAATGAATTTTTTTCCGTGATCGAAAGCATCCAGCCTGTAACGTCCGCGCGCTGACTCCCCCGCTGTTTAATCGCAACGTGCAAAATGCGCTCGCAAATCCGCGGGCGTTCGAGACTAACAGCCTGTTGAAAAAACGCTCCTGGTTTTATTTCTGCGGCGGCGCGGATGCCGCAGTTTACAAAAACCCAAGGAAAATGCAGGTTCCTCGTCGCCTTCGGCGTCTCGGAAGGACAACGAGTAGAGCTTTTCAATAAGCCTTTAAGCCTGCACGCTGGAGCGAATGGGAATCGTCAGAGGCGCTTCCTGCTTGGTTGCGGATAGCATGTGGCACTGGCCGTCGAGGATTCCGCCGGGCTGAATAATGAGGCACGGCGAGTGAATGTCTCCGGTGACGACGCCCTTGGCCTGAATTTCGACGCGCTCTTTGGCGAAAATGTGGCCGTCGAAACGCCCCGCGATGGTCACGTCATTGGCGTCGATTTGGCCCTCGACGTGGGCGTTTTCGCCAAGCAGCAGGCCGTGATCCGAAACGATGCTGCCCTTTAGTTCGCCGTCGATGCGAAACATGCCGGCGATGACCACCTTGCCCTCGATCGAAACTCCACGATCAATAAAGCCGGCCCACTCGGACGAAGCACCGGATTTTCCGCCTAACCATTTCGAAGCCACGGGACGCCTCCTTGAAAGAAGCAGGTAGCCCGAATTATCTCGCAACGATCAGTTGATAGAGGCGGTCAAGATCGTTGTCGTTGTAGAACTCGATAACCACCTGGCCGGGATGGCCTTTCGAGCAGGGATTGACGGTGACGCGCGTGCCGAGGGCGCGCTGCAATTCGTCAATGGCGGCGCGCGTGTTGGCGTCGAGGCTGATGTGCTGTGATTCAGCGCGATGGCGGCGAGTGTGCGTGGCGAGGCGCTCGATCTGCCGCACGGTAAGATTTCCGCGAGCGGCGCGTCTGGCGGTTTCCGCGCGCAACGGCGCGTCTTCAATGGAGAGAAGGGCGCGCGCGTGGCCGGCGCTCAGGCGTCCATCTTCAACCATTTCGCGGATGGGAGTGTCCAAACGCAGCAGGCGAAGAGCGTTGGCAACCGTGACGCGTTCTTTGCCGGTGCGCTCGGAGGCTTCCTCTTGCGTGAGGTGAAATTCCTGAATCAGTCGATCGAAGGCCTGCGCTTGTTCGATGGGATTCAAATCTTCGCGCTGGAGATTCTCGACGAGCGTGATTTCCATCGCTTTGTCGTCGGGAACGTCTTGAATGACGACGGGCACGCGATGCATGGAGACGAGTTGCGCGGCGCGCCAGCGGCGTTCGCCGGCCAGGAGTTGAAAACGCGGACCGCGCCGGCGAACCACCAGCGGCTGGATGATTCCCGTGCGGCGAATCGACTGCGCCAGCTCGTCGAGGGCGGACTGGGCGAAGCGCGTGCGCGGCTGATACGGGCTTGGGTCGATCAAATCGATATCAACTTGCAGGCTGGAACCGGCGGGTTCGGCGGCGCGCGCGGGTGCAACGGCTGCTGCTCCGGAGGGCGCTGATGTTGAAGGGCCGGTCGATGGGTTGCCCGGTGAGCTTTCTAGGGGATCAGTCGGGGGAGCCTGCGGCGTTGCTTCTGGCTCGCGTATCAGCGCGCTCAGTCCCCTGCCCAACGCGTTTCTGGTCATTGGAGATGACCTCCTTTGCGAGTTGAATATAACTTTCCGCGCCTTTACTACTAATGTCGTAGAAAATGATTGGCTTTCCGTGGCTTGGAGCTTCGGCCAGGCGCACGTTGCGCGGGATCGCCGTAGCGAAGACCTGCGCGCCGAAGAAGCTTCGGAGGTCGGCCGAGACCTGTTTCGAGAGCGTGGTGCGGTCGTCGTACATTGTGAGGAGAATTCCCTCGACGGCCAGAGACGGGTTGATGGTTCGGCGAAGGCGCATCAGTGTGTCGAGCAGTTCGGCGACGCCCTCCATGGCGTAGTATTCGCACTGAATGGGGACGAGGACGGAGTCGCTGGCTGCTAAAGCGTTTATCGTGAGCAGATCCAAGGCGGGAGGACAGTCGATAATGATGTATTCGTAGTCGTTGCGAATGGACTGGATGAAGGTCTTGAGCCGGTATTCGCGACCTTCCATGCTGACGAGTTCGACGGCGGCGCCAACGAGATTCTTGTCTGCTGGGATTAGATTCAGGCCTGCGACCTCTGTTTGAATTATGATTCTGTCGGCTCGTTCATCGAGGATGAGAGCGTTGTAGATTGTCCGGCGAGACGGATCTTTCGGGAAGCCGAGGCCGCCAGTGGCGTTTCCTTGTGGGTCGGAGTCGATAAGCAGGGTGCGTTTCTCTTCCGCAGCGAGAGAGGCGGCAAGATTAATGGCGGTCGTGGTCTTGCCGACGCCGCCTTTTTGATTTGTTATCGAGATGACTCTTGCCAAATCCAGTCCCCCGGTAATTTCGAGGAGAATTTAGCAGAATTAGTAATGAGTGCGCAAGATGTTTCACGTGGAACAATTTTATGACGCGAAATTTCGATGAAATTGTTCCACGTGGAACAATTTCTCTTTTTCTTGCGGCGTGAATATCAAATTTGCGCCCTTCCGACCAGAATCTGTCTCTTTTCAGACCCGGGAATGTCCGCGCAGTGGGGCCAGTTCCAACCATCGATTTTCATCGCCTCCGCGGCGTCTTCTGCGCCGAGCCATAGAACGACGGTTCCCGCAGGAGAAAGCATCCTGCGCGACCAGTCCAGCAGCTCTATTGTCTTCCCCAAGGCGCGAGAGACAATACATGAAAGGGAGCCGGGTTCGATTCCTGATTCCTCAAAGCCAATGGGGAGAATTTCGACCTGGCTGAATTCGAGTTTGCGCGCGACTTCATTCAGGAAAGCGCACTTTTTCTTGTTGGGTTCGAGCAGGGTGACACGGAGATCGGGACGAAAAAGATTGAGCGCCAAGCCGGGGAATCCTGCACCGGAGCCAACGTCGGCGAGCCGACCACGATCGAATTCATCCAGTGTTAACGCAAAAATGCTCTCGCCGAAGTGGAAACGGACGATTTCTTCTTCGTTTGAGATCGATGTTAGAGCGATCTTTTTGTTCCAGAATTGCAGTAACTCCATATATTCCATTATCTTGCAGCATATTGGCAGAGGCGCAGGCGGACCGTAGGGCTTCAATAGGGTTTGAACGCGTGCAGCCGAGAGCGTCAACTGGGCCTCCCGAAACAACTGAAAACGTTGCAACGTGAGCGGATCCCGACCAAAACACCCGGTACAAACAGCGCCGCGAGCGCGACGCTGCTCTGGCGCAATGGCAAAAACTTCATCGCGGCAAGCCCAACGGAGAAATCCACGGCGAAATGGATCACCATTGACGGCAGCAGGCTCCCAGTCCAGATTCGCGCCGCTGATAATATCAGGCCGACCGCGAAGGTCGTCGCAAGCCCCTTGCGGCCTTGGTATAAGTGGGCCAGCGAGAAAAATGCGGCGGAGATAACGGCTCCCGCCAGCGCCGAGCCAGAGAACGCGTTCGCGAAAATCGCTTCCACGAAGCCGCGATAGATGAACTCCTCGCAAACGGCGACCGTGGTGACGAGCAAAATCGCGACGAATATCTCCCCTGATGCGCGAGGCAGAAGTTTTTCGGCGAGTTTAGCGACGAGGCCGCGACTTTCGTACGGCAAAGCCGCCACGCGGCGGATTCCGTAGATTTGGCTGAAAACCAGGACGGATGAGACACCGACGGCCACCGCGGCAGCGCGAAATGGATGTGGCAAAGCCATGCCGAGCGCGGTCCACGATAAATGATGCGCCCGGCAACGCCATAAGATGACGGCTACGGCGGCCCATTGGAAGGCGATGGTCGACAAATACAGAAGAATGCGCTCGGAAGAAGCAAGCTCCGGGCCGTTCAGCAGTGCGCGAATGCGCGAGGAGCTGCGCCATGGAACGAGAACGGCCAAAATCGCGAGAATTAAAATGTAATCCCAGTGCATGTGCGCGCAGTGCATTATGCCGCGATTCGTACGAAAGTCGAAAAGATAAAGGCGAGGGTTGACACGCCGCGCCGCGCGCTTTATCGTGCTGGCGAGCCTCGAAATGAAAATTCTGATCATTGGCGGCGGCGGGCGCGAACACGCGCTCGCGTGGAAATTGCGGCAGAGCGCCTTGGTGGAGCATGTGTGGGCCGCGCCGGGGAGCGAGGGAATCGCGCAGGACGCCGAATGCGTGGCAGCTAATTTGTCTGACGTGAATGCGCTGGCGGAGATTGCGGGGCGGCTCAAGCCCGATTTGACAATCGTGGGGCCGGAGCAGCCACTTGTGCTCGGGATCGCCGATGAGTTTTCAAAGCGCGGCTTGCCGATTATAGGGCCCTCGCGGGATGCGGCGCAGCTCGAGGGCAGCAAGGTGTTCGCAAAGGAATTCATGCGCCGGCACGGGATCCCGACAGCGTCGACGTACGGAATATTTGACGCTGCGGTGGACGCGTATACGTCGCTGTGCGAAGTGGACTGGCCTGTCGTGGTGAAGGCCGACGGGCTGTGCGGGGGTAAAGGAGTGCTGGTGACTTCGTCGCCGGACGAAGCGACGGCGTTCATCGAACGTCTGATGGAGGCGAAGGAATTTGGGGACGCGGGAAGGTGCGTTATTGTCGAGGAGGGCCTTTCTGGGCCGGAAATCTCTTACATGGTGCTTACGGACGGGGAGAAATTTGTGCCGCTGGCGGCGTCGCGGGATTACAAACGAGCGTTCGACGGCGATGCTGGCCCCAATACGGGCGGAATGGGCGCGATTTCGAGCGATGATTTGATCTCGGCTGAGGTCGAGAAGATCATTCAGGAAAAAGTCGTCCGGCCGACTATTGAAGGGATGGCCCGAGATGGCATGAAATACAAAGGATTTTTGTACTTTGGACTGATGATGACAGGGAACGGGCCGAAAGTGCTCGAATTTAACTGCCGGCTGGGAGATCCGGAGACCGAAGCTTTGGTGATGCGAATGGATTTTGATTTGGCGGAGGCACTGCATTCGGCTACGACCGGAAACCTCGACGATGCAGTAATTTCCTGGAAACCTAAAGCAAGTGTATGCATTGTCTTAGCGGCGGAAGGATATCCAGTGAAGCCGAAAGTGGGAGCAAAAATCACGGGTCTCGACCGAGTGAACGGTTGCGCGGTCTTCCATGCCGGAACCAGGAAGGAATTAGGCATATACTACGTACGTAGTGGAAGGGTGCTAACTCTAGCTGCCGCAGGCGAAAGCCTTTCGGACGCTCGCGCAAAGGTGTACGACGCGGCGCGGCAGATTTCTTTTGAGGGGATGCATTACCGGAAGGACATCGGAAAAGGGGCAGAGGGAGCGGCGCGCGGCTAGCGCTGGATATTTTGTTCAGGCTTGAAGTCGCAGTCAAAGTACGCCAAAATATTTTTTCGGAATTCAACTGCGAGGAGTGAGCGGTGGCGGAAGCGAAGGCGAAAGTGTCGGTCGGCGTGATCATGGGTTCGGATTCGGATTATCCGGTGATGGCGGAAGCGGGACGAATGCTGGAAAAATTCGGAATCGGATTTGAAGTTGAAGTTGTGTCGGCGCATCGTTCACCAGGGCGCGCGGCGGAATATGCGGAGACGGCGGCGAAGCGCGGGCTGAAAGCAATTATCGTTGGCGCGGGAGGGGCGGCGCATTTGGCGGGCGTGGTCGCGGCTCTGACGACGCTGCCCGTGATCGGCGTGCCGATGGCGGCGACTTCGCTGAACGGAATGGATTCGCTGCTTGCGATCGTGCAAATGCCCGCGGGCGTGCCCGTGGCGACGATGGCGATCGGCAAAGCGGGCGCGACAAACGCGGGAATTTTTGCGGCGCAAATTTTGGGGGCGTCCGACGCGGAGATCGCGCGCCGTCTGGCGGAATACAAGAAGGAACTTGCGGCGGGCGTCGCGGAGAAAAGCGCGCGGTTGAATCGCGAATTAGCGGAGAGAAAGTAAGCCTGCCCGCGTAATTATAGAATCTAGAAGCGTCCCGGTCCGGGCGGCTTGGCGATGGGACGCCGCAAACTCGGAGCGCCCGCCGGACGAACGTGCTCGCTGCCAGGCTGCGGCGTTTCCGCGGGCGGGGGAATGAACCAGCCGATGCCTTGCTCTTTGTTGATTTCCGCTTCGATCATTCGCGCACCGGGCGGCGCGATGGCGCGGAGGGACTTGCGAAGAAGCGCGGCCACGCTCACGGCGGTTAATTTTTGAATGTCGCCATTGAGGATTGCCGCGGACGCGGAAGTCTCGCGCAGGGCGGGCGCGGCGGAAAGCGCGGCAGCAATGCGCGAATCGCCCGAAGCGATCAGGGCCGCGAGAGTGGCGTTCGCCGATTCGGATGGATAGCTGACTTCGACGAGGCCGCGCGGCTGGCCCTTCTCCGGCGGCCAAAGCTGGGCGTACTGCGGATGCAGAACGGTCGTTTGCCAGAAATGGCCCTGCTCGGGCTCCTGGTCAATTGGATATCGAATCAGCCAAACTTCGGGGCCGTAATTCGGAGCGTAGTCGGCAAGAATCATCTGGAGAAGCGGCTCGCCGGGCGCGAAATTCAAATTGCCGTGGATGTGGCCGGCGATCTCGTTGAGGCGTTCGTGCAAGCGCTCGGCGATTTGCTCAATGTCACTGGCTTCGGCGCCTGCTTCGTTCGACGTTCCGCCCAGGCTCGGAGCCCGGCGCAGGCCCGCGGCCGGCCGCAGCAATGGCAGCTCTTTATCGAGGCGAGCCAGCTCGCGATTTTCGCCCGGCAACCACCAATCCGCCGCTCCCAGAAGAATCGCGACGCGCTCATCGGAAAGCGGAACGATCATGGGAGGGCGGGTTTCAGGCTCGATGGGATTTTCCAGCGTGGCGACGACAATGCCGTCCCTGGCCACGCCGATCACGACGCGGCCAGCGTATAGATTGGCGATGATTTCCTGGGAGTGTTCGTCGCTTGAATCTTGCGCGAGCGAATGCCAGGGAAGCAGCGGCGCCGCGATGGCGAAAGCGATGAAGCACAGGCTTAAAGCCCGAAGGCGGAATGCGCGATGACAGGCGCGAACCATCATGCCGTGAAATGCGCGGGGGGTTGATGTCGGTAACACGGGCACAAGAACCTGCCGGTAAAAATCGGAATAGAAGCGCTGTTTCACGTTACCATGAAATGGGCCATTACTGGCGCGCGATGATGCTGATGTTGAAAAGGCGCGCGGCGCGGATAACCAATTAATGTTGCGCGCCCATAATTGGTAAAATCCGTGCATATACCGGCAGGCGATGCCGGTGTTCAGACCATGAAGTGAGTTGACTTGGGACGGGAGCGCAGCGGGAGTTTCGCAAATTATGAAACATAAGGGGAAGCGGCTGGCGGAGATTTTGGAAGCACACGTGAAGTTCACCAAGGGCGACGCGAGCGGCGTGCGCGCGGATTTCGCGGGCGCAAATCTCGCGGGCGCGGATTTGCACGGAGCGAATCTGGCGTATGCGCTGCTGCGCGGCGCGAATCTCGAAAAAGCGGACCTCGGCGAAGCGCGGCTGGGCGGCGCGGATTTCAGCGGCGCGAAAATGAAGCGCGCCGACCTGCGTCGCGCGGACCTGACGGAAACCAATCTCGCCGGCGCGGATCTGACCGAGGCGCAATTGGGCGGCGTGGAATGCTTTCGCGCGGATTTGAGCAACGCGATTTTACGCGGAGCGAATTTGCGCGCGGCGAATTTCCGCTACACGAACATGCGCGGCGCGGATTTGCATGGCGCGGACGTGACCACCACGATTCTGCGCGAGACGGATCTCGATGGCGTGGATCTTTCAGGCCTCGATTTGAGCACCACGCTGATGCCGCGCGGCTGGAAGGCGCCCGAAGAAACAAAAAAGTAAGCAATCGGTTCGCCCTGATCCGTCGAAACGTAAAGATTCCGCGTGCGCGCCCAATTGCAATCGTGATACGCAGTTCTCTCCGTGGGAATTTATTCAAGCTGAAAAAACTACTTAGGCGCGGTGTAGGTGGCGGCGCCGGGGTATTCCGCGCCGACCGCGGCGCCGCGAATCGCCGGATTGCGGCGGCGGGTTTCAATGCCGAGGCGCTTGATTTTCTGATTGAGCGTGGAAAGCGGAATCTGGAAACGCTCCGCGGCTTCGGTCTGATTCCAGTTGGAATGCTCGAGCATGTCCAGAATGACGCGGCGCTCGACTTCTTCCATGATTTCGAAGAGAGAGAGCGCATGGGCGCGCGAGCCAGTCTCGCCGGGCATGGGCGGCAGAAATTCCGCGAGATGCAGATGCACGCCGCGGACGATTTCGCGGCTGCGCACCGTTTCCGGCAGCAGCTCGACATCCATCGATTCGTCGTTGGAAAGGACGATGGCGCGTTCGACGACGTTTTCGAGTTCGCGCACGTTGCCGGGCCAGTCGTAATCGACCAAGGCGCGCATCGCGGCATGCGAGAAATAGCGCAGCGGCTTGCCATTGTCTTTCGAGAAGCGCTCGAGGAAACGCTCGACGAGAAGAGGAATGTCTTCCCGGCGGTCGCGCAGCGGCGGCAACGAAATGGTGATGACGTTGAGGCGGTGATACAAATCCTCGCGAAAGCGGCCCGCGTGGACCAGAGACATCAGGTTTTCGTTCGATGCGGCGATGATGCGCACGTCCACTTTGATCGTGTCCGTGCCGCCCAGGCGCATGAATTCGCGCTCCTGAATCACGCGCAGGAGTTTTGCCTGTGTTTCCGGGCTGATGGTGCTGATCTCGTCAAAAAAAATCGTGCCTTGATCGGCAACTTCGAAAAGGCCTTTTTTGGAGGCAACCGCGCTGGTGAACGCTCCCCTCACATGGCCGAAAAGCTGCGATTCGAGCAGGTCAACGGGAATCGAACCCGTATTCACGGCGATGAACGGTTTTTCCGCGCGCGTCGAGGCGGCGTGAATGGCCTTGGCGATCACTTCTTTTCCGGTGCCGCTCTCTCCCGCGACCAGAACCGTGGAGCGCGAGGGCCCGACTTGCGTGACGAGGTCGAGCACGGCAAGCATTTTTTCGCTCTTGCCGATGATGTTCGGGAAATTGTAGCGTTCCTTGAGGGCGCGCTTGAGCTGGACGTTCTCTTCGCGCAGGCGGCTGCCCTCGATGGCGAGGGAGACTTGCGCAAGCAGTTCGTCGTTGGACCACGGCTTGGTGATGTAATCGTGCGCGCCACTCTTGAACGCGGCGCGTGCCATGTCGATGGAACCGTAGGCCGTGATCAAGATGATGGAAAGCTGTGGATCGCGGCGGTGAATTTCGCGCAGCAGTTCGATGCCATTGCGATCGGGCAAGCTGACGTCGAGCAAAAGCAAATCGAAGGGCTGCTCCCCGAGGCGCGCCAGTCCCGCTTCGCCCGTTTCGGCTTCCGTGATCGCATAGCCTTCCGAGGAAAGCAACGCCCGCAAGCCTTCGCGAATTTCGACTTCGTCGTCGATTACGAGGATGGCGCCCTTAGGCATGGACCGCTTTCCTTGCCACCGGGAATTCCAACCGGAACGAAGTGCCCTTTTCCGTGGTCGAGCGAACTTCTAATTTTCCCGCGTGCTCTTTCACGATTCCGTAGCTGACAGAAAGGCCCAGGCCGGTTCCGCGGCCCGACGCTTTGGTCGTGAAGAATGGATCGAAAACGCGGTGAATGTTCTCGGGACGAATGCCGATGCCGGTGTCGGTGACTTCGACCTCGACCGAGCCGTTGTGCGCGGCGGTGCGAACCTCGAGCATCCCGCCATTGGGCATCGCGTCGCGCGCATTCATAAAGAGGTTCAAAAATACCTGCTGTAAACGGGTGGTCGAACCGAGAACGACGGGCAAAGTATCCGTGAAGTTGCGTATCACGTTGACTCGCGCGGTCTTGAATGGATGCTGCACCAGGCTCAAAGTCTCATCGAGCACTGAATTCAAATCGATCTCGACGAATTCCGCTCCGCCGGTGCGCGAGAAGTTCAGCAGGTTGTTGACGATTTCACTGGCGCGGAAGGTTTGCTGGACGATTTTTTCGATGGTCTTCTGGCGCGAATCTTCCGCGGGTATCTGCTTGCCGAGCATCTGAATGTAATTCGAAATGACGGCGAGCGGCGTATTGACTTCATGAGCGACGCCGGCGGCGAGCAAACCGAGCGAAGTCAATTTCTCGTTCTGAACCATTTGCTCTTCCAGACGAACGCGCTGCGTGATGTCGTCGAGAAGAATCAGCCGGCCCAACCGCTGGCCGTTTTTGCCCACCAGCGGAGCGAAGGAGGTATTGACGACGAAATGCCGCCCGCCCGGGCCGTACAGCCGGAATTTGTAGATGCTGGTGACGTGCTCGTCGCGGGAACGCGACGCGATTTCTCCGACCAGGTCCGGCGGCAGCGCGTCCGCGACCGCGCAGCCCACAGCCTGCGCGCGGGAAATGCCGAGGAGGCGCTCCATCTGGGGATTCCAGGATTCGATGCAGTCTTTGAGATCGACAGTGAGGACGCCGATATTGAGCGATTCGATGATGTTCTCGTGGAATTCCTTCAGGCGCTCGATCTGCAGGGCCTTCTGCTCGAGCGAATTATAGAGGCGCGCATTCTCGATGGCGATAGCCATGTAACCGGCGATCGTGTCGAGCAATTCAATGTCGTCGCTGGTCAGGTAGTCGCCATCGACGGTCTTTCCCAATCCGAGAACGGCGGGGATGTGATCGCGGAAGCGGCAAGCGATAAAATAATTCAGTCCCAACTGCTCGAGCGTGCGGCGGACAGCGTCGGTTTCGCCCGGGCCGCGCGCGGATTCGAAGAACAGGCAGGCCTTCGCGAGCGTGGGACGCTCGGCGAGATTCAAGAAGCTCAAATCGAGCGGCAACTCCGCCTGAACGCCGAGCGACCGCGAGAGCCGGAACGTCCCCGGATTTTCGGGGTCCTCGAGGAAAATCGCCAGGCGATCCACAAGCAGGGTCTGCGAAATGCGGTCGAGCGCGGAGCCGAGCAGCGGTTCGATGCGAACCTCGTTGGTCAGCGTGCGGCCGAATTCGATCAGCGTGCGGCGGTAATTCAGGCGGTCGCGGTAGAAAAAGTGGTCGAGGCGCGCCTGCATCCAATCGCGCAGCGGCTGGAAGAGAAAAGCGGCGACAACAATCGCAACCACCGTGCCGGCGGCGCCCGCGGAACCTGTCGAGTGAAACAGCAGCCCGATGACCGCGACGGTGGCGAAATACACCGCAACAATCGAAGCCGTCGCCAGGGTATAGGCGAGGCCGCGCTTGAAAATGATATCCACATCCATCAGGCGGTAGCGAATGATCGCGTAGCCGAAGCACAGCGGGATGAGGACCAGGGAAAACGCCGACGCCGTCATCCAGCCCGAGGGAATGACGCCGGCCAAAAACGGAACAATATAAAACGCGAGAAACGGAACAACGCCGATGAACGTGCCGAACGTGACCCATTTCAGTTGCTGGCGCAGCAGGCCGCTGGGCGCGCGGCGATAACTGAGCAGGAAAATCACCGCGGCGATCAGGAAGTACGCGCCCCAGTACGCGAATTCAATTTGATCGAGAAGGAAACGGCTTTCGATCGACGGCATTAAGTTCAGCGCCGCGTTCGCCACGTTCACGTGCAGAAAGAGCAATCCGGCGGGAACGGCATAGACGGCGGCCAGCCACCATTTCAGGTGCCGGACGCGGCGCTCCGGAAAAACGAGCGCGAAATGTACAAGAAGAGCGGCTTGCAGCAGAAGCGCAACAACCTCCGACCAGTAAATCGTCCAGTCAAATGAGTTCAGCTTACCGCTGTAGCGGAATGCGTAAAAAATAAACGAGACGAGGCAGAAGACGTAGAAATGGACGGCGCGCGGCGCGCTCCACCGGCGCACAAAAATAAAGATCCCGATGAACAGATAGAGCAGCGCTAGTATACCGAAGCAGTTCCACAAGACGTTCGATTTCGCCGCAGGCGCGGTGACAATGCTGGCCTCGAACGACACGCCGTTGCGCGCGAGGCGGTAAGAAACGCTCGACCAGATGCCGGCGCGCCAGAGTTGCGCGTTCACTTGCGTGGCGCGATGAATGCGAACCCCGTCCACGGCCGTGACCGTGTCGCCCGGTCTGATTCCCGCCTTGGCGGCCGGCGATCCAGGCTCAACTCGCCAGGCCTGAACGCCCGACGGCGCGTCCAGCCAGGTGACGCCATCATCAGGCATGACGAATTGCGACCGTTGGCGGAAGTTCAGAACGCCAAAAACAATGGCTGCCAGCGTGAGAACTGCCAGCAGAACGGCGGCTAACCGCATTCGCAAACTGTCATTCATGGTTCGGTCTAAGCGCACCTACACTACGTCGCTGAAATCGGTGCACGTCAGATTCCAGAAGATGGGATATTGTAGAACTCATAAGGCACGTAGAATGTAGTCTCTAAATGTTAGATGCAACTTCCGCTGACATTACTTACACATTTTAGGAGGCAGGATACCAAATCCAGTACCTTCCGATGGGGTTCAGAACTGGACGCTGATGCCGCCGCGGAAGGTGCGGTAGGCAGCCACCATGACTACCTGCCCGTCTCGCGTGGTCATGGGGACGTATCCCTGGGCCAGCAGGTTCCCGAAATCGGCCATGGCTTCCATTCTGTGGAAACATGGAATGGGCTGGCGAATCACCAGGTTGAAGTAGGGGTCCAGGCGGAAAAAGGCCTCGCCATATTCATCCTGCCGCGAAACAACCATGCCGTTGATCCACTTGTAGCCGGTGGTGAACTGGGTTCCCAGGACGGGAATCCGGGACGAAACGGAACCCGCAATGCTGTGACGATACTGCGTGGTCAACGCGTTGCGCAGGTTCGCATTTGCCGCCATGTTCGCCGCGGGCGCAAGCGCGCCACCCCAGGCATACACTGCGGTCGCCGAAAAATTCTTCGAAAATTTCTGCTGATACGCGGCGCGGGCGCCCCAGGAATCGGAGGTTCCCGCATCGTACGCAAAACCGTCGGAGAAAAAGTCTTGCAAGAAATTTGTGTTGTCGATCACGTTGCCGCGGCCGAAAACAGCCGTGTCGTTGGAGCGATCATGGAATCCGGCAAGAATGATGCGGCTGTGGTGGGCGGGGAACAGGTGCTCAACCGCAAGCTCTTCGTGCCAGCCATCCTCGAGAACCGGACGCCCCTCGCGGAAAAGCATGGTCGGAAAAGCATCGAGGGAATTAAGCGCCGATTCGAGCGGCGCGGTCGCTTCCGGGCTTGCCTCCGGCCACGGGCGCGATGCCAGCAGCAGCGAGGCTTGCCAACCGGGAGAAATGCGAACGGCGAGCTCAGCGCGGGGACGAAGGCCGCTGGTGCTTTCACTGCCCAGGCTGGTCAGCAAATATTCGGCGCCATAGCGAAGGGTTACATTGTTGCTGAGCGCCAGAACGCCGTCCTGGTTCAGGCGCAGGCCGCGGAACATTGGCCCGTCAGGGCCCAAGCGCGATTGGCGCACGACGATGCTGGTCGACGGACCCGATTTTCCGTTTCCTTCGGGCAGCCAGAGCGTCGCAAAGCCGCCGCTGGGCGCTTCGCTTTCATAGCTGACTTGACCCGCGACCAGAAGGTGGCCCGTCGCGCCGATGCCCTCGTCGTACGCAAACGAAGTCGCCGGCGAATTCGAAAAACTGGTGGCCGAACCGGGACGCATGCCGGAAGTAAAATCGATGCGGCTGCGCGAGTGGCGATCGAAGGACGTGGATTCGCTGCTCGATTCGGTGGCGCCGGCCAGCACAAGCTGCCCATTCCGCCAGCGCAAAATCGGGCGCGTGCCTGCCGCGGCGCGCAGCACCCATCCCCACTCCGCATCGTCCGGCTTTTCATTGGGACGGCGATGCAGACCAGCGAGTCCCGTGAACATGGAACCAAGCTCAATCTGCAAACTGGTGGTCTGGCTGCGCGCGACCGCAACATTCGGCCGCAGCGAAGGCAGGAACCCGGCGAGCGTAACGCTGACGGAGTAAACTCCCGGAAGCAGCGCAGTAGTAGCGAAACGACCGCGCGCGTTGGTGAGCAATTGGACGGGAGCCGGCGCGAGCGAGTTCGCCGTGACGACAACCGTCGCGCCCATCTGCGGCACGCCGCTCGGGTCGAGCACCACGCCCGCAATTTTCCCCATGGGCGATTTCGCCGCCAGCGGCAACGCAGCGACCGTGAGCAGCCCCAAGAACAAAACCAGCCTGCCGAAAACCCTTGTGCTCATATTGCTTTTACCTCCCGTCATTTCGTGGGAGCCTGAATCGTGAAATTTGCCGAAGGAGAAACGGTCTGCTTGTCGGCGTTGTCGGTGATCTGTATTTGAAGTTTGTAGCTTCCCGGCGCGAGCGATTTGAGATCCAGCGCCTTTTCAATCCAGATTTCCTCGCCGTGCTGATTGTACTGCCGTGAATTCTCCGAGAACTGCACTACCGGAGTGTTGTTCGCATTGAGCACCTGATAGTGAATCGTGGCATCGCCTTCATGCGTCTTGGGATCCACTTTCAGATTGTAAACCTGCAAAAAGATCCCCATCTGGCCGCCTTGGTTGAATTGGGCGTTCAGCTTCGGTCGGACCTTCAGGTCGCCGAGGACGAATTCGCCCAGCCCGATATCGCGCGAGGACACTTTTTGAATTTCATCCGCCAGGATCAGCGAGCTGGTCCCGAGCTGGTCATCCTGGAAGCGCGGAACCTGCAAACGCGTGTTGATCACGCCCAGATTGCCGCTGTTGACATCTTTTAACACCACGTCCAGCCGGTACAAGCCCGGACGCAACGGGAGCGCTTTCTGATAAATGTTGTTTCCCTTCAAATATTGTTGCAGCAGCGAATCCGGCGTATCGGCCGTTACCGTGTCTTCAAAAGTTTGAACCACGCGGCCGCTGACGCTGGTTACGCGCGCGAACAGGTGCATGGTAGCGGTTTGCACGCCGTTCTTGTCCTGGAAGCTCATCTCTTTGTTCGGAATCTGAATGGTGATCGGGACGAGGTCCGTGTCGTCCGTGATGCGCAGAAAATCAGAGCGGCAATCGAAATGGATCTGGTTCGCCGTTAGCCGCGAATCCACCACTGCCGCGAGATCCTTGAACTTCACGTCAGGCGGCGTTTGGATCTTCGCATAGAGCTCAAGGCGGTTGAATTCGTCCATGTTTTCGGGCTGGCCGCCGATCGGCTGCGCGTCATGAGTGCCATCGGTATTCTGGAAGCGCTGGGTTTTGGAAGCCATGCCCATGGATTCCATTTCCGTCAATCCCGCGCCAGGGACGTACAGTAGCGCGTCCTTCTCGCTCGGGTCCATGGTCAGGTGATACTCGCCGCTCCCCGAGGGATCCACGAATTCCAGTTCCACGTTTTCGCCAATGCCAGGCAAATACCGGTAGCGCCAATCTTCAAAGGGGTACGTCGAGGTTTCCCCGCCGCCTTCGCTTGAGGGCCGCTCATATGGCCCGCCTGCGGGGTGCGCGTCCACTTCGTCCGGCTTGCCCCACATGATGTAAATGCGGCCGCGATCCGTTTTCCAGCCGGGGATTCCGGAAGAGAAATGCTCGTTCGTGTAAGCGATGCGCCGGTAGAAATCTTCCTTATACGTGTTTTCCGCCGAGCCGGGATCCGGGTTGCGACGCTCCCAGAATGCCTCGATGAAGTTTTCGCGCTCTTGATTCGTTTCCAGGTGGAGAAACACGGAACGTTCTTCCGGTGTGATGATGTAAGAGACGGGGCCGTTCAGCCATTCACGATAGACGGGCAGCAGTTCTTTTTTGAGTTCTTTTTCCTTTTTCTTGTTTTCCTTTTCCAGTTGTTTGGCCGAGACGTTCTTCTGGGAATCCTGGGCGCGCGCCGGAAGGACAAAAAACAATCCGCATACAATTGCCAATACAGACACTCCCAAGTTTCGCTTCATGAATGGGTTCCCCCGAAACACTGGAATTCTAGTCCCCCTGCAAACACCCGTCAAGCTAACTTATGCCGCTAGTAAGGCTTACGATTCGGATTCCGAATCAGTGGCCAAAGGTTGCCTCCGCTCTTTCTTAGAAGTGCCTCTCGGCGCGCTCTCGTCTTTATTTTGATACACCCGGACTACAAAATCTCCCTTTACGGCGTCTAAGGATTAGGGAAAACAGGAAATCCCGAAAGCCTAGGCTTTGAGCTAGCGGGAATGTCAATTATCATGGAGCCGGAAGAAAAGTGACGGAAGCGTTGCGGCTTGGTTGCGGATCAGCCTCTCGGCGCGCTCCCGAACGAAACTTTTCACCCCTCCTTGGCGTATTACATGAGGACGGGGGACTCCGTCCGTCCAGATGCCGGATTCTCTGGAAAATGTCATGAAAAAGTGGAAAAAGGTAACTTTGATCGTTGGCGCGGTTGTGGTGCTGCTTGTGATTGTCGTGGTCAGCATCAAGCAGGCCAATAAGGACGTCGTCACCGTGCAAACCGGGAAGGTGGGCAGGCAGGATATCACTGCGCTGGTCACGGCTTCCGGCGAAATCCGCCCGCAGGAATACACAAATGTCCTCGGCCAGGGATTCGGCAAAATCACGGATATCGCCGTCAAGGAAGGCGATATGGTCAAGAAGGGGGACGTTCTTTTGCGCGTCGAAAGCATACAGCCCGCGGCGAACGTCAAGGCGCAGCAAGCGAATCTCGACGCGATGCAGGCCGGAGTGCAATCGGCGGAGGCGAATGACACCTCCACGCAAGCCGACGTGGCGCAGGCCCAGGCGAATCTCGAGAAGGCCGACCAGGACTGGAAGCGGGGACAGAGCCTTTACAAAGAGGGTTTAATCGCCAAGCAGGATTTCGACGCGTTGAAATCCGCCTACGGCGCGGCGGCGGCGGCGCTTGACGCCAGCAAAGCCCGCGCCGTGCAAGCCAAGGCGCAGTTCTCTCAATCCCGCTATCAGCAGGAGCAATCCGCCGCAACGCTCGTTTACCAGCGCGACATCTTGAATAAAACCACCTATCGGGCGCCCATCAGCGGCATCGTGTCGTACGTCCCGGTGAAGGTCGGCGAAAACGTGGTTCCCGGTATTCAAAACGCCGAAGGCAGCTTCTTGCTCACCATTTCCGACATGGCCATCGTGAATGCGGAAGTGATGGTGGACGAGACCGACATCCCGGCCGTGAAAGCCGGACAAGTGGCCGACGTAACCATCGACGCCTATCCGGGCCAGATCTTCAAGGGCCACGTCGCGGACGTTGGCGAAGAGGCCATCTTGCGCACGTCCGGACTCGCGACCACGCAGCAGACCTCCGCAAACAGTCAGGAAGCGCGCGATTTCAAAGTGCACGTCCGGCTCGACAATCCGCCGAAGGGGACGCGGCCCGGCCTCTCCTGCACGGCAAAAATCCGCACCGCGCATCGCTCGAATGCCCTGACCATTCCGATTCAAGCGCTGGCTGTGCGGTCGCGCGCGGAATTGAAAGCGGACGAGGAAAAAAATAAAAACGGAGCGGGCGTCACGCTGGCGGCTGCGAAGCCGGCGACGAATCCCGATGGGACGCCGGTCAATGATGATGTGCAAGGCGTATTCGTAGTGCGCAACGGCAAAGCCGTATTCGTTCCGGTGCAAACGGGAATCGCGGGCGTCACGGACATCGAAGTGACCAGCGGCCTGAAGGCCGGCGACGTGATTGTCACCGGAAGCTACAAGGCGCTGCGCACGCTGCGCTCCGGCACGCCCATCAAGGTGGACAACTCCGCGCCCGTGCTCACGGATCAATCGGCTTCGTAACGGGCTGCATCATAGGGGGCTGCTTCACAGCGGCCTGCACCGTAACGGATTGCATTCTAGTAGAATCTGTCGCAAGCGGCGCTACATCGAAACAACTGAAGTTCCAACGGTGAAGCGCCTTGCGCGTCGTAGCGGCGCCTGCTCGTAGCAATCCGCGGGCACGAGTCCGGAAAATTAGAGGAGCCACGTTCTGATGGCGGTGGGAGAGGCTGCACCTTCGCAAACATTCCGGCAGGACTTGATCGATACAGGCATCGTGATCTGCACGGAAGACCTGTGGAAGACCTATGAGATGGGCTCCGAGCAGGTGCATGCGCTGCGCGGCGTGAATGTCGAGATTCGCAAAGGCGAATACTCCGCCATCATGGGGCCATCAGGCTCGGGCAAATCCACGCTGATGAATTTGATCGGCTGCCTCGATTCGCCTTCCAAGGGATGCTACTGGCTCGCCGGGCGTTTGGTGAGCGAACTCGACGACGACGAACTCGCGTACATTCGCAACAAGGAAATCGGATTCGTGTTTCAGACGTTCAACCTGCTGCCGCGCGCGACCGCGCTGCACAATGTCGAGCTGCCCATGATTTACAATGGCACGCCATCCGAAGAGCGCCAGGAGCGCGCGCGCAAGGCCCTCGCGCAGGTCGAGCTGACCGAGCGCATGATGCACAAGCCGAACGAACTTTCCGGAGGCCAGCGGCAGCGCGTGGCCATTGCGCGCGCGCTAGTGAACCATCCCTCCATATTGCTCGCCGACGAACCCACGGGAAACCTCGATTCGCAAACCGGCGAGGAAATCATGGCGCTATTCGCGCGGCTGCACCGCGAGGGCAACACGATCATTCTCGTCACGCATGAACAAGACATCGCGCGGCACGCCCATCGCGTCATCCGCCTCCGCGACGGCAAAGTCGAAAAAGACGAAAAGATAAAGCAGGATTAGCCACCTTCTTCTCCGCCAAGCATTGCTCTTGCGGAAAACAGACGCAATACTTGGGAACTTTTTTTGCAGGCCGTTGGGATACAGTATCAAGGCCGGGATGACTCAGCACACCAGCCGTTGATTGCCGAACCCCATCGTTGCAGGAGACCAATGAACTCCATCCGCATCGGGCAGTGTGGAATTCCGAATTGCATCCAGGTGCTCCTTCTCCTCTTTTTTCTGGCGTTGCTCGCTTCCCCGATCATGGCGCAACAGCCGCCCGCTCCCGTTCCGCCCGGCCAGCAGGCAGCCACGTCGAAGGACGACCAGAACAAAAAGAAGCAAGCCGAAAAGCAACGCAAGACCAATCTCGAAAAGGAAACGGGAACGGTCAATGACCGCATCCTCGAAGTTATGCCGAACTACGGGACCGTGGAGGGTGCGAGCGCGCTGCCACCCATCTCGAGTGGGCAGAAGTACAGACTCGCGACTGCCGGGGTCTTCGACTACTTTTCGTACCCGTTCATCGGCTTTCTCGCCGCGCTCGACCAGGCCAACAATTCCCCGAAATCCTGGGGCCAGGGATGGGGAGCTTACGGCCAGCGCTATGGCGCCTCCTTCGCCGACAATGGCATCGGCACATACATGACCACCGCGATATTTCCCAGCATCCTCCACGAGGATCCTCGCTACTACCAAAGACGCGAAGGGAGTTTTCGCTCCCGCGCCGTCTACTCGGTCGAAAGGTTGTTCGTTGCCCGCACGGATTCGGGCGACAGCCGCTTCAATTATTCGGAAATCGTTGGCAACGCGACAGCGGCCGCAATATCCAACATTTACCATGCACCCGAGGACCGCACCGTATCGCGGAATCTCGGTACCTGGGGGATGTTGATTATGTGGGACGGCGCATCCAACGAAATGAAGGAATTCTGGCCGGATGTTCGTCGCAAGGTTTTTCACAAGCGGGAGCCAGCAATCTCGAAAGAACCCGACCCGGCGCCGTCGGATTAACCTTGATCGGACCTGCCTTGCATAAGGACAAGAAAATTCCCATGAAGAAAAATTCGAGGCTAAGCGTGGTTTTCGCCGCAGCACTTTTTCTGGCGACGGCAATTGCCGCGCAAGCGCAGTCGCCGCAAAAGCCGGCGCTGCCATCGGCTCAGCCAACGCTAACGCAACAGCAAATGGAACAGGCGGTCGCGGACGCGGCGAAGCCAGGGCCAATTCACGCGCAATTGATGAAGCGCGCGGGAACGTACACGACCAAGATGACGTTTTCGACGCCAGGCTCCGAGCCGCAGGAATCAACGGGAACCGCGACGCTCAAGCCGATTCTCGGCGGGCGCTTTCTCGAAGAAAAAAATTTCGGTAATTCGTTTGGCCAGCCGTCCGCCGGATTGCGGCTTTATGGCTATAACAACGGCTCGAAGCAGTACGAAGCAATCTGGATTTACGACGGCTCAACGGCGTTTTTGGTGCTCGATGGTTCGAGCGACGACAATGGCAAGACCGTGCGCTACACGGGCGCGTTTCTCGGCCCCGGCGGCGAGAAGCAAACCCTTCGCGTCGCGATCGAGCAAATCGACGCCGATCATTTTGTTGTGCGGCTTCTCGGCGAAGGTCCCGGCGGCGCGACGGCAACGCTTGCGACCACGTATACGCGAACGCATCCGCGGACAAAGAAGTAAGCGCGATCAGCGCCAAGGCCAGGTAAAGTGACGCTGGTAAAAACGCATTTCTGTTGCGATTAGAACGAGGTGCTGTTGTTTGTTTTGTGCGAGTTACGAGCGATTCTAATAATTTGCTGTACCGATTAGAAAAAGGCAGTGGCCCTTCGTTCCTCCCTTCCTGCGTCAGGGCTGGAAGGGTAAACAAGTGGCTAGTGGCGAGTGACTGGCTTGGTCGCGCGAGCGCGCCCGGTGCGGGCAAGGAAGGCGACAGCCAGTTTAGCGCGTGGTGCAAATGAAATTCATTTGCGATTACGAAATCATAAGTAGCACGTTTTGAGTTAGTTGCGTTTGCGGGACTGCGCATTCCATTTGCGATTAAGCTCGTGCTGGCGGCGCTGGGTTTTCGATACTTTGCCCCGTCCAAGAGGCCCTTCATGACGCCCCCTTAAACAGCAAAACCCTGAGGTCCGCCCTTCGGCTTCGCTCAGGGTCAACGCCGCGCGTTGAGAAGCGGCGGCTCGTGCTGACCAGGCAATGAAACCGCCGGGATCAAGCACATGTATACCATTCTATAACTAGATTGTCAAGGACAAATAAAGGGCAAAAAAACGGGGCGGAGCGAAGAAAGTGTCGCATCCCGCGGATGGGGCGCAAGGGTGTGCTAGACCCGCGAAGGGTTATTGAAATTCCACACTTTCACTACGAAGTTTGCTAGATGCGCGGCCCGATCCATGATCGTGGTGTCGTCCCATGTGTCGTATTTTGACGCAATTGCGTTAGTCATAACAACTTGAGAGTCGGCATATTTTGGCCGCTTCGAGGAGTATTCAAAGTTTTCTACTTTCTTGTTCGCCTTCCTGCCGAAAATCGTGAGATTCCCGATATGCCAAGTTAGTGGTTCCATTTTTTCTTGATTTGCTTTTCCTCCCCATTCATTCTCCGCCGGGTTTTGCGGATAAATGTGTTCGATATTCGTATCTCCGACTACAACCTGTTTTTGAGGATCTTGCATAAAGTTAGCCAGTCTTCTCATGACATATCTCGCGTCGGACGGGTCTAGGACTGTGGTCTCCTTTACGACCGCATCTTCTACGGCAGGGTCGTCTGGGCAATTGGCGCTGAGAGCAGCTTTAATAGCGTCGGCTGCCTGTTTTGATCCGTCTTTATCATTCTCATCTTTCACCGCTGCGCGTACTTCCCTAGCAAGCCTGAAGAGCAAATCCTCCATGCCGCCCGAGTCCAGATTTCCGATAATTGAGTAGCGCGTTACAAACACCAGCAGGTACTTCGCGACCTTCTCAAAATCTCCCTGCTGGAGAAGAAGGTAGCTAGAGAGGAGAAGCGGCAACGCAGGTTTAAAGCCGAGTTCTCGCGTCAGTGCCCGTACAACCGAAAATGAATCCTTTGGTAACTGAGTTTCGTCGGCCGTAGCTAACTGAATGTAATCATCACATTCATCACCGCATTCCTTAGCAAAATCGAGGCTGCCTACGTTCTGTTGTTCTATGTAATTCTTAAGTGCTGTAAAAAGGTCATCTTTTTTCAGATCGCCGTACCGTGATACCCACATTGCTCGTAAGAAGTCATGGATGTCGTGCGTCCCCATTTTCTGGATCATCTGTGTCCAAGTAGCTCGGATGTCCTTGCGGTCGGCCTCTTGTGCTTTTTCCATAAGGTAGCTTAACAGTAGGTCTGGCGGGGAAAGCCGCAGTCCCCGATCGTTCAGCGTGGTGAAAATCTTGAATGCCGCCTCTTGTGAATTGACGGGAATTCTGGCCATAACCAAATCAGTGACGACCGTTTGTTTTATTTCCTTGAGGGTCGCAACAGCCTGAATTGCATCCATCTGCGGCTGGATAGCTCCTGCGGCTGAAATCACTTTCTCGTACAGTATCGCGCGGGCGGCCTTGATGTTCCTGTTGGTTAGATTAGTGGCTTTTGTGTTCTTAGGTGGATCAACTTGAATTGTGTTCCTAAAATATAGAAGGTCAGTTTCGCCCATTTCAAGGGAATATCCACCATCCTCATCGTAAATAAACTGCAATTGAAGTTTTGCAGCAAAGTCCGTTCCTGCTTGCATCCCAGTTTGCTTTGTGATCTGCCTCGCGGCGTCCCGGAGAACGCTGAGTAAAATCGTCGCTGTTGCGAGGCGCTGTTGGCCATCTAGAAGTAAGATCACTCCCTCGGTTGGCCTCGACAGCGTAACAATGGGGCCAAAGAAATGCGGATCTGCCCCTTTTGTTCTGCTCTGCAGTTTTTGCTTTTCGACGTCCTGCCAGAACGCCTCCACATGTTTTTTCTTCCACATGTATCCGCGCTGGAATGTAGGAATGACAATGCGCTCACTGGCGAGTGAGTTCGTTGAAAGGAGATCACCAACTTTTGCGGGGCTTGAAGCAAAGGCGCTGGACACAGGTTTTACCTCCAAGTCGAAGTAGGGCATTATGCACTTTTTCCGACTGGCTCGCCGCAGCTTTCTATTTCTTCCATGCAAAGCTTGATCGCCTCTCGAATATTTGCGCGCGCCTCGTTGACGGTTTTTTCCTGCGGGTAGCGGCCTTGTAGCTTCAGCTAGATGGATGGCGTGCGAACGGGGGCGAGGATCATGGGCAAGGAACGCAGTTCGCGGCGCATGGGATCGAGCATCATGCCCAAGGCTTCGAGCGAGACGATGCACTACAGAGATGCTGAAAAGCAGGTCCCTCACCACCGTTCGCAGAGAGCGCGACCGGGTTCGGGATGACAGGCGGAGTGACCTGCCCCCTGTTTCCGCGCAGTTCATGATACGACTTCTGGCCCGTTGAATTGCTCGGCGTTGGTGAGAGTAACACCGTCGCCGTGGTTGTGGGAAAGTGGGAAACGCGAAGCGTTTTCCAA
>Ga0307374_10002010_pt1 | contig 36984 bp, 43 predicted proteins | sample OX3MG_FD_202532 | JGI IMG/M metagenome (GOLD analysis project Ga0307374, IMG submission 202532) | Soil microbial communities from Risofladan, Vaasa, Finland - OX-3 | ecosystem: Environmental > Terrestrial > Soil > Coastal area > Acid sulfate soil | place: Finland: Risofladan, Vaasa | collected... | reverse complement strand
ACGTGGTACTGGGTCGGGGTCAGTTCGGCGCGCCACTGGGCGTCGGTCTTCTGGATGTTGGCGGTCACCGCACCGTCTCCGGGATCCGGCAGCTGGCCATGCCGTGCTTGACGAGGTAGCGCTGGTGATACTCCTCGGCTGGCCAGAACGCGGTCGCGGCGGTCACCTCAGTGGCGATCGGGCGGCTTAAGCGCTGCTGGGCGTGCGCCCTGGACGCCAGCGCAACCTCGTGCTGTCCCGGCGTGGTGTAGAAGATCGCGCTCCGGTACTGGTGGCCGATGTCGGGACCCTGTCGATTGACCTGGGTCGGATCGTGGCTCTCCCAGAACAGCTCCAGCAGCTGTTCGTAGCTGACCTTGGCCGGGTCGAATTTGACCTCGACGACCTCGGCATGCCCGGTCCTCCCCGAGCACACCTGCTGGTAGCTCGGCGAGGCGACCTGGCCACCCGAGTAGCCGACCGAGGTCGCGGTGACGCCCGCGACGTTGGCGAAGTCGATCTCGACCTGCCAGAAGCAGCCGGCTGCGAAGATTGCCCTTTCTCTTTCCATGCCCTTACTGTGCCCGTTTTCAGGCGCGCGTTACACCCTCGTCCGCCACTCCCGGAAGGCCGCTAGTAGCTCCCGGCGCTGCGCCTCGGGAACCGGGACGGCCGCCAAGGCGCCCAGTACCCGAAGCGACACCCGCAACTGCTCGAGGTAGGCGGTGCAGCCGGGGCAACCGGCGAGGTGCTCTTCGAAGCGGGCACGGTCGGCGGCAGACAGAGCGCCCTCCAGATAGTCAGTCATCAGCTCGACGACCTCGCGGCACCTCATTCCAGGTAGTCCTCCAACGCCAGGCGGACCGCTGCCCGAGCCCTGTGCAGCCGCACCCTCTGGTTGGCCGGGGTGATCCCGAGCAGGCCGGCGACCTCCTCCGAACTGAGGCCGGCGACGTCGCGAAGCAGGATGACCTCTCGCTGCTTCTCCGGCAGCGCCGCGATCGCATCCGAGACCTTGGCCAGCGCCTCCTGGCTCAGTAGCCGGGATTCGGGGAGGCCATCCCAGCGAGCCGGCAGCGTCGTCCATGCCCCGTCGCGGTTGAACCGGTCGGGGTCCTCCGCGGGCCCGTTTCCGCCCTCGCGGCGAAAGAGGGAGGTGAAAGGGAGCAGGCGCGACTCGCGGCGCCGGCGGGCCCTGGCGACGTTGATCAGGATCCCGTAGACCCAGGTCCTGAACGTCGATCTGCCCTGGAAGCGCTCGAGGGAGGCGAGCACCTGGAGCCAGGTCTCCTGGACCACGTCCTCGGCTACCCCGCGGTCCCGGACGTGCTGGGTGGCGAGCTGGAGGAGCGGCCCATGGTAGCGCCCGACGAGCGCCTCGAAGGCGGCCTCGTCGCCCGACCTCACCGCCTCCAGGTCGGGATCCGCCACCATTCTCTCCACGCCCGGCCAAGGATAGGCGGGGCGGAAATCAAAGATGGTGATCACGAATCCCTTTTCAATTGGGTTTGGTGTCTCGATCAGCCGTCCTCGTTACGTGGTTTGCGAGACTATGGGGCCGGCGGGGAGTAGCGCAGCCCGGTAGCGCACGCGCTTTGGGAGCGCGTGGTCGCGGGTTCAAATCCCGCCTCCCCGACCAAACTCTTGAACGCTTTTTTGAACCGCGAGGTGGACATGGCTGAGAAGATGACCCGCGTCCAGACCGCTGACGGCGTGATGCCGGTCTTCATCGTTCACCCCGACCAGGGCGGGCCATTCCCCACCGCGGTGCTCTACCAGGACGGGGTCGGCTTTCGTGAGCAGGTCAAGGACAACGCCCGGCGCCTCGCCGCGGGAGGCTTCTTCTGCGCGGCGCCCGACCTCTTCTACCGGGCAGGCGAAGGACTGCACTTCGACTTCGCCACCCTCGCCACCCTGGGAGCCGACAGCCCGGAGAGGGAGCGGATGATGTCCACCGTCCGAACCGTGACGCCCGAGCGGGTCGCCACGGACACGCGGGCCCTCCTCGCCGCCATCGTCTCGGAGCGGGAGGCCGCGCCGGGCCCCAAGGTGTGCGTCGGTTACTGCATGGGAGCACGGATGGCCCTGCACATCGCGGCGACGCTGCCGGACGAGTTCGTGGCCGCGGCGGGCATCCACCCCGGGGCGCTGGTCACCGACCAGGCGGATTCGCCCCACCACGAACTGAGCCGTGTGCGCGCCGAGCTTTACTTCGCCTTCGCCGAGAACGACCGCACCGCCACCCCCGAATTGATCGACCGCTTCCGCGACGAGATGTCCCGTCAGGGTGTGCGGGGGGTGGTGGAAAGGCTGCCGGGCACCAGCCACGGGTTCGCCATGGCCGACCTTCCCGTTTACGACCGCGACGCTGCCGAGCGACACTTCGAGCGCACCCTCGGGCTCTGGCGGCGCAACCTCGAGCAGCAGCCAACCGGCATCCGAGGCTAGCCCTCGTCCGGCCACCCGCTCTCCAAGAGGGCGCGGATGGCGGTGCCGCGGTGGCTCCAGCGGTCTTTCTCAGAGCGCTCCATCTCGCCGAACGTCCTGCCCGCTCCAGGCACGTAGAAGACGGGGTCGTAGCCGAACCCGGCCTCGCCGCGCCACTCGGGGACGATCTCGCCCCGGCACTCGCCCTCGAAGGTCCGCACCGGACGGCCCGGCAGCGCGGCGGCGATGGTGCAGGTGAATCGGGCTTTCCACGGCCGCGGCTTGTCCACCAGCATCCTCAGCAGGATCGCCGTCCTCTCGATCTGGGTCGGCCCGAGCCGCGCCGAGCGGAGGCCGGGGAAGCCGCCCAGCGCCTCCACCTCGACGCCCGAGTCATCACCGAGGCATGCCTCGCCGGTCGCCTCCAACGCGGCCAGCGCCTTCAGCGTCGCGTTCTCGGCGTAGGTGGCCCCGGTCTCGTCCACCTCGTTGCCGAAGGGGATGACCTCGTAGCCGGCCGGCTCGAGAAGATCCCGGTACTCCCGGAGCTTGCCCTGGTTGCCGGTGGCGAGGACCAGCCGCCGGCCGCCGCTCAAGTCCCAGCCAGCGCTCGCTTCTGCTCCTCGATGAGCTCCGCGATGCCCTTCCCGGCCAGCTTCAGCATCGCATCCAGCTCGGCGGGGCTAAACGGCTGGCCCTCCGCCGTAGCCTGGACCTCGATGAAGCGGCCGTCCTCGCCCATCACGCAGTTGAGGTCGGTCTCGGCGCGAAAGTCCTCCGAGTAGTCGAGGTCGAGCACCGCCACGCCGTCGACGATCCCGCAGGAGACGGCGGCGACGTGCTGGCGGAGCGGGTCCACGCCCAGCATCCCCGCCTTCCCCATCCGCCCGAGCGCCTGGGAGAGGGCGACGAAGGCCCCGGTCACCGACGCGGTGCGGGTGCCGCCGTCGGCCTGGAGGACGTCGCAGTCCAGGGTGATGGTCCGCTCGCCGATCTTCGACATATCGACCGCGGCTCGGAGCGAGCGGCCGATCAGGCGCTGGATCTCGTGCGTTCGGCCTCCGATCCGTCCCTGCATCGCCTCCCGGAGGCCGCGGTCGTGCGTCGCCCGGGGAAGCATGGAGTACTCGGCGGTGATCCAGCCCCGGCCGGTGCCGCGGCGGTGGCCGGGAACGCGGTCATCCACGGTGGCCGTGACGTTGACCCGGGTCCGGCCGAACTCGATCACGCAGGATCCCTCGGCGTGGACGTTGGTCCCGGTCTGGATGCGGACCGGGCGCAACTGGTCGGGCGCCCTCCCGTCGTGGCGCTTCAACTCGGGCACGCTAACGCCCCATCAGCCGCAGCACGATCACGGTCGCCTCCCAGAAGAGGTAGAGCGGGATCCACATGAAGAGCGGGGTGATGGGGTCGACGCCGGGCGTCATCAGGTTGCTGATGATCCCGAGCCCGATGACCCAGTAGAACCGGTTGGAGCGCAGCCATTTGCTCGAGACGATCCGCAGGGCGCCGAGGGCGAAGACGACCACCGGCAGCTCGAAGACGATGCCGAAGCCGAGTACCAGGAAGAGCACGAAGTTGATGTAGTCGTCGCCGACCGGGAGATAGGTGACGTCGCTGGGCGCGAAGCCCTGCAGGATCCGCATGAAGAGCGGCAGGGAGAAGAGGGCGAAACCGACCCCGATTGCAAAGAAGAGGAGCGTGGCTGCGATCAGCGGCAGCACCAGCCGGCGCTCGTGGCGGTGTAGGCCGGGGCTGACGAACCACCACGTCTGCTGGATCCAGACCGGCGCTGCGATCATCAGCCCGACGATCATGGCGATCTTGATTCCCAGGGTGAAGCCGCCGGTCGGAGTCGTGAAGACCAGGTGGCCGACGTTGCCCCGGCCGATCAGGAACCTAAGCAGCTGCGGCCAAAAGACGAAGGCGATGGCCGTGCCCACCCCCCAACCGATGACCGAGATGATCAGCGCACGGCGGAGAGCCTCGAGGTGCTCGAGGATGGTCATCCGCGACGACTCGACGTCGTGGGCGGGCGCGGGCGTGCGATGGAAGACCCGTTCGAGCACGGCCATGGCTCCTTAGCCGGCCCGGGTCAGGCTTTGGGAGCCCCGGTTGCTTCCTTGTTCGGCTCCGGCTGGCCGCCCTCGGCGGGCGCGGTTGTCCGAGCGACCTCGTCCTTCAACTCGTTGGTCGCCTTGCGGAACTCCTTCAGGGCGGAGCCCACCGCGCTTCCGATCTGGGGAAGCTTCCCCGGACCGAAGATGATCAGGACGATCACCAGCAGGATGACCCAGATGAAATGGTTTCCCAGGAAAGGCATCGTTGCCGCTATCTTGCCACGATTCGGCCGTCGCGTCCGCCCCGTTTGATCACTGGATGCTGATGGAGACGCCGAGGATCCGGTCTCCGGCCTTGAGTTGGCTCAGGATTTGGGAGCCGCCGAGCACGGTGCCGAAGTGGTTGAACACGGTGTCGCCGGGTCCCCCGTTCGGCCAGTCGGTCACGAGCATGAAGAACTGGCTGCCGTTGATCCTGCCGTCGGGATCACGCGCCATGCCGACGGCACCCGCCGTCCACTGCCCCGCATTGGGCTCGGGCGGAAGGGTGTAACCGGGGCCGCCGCGCCCGTCGCCGAGCGGGTCGCCGCCCTGGACGACCGTGCTGCTCACCCGATGGAAGGGGAGCCCCGTGTAATAGCCGTTGACGGCCAGGACGATGAAGTTGTTCACCGTCACCGGCGCCTCGGCGGCCAACATCACGATGTCGATCTCACCGGCGGAGGTATTGACCTTGGCCACGTAGGTCTTGGTGGTGTCGATGCAGAGCTTGGGAACCCCGGTGAAGGTGTGCGGTCCCAACTGGGTAGCGGTGCGGCAGTTCTTGAAGGCGCCCGTCGGCTGGACGGCCATCACCCGGCCGAGGGTGTAGCCGGCCCCGGCGACCACGGCGACGATCAGCGCCAGCCCGACCAGCGCGGCCCAGGGGATCGGCGGAGCCGGTTCCTGGGCGGTGGCGGCGGGCGGCGCCGGGGCCCGGCGGGACCTGCGCCGCGAGATGACATGGCGGTCAGGAAGGCTTTGGCTCATGACTTGAAAAAGGCCGCGACGGCCTGCGCCAGCCCGCGGGCCGTGTATTCGCCGGCGATTATATCGACCCTCATCCCGAGCCTGCGGGCGGTGTCGGCAGTGACCGGGCCCATGCAGGCGACGCTGGTCCTTGCCAGCAGCGACTTGAGGTCCTCACTCCCAAAGGATCCGGCGAAGTTGACAACCGTCGCGGTGCTGGTGAAGGTGACGACGTCCACCGGGTCGGCGTCGAGCAGCCGGTGGAGCTCAGTCGAAGCGCCGGTCGGGCACGCCAGTTCGTACACCGGCAGGATCACCACCTCCGCACCGCGCTTGGCGAGGATGGCGGGCAGGCCGTCCCGATTCTGGCGGGCTCTCGGTACCAGGATGCGTGCCCCGGTCAGGTCCCAGTTGCCCAAGGTCTCGGCCAACCCCTCAGCCGTGTACTCCCCGCTGACGAGCTCCGGCACCAGGCCGTGGCCCTCAAGGGCGCGAGCGGTCTCCGGGCCGATGGCGCAGAGTCGCGAGTTGCGGAGTGCGCGGGCGTCGCGACCGAGCTCGAACAGCATGTCGAAGAAGATGTCAACCGCGTTCACCGAGGCGAAGACGACCAGCTGGGTCTGGTCGAGCCGGTCCACGGAATCCCGGATGTGGCCGTCGATCCGGAGCGGACGCACCTCGATGGTGGGGACGTCGACGACCCAGGCGCCGAGGTCGGCCAGGTGACGGTGGAACTCCTCCGCCTGCTGGCGGGCGCGCGTCACCAGCACCCGGCGGCCGTGGAGGGGCCGGCCGACGAGGCTGTCGAGGCTCTCGGCCGCCTCCACCCCACGACCGACGACGAGGACCAGCTCCTCGTGTCGCAGGGGCTTCGCCAGCTGTGCCAGTTCGCCGAGGGGGCCCACCAGTTTGCGCTGGCCGGCCCGCCCCGGATTCAGGATGAGGACGGCGTCGGCGGAGGCGTCGGCTCCGGCCACGAGCATGTCGGCGACCGCCCTTTCAACCTCGCCGGTCGTGAGCCGGAAGGCGACCGTCCCGGCGTACCCGGGCCGGCCGAGGCGGTCGGGAGAGATCCCGCTGATAGCGGGCCCGGCAGCCTCGGCGAGCACTCCGGGCACAACCTCGAACTGGATGTCCTCCTGCCGCAGGCGGAGTGCCAGGCTGGCGCCGAAACCGAGCGCGAACGGGTCGCCGTGGAACAGCACCGCCACCCGGTGGTCGTGCTTGGCGAGCTGGATGATCTCGTCGGCCTCCCGGTAGGGCCCCATCACAGCACCCGGCCGGGCCATGCCGAGGATGGCGGGCTCGACCTCCGGCGGATGGCGCACGATGTCCGCCGAGCGAATCGCCTCCGCCGCCTTGATAGTGAGCAGGCCGGGGCTTCCGGGGCCGATCCCGACCAGATAGACGCGGCTCACAAGCGGCGCTCCACGACGTAGTGGGTGAGCGCGGCGAGGCTCTCCCGCGCTGGCCCCTCGGGCACCCCTACCAGTAGGCCGCCGGCGGCTTCGGCATGCCGGCGGGCCTCCTCGAGAGCGCGTTCGGGTCCCTTCGAGGCGCGGACCTCGGCGACCACCTCGGCGACCCTGGCCGCCGTCAACGGCTGGCCCGAAGGCAGCTCAGCCGGCAACCCGGCGAGCAGCAGGGGGAGGGTGGCGTGGCCCTCCAGGAGGTCATGGCCCACCGGCTTGCCGAGCTCTCCCGACTCGGACGTGTAGTCGAGCACGTCATCAGCGATCTGGAAGGCGAGCCCCAGCTCGAGCCCGTAGTTTCTAAGCGACTCCTGGGAGCCCTCCGACAGCCCGGCCAGGCGACCTCCGACCCAGACGCTGGCCGCCAGCAGGGCGGCGGTCTTGGCCTCGATCCGGGCGCGGTAGTCGTCCAGCGATGGCCGGTAGTCGTAGCGCGCCCGGTCCTGGGCCAGCTCCCCGCGACAGATCGTCATCACCGCCGACGCTATCGCCCCCACCACCGCCGGGTCATCACTCCGAGCAGCCTCCTGGTAGGCCTTGGCGAAGTAGTAGTCCGCGACTAGGATGGCGGGCGCGTCGCCGAGCGAGGCCGCCACCGTCGGCCGCCCCCGGCGGATCGGCGACCGGTCGATCACGTCGTCGTGGACCAGCGTCGCGGCATGGGTCAGCTCGACCGCCATCGCGGCGTGGACGTGTCCCTCCGTCAGCCGGCCGAGTCGGCCTGCCAGCAGCACCAGGGCCGGCCGGAGGCGCTTGCCGCCAGCCGAAAAGAGGTCACCCATCGCGGTGGCCAGCGGCGCGCCGTCGGCGCTGATGGAGTCCCGGATGCGGGCCTCGAAGGCGGCGAGGTCGGCGGCCACCGGCCCGAAGACCTCTTGATCTAGCGCGCTTCCCAAAGATCGACCTCTTTCACCTCGGGGACCTCCTGTCCAAAGAGGATGGTCGCGACCTCGTTGAACTGGCGAGGGATCGCGGTGACGATCAGTTCGTGGCGGGCAGGCGTGTCACTGGGCGCCTCCATCCCCGCGTGGCGGAGCTGGCGGCTGACCTTGGCGGCCGTGGTCCGGGCGGAGTCGACGAGCTCAAAGGCGCCGGGGTAGGCGCGCTCGATGCTGCCTCTAAGTAGGGGGTAATGGGTGCAGCCGAGGACTAGGACATCCGCTCCGAGATGGACGATCTCAGCCAGGTCGCGCTTGAGCACCTCCACCGCTCGCGACGTGTCTGCCTCCCCCGCCTCCACGATCTCGACCAGCTCCGGGCACGCCTTCTGGTAGACGCCAACCATCGGATCGGCGTCCTTGATCGCGTGCAGGTACTCCTGGCTCAACCGCGTACCCTCGGTGGAGATGACGCCGACCAGGTTGCGCCGGGTAGCCTCGACGGCGGCCTGGGCCCCTGGGCCGATGACGCCGATGATCGGGATGTCGAACTTCTCCCGAGCCTGGTTGAGCGCAGCGGCCGTGGCGGTGTTGCAGGCGATCACCACCAACTTCACGTCGCGGCTCTGGAAGTACTCGATGATGTCGAAGGCGAATCCCTTCACCTCCTCCTGGTAGCGGGGGCCGTAGGGGAAGTGCTTCAAATCGCCGAGGTAGATGGTCGGCTCGTTGGGCAGCCGCTCGTGAATCTCCCGTAGGACCGTCAGCCCGCCGACGCCCGAGTCGAAGACGCCAATCGGGCGGGGATCGGGCATCGGCCTAGCTTGGACCTTTTACCCCAGCGGGGTGAGTCGATACCCGAGCCCCGGAACGGCCTCCAGCGCGACCCGCGCGGACTCATTGGTGTTCAGCTTTCGTCGCAGCCGCTGCATGTGGGGATCGACCGAGTGATAGTCGACGTCGGCGAGGTAGCCCCAGACCTTCTCCAGCAGCTGCGCCCGGGTCAGCACCCGGCCGGCATTGGCCGCGAGCAGCGCCAGCAGGTTGAACTCGGTCATCGTCAGCTGGATCTCCTCGTCTGCGATCCGGACCCGGCGACTCTCGGTATCGATCTGGACGCCGCCCACTACCAGCAGGCCTTCGCGCCGGCTGGCCGCCGGCGTTCCCTCGGCCCGACGTAGGTGGGCTCGCAGCCGGGCGGTCAGCTCGCGGGCGTCGAACGGCTTGGTGATGTAGTCGTCGGCGCCGACCTCGAGCCCGACCACCATGTCCACCTTGGAGGAGCGGCCGGTCAGCATCAGGACGGGGCAGAGAACGCCCTGGCGGCGGATCTCGCGACAGACGTCGAGCCCCGAGATGTCGGGCAGCACCCAGTCGAGCAGGATGATGTCGGGCTCGCGCGAAACTGCAGTGCGGATTCCCGCCTGGCCCGCCGAGGCCTCGAGTACCTCGAAGCCCTCGTGGCGGAGGATCTCGGTGACGACGGTGCGAATCGCCGACTCGTCCTCGATCAGGAGCACGCGCTTGCGCGACTGGGTGGCGGTCTGGTTGTCGGGCATGTGAGAAGGAGGCTTTCTTTCGCGGTCTAGGAACGCCCGGGAGCCGCGAAGCCAACGCTGCGCCGCTCCCGTTGCGTCTTCTTCAGCTTGCGCAGGAGGACGACCCTCCGCTCGCCCGCGTCGAGGACCCCGACGTAGTGCCAGCCTTCGGTCGAGGCCGAGGCGAGCAGCCCGGCAAGGGTCTTGCCATCCGCCAGCTGAGCGACGGAGAGCACCTCGGTGCGGTACTCGAACTCGTGCTCGCCCGATCCGTCGGCCTGCGCCCCCGCCCGACCCATAGAGGTGGGCGCCGTAGGCTCATCCTCGGGCTCGTACTCGGGATCCTCGTCAGGCTCGATCACCGGAACCTCTTCCGGGTCGTACTCCGACTTCCGATCGGGCATCGCCTTGGATTCTAGCGACCGCCCAGATCGTTCTGTCTATGTGGCGGCGGGGTTGAGGGCGTATCCCGCCTGACTCGGAATGAGATTTACCTGCAACCGCTACTGGGACACCAACCGGAAGTGCACGCAGACTTACAGAATCCGAGCTACTCCAAGTCGTGGAGGGTTGCCCGGCCGCGAGATACACGGCTCGCGCCCGCCCCTCATCAGACTCCGGACCCTCCGGCTAAACTGATCGGCCATGGCGAAGACCTGCCGCTGAAGACCTTGCCACGCCGGGCGCCCGTGCCCGGCTCACCGGTGCGCTGAGCACCGAGGGGGCTTCTCAGTTGCAGATTCGCAAACCGTTCCCGATCTCTGATCCCAAGCTCGCCGCACGTCTGGTCAGGCCGCAGTTCCCTCTCAGCAACCGGTATGACCCCTGGTGGATCGCGGAGAACCAAATGGGACCCCATCCGATCTGGCTCACCGAGTCGCTGCTCGGCGTGGCCCCGCTTCCCTCCACGGCAAGGGTGTTGGATCTGGGCTGCGGGAAAGCCTTGACGTCCATGTTTGTGGCCATTGAGACCGGCACCCAGGTCTGGGCCACCGACCTCTGGATTCCGGCTGCCGACAACCTGCGCCGGATCGAGGCGGCCGAACTGACCGAGAGGGTGTTCCCTATCCACTCCGAAGCCCATTGGCTGCACTTCGCCAAGGGCTACTTCGACGCCATCTTCAGCATCGACGCGTACCACTACTTCGGGACCGACGAGGTCTACCTCGCCTACCTGTCGAAGTTCCTACGACCGGGGGGCCTGCTCGGAATCGTGATGCCAGGACTCACCGCCGAACTCGACTTGATCCCGGAGCATCTCGAGAGCTGGTTCCCGCGCAGCGCCGGCTTCCACTCCCCCGAGTGGTGGCGTCGGCACCTTTCGGCAAGCGGGCTGGTGACCATCGATTGCGCCGACCTCATACCGGACGGATGGCGGCTATGGGCCGATTGGTGCCGCATCTGCTCGGACCTGCCGCTGGAGCCGATCTTCCCGGGTTCGAAGGAACACACGGTCAAGGAGCGCGACGCGATCGAACTTGACGCTGGCAGGACGATGGGCTTCGTGCGCATCGTTGCGCACAAGGCCTGAACCAACTCCATTGGCCGGGGGGTGCCGGCGGCGTTCCCCGGCCTATCGACTCGAAAACCCTATGGCCGCCCGGGTTCGGGCCGCGACGCAGGCAGAAAAGGAGTTCGCATTCCGTCACGATCGGCGCCCCAGTCCTGAACTCGAAATGCCCCCGGCGGGGATCGAACCCGCACTGGGCCGATTTTAAGTCGGCTGCCTCTGCCGGGATTGGGCTACGGGGGCACCCGAACTCTAGAGAAACGTCTTCGAGGCGTCCTCCAGTTTCGCTATCGACTCCGGGCTCAGCTTCACGTCCAGGCTCTTAACGGTTTCCTTCAGCTGGTCCGGCCTGCTGGCGCCGACGATGGGCGCGGTGACGGTCTCGTGGCCGAGCAACCAGGCGAGGGCCGTCTGGGCCGGGGTGGCCGACTCCGCCTGTGCAACCTCGCCGACCGCGTCGACCACGCCGAACATCTCCTCCGACCAGTAGCGCCCCTGGTACATCCGCCCGTAGTCGCCCCAGTCGAAACGCGACCCCGGGGGCGGCTTGGAACCTCGGCGATACTTGCCGGTGAGCATCCCGGCGCCCAGGGGGTTGTAGGGCATGACACCGATGCCGAGGGCGACCGCCAGCGGCAGCAGGTCTCGCTCCGGCTGCCGGAAGAGGAGGTTGTAGCGCGGCTGGAGAGCGGCGATCGGCGCCAGCCTGGCCTCCGCGACCACGGCCTGCGCCAGAGCCAGCTGCCAGGCGGAGAAGTTGGAGATGCCGACGTAGAGGATCTTGCCGTCGGCGCGGAGGCGGTCGAAGGCCTCCATCGTCTCGTCGATCGGGGTGCGGTCGTCCGCATGGTGGATGTAGTAGACGTCGATGCGATCGGTCTGGAGCCGCTTCAGCGACGCCTCGCACGCCTCGACCATGTGCTTGCGCGAAGCGCCACCGTCGTTGGGCCCCCCGCCCATCCGGCTGCCGAACTTGGTGGCGACCACGAAGCGGTCGCGCTTGCCGCGCAACCAGCGGCCGATGATCTCCTCAGTCCGGCCGGCACTGGCAAGGTCGGGTGGCACCGGGTACACGTCCGCGGTGTCGATGAAGGTGAAGCCGAGCTCGTCTGCCGCGTCGAGCACCGTCCCCGAGGCGGCCTCGTCGCACTGCGCGCCAAAGACCATGGTGCCGAGGCAGAGACGGCTGACTCGCAGTCCGTTGCGGCCGAGCCTGATCGTTTCCAGTTCTACTTGCCCTCCGGGTATTCATAGAAGCCGCGCCCGGTCTTCCGTCCGAGCTCACCCTTGTCCACCTTCTCGCGCAGGACACGACTTGGCTCCGGTCCCTCGCCCAGCCGGTGGCGGTCCTCGAGGACGCCCTGGAAGATGTCGATGCCGCTGAAGTCGAGCAGCTCGAACGGCCCCATTGGCCAGTTGAGGCCCTTTTTGACGGCGATGTCGATATCCTCGAAGCTGGCGTAGCCGCCCTCGAGCAGGCGGAGGGCCTCCTCGATCGCCTCGACCAGGATCCGGTTGACGATGAAGCCGTGAACCTCCCGGCGGATCTGCACCGGCACCCGGTCGATGGAGCGCACGAACTCCATCGCGGTGGCGATCGTCTCCTCCGACGTCTGCGGTCCCTGCACGACCTCACAGAGGGCCATGACAGTCACCGGGTGGAAGAAGTGCATGTTGCAGCAACGATCTGGCCGTCTGGTCACGGCCGCCAGCCGGCTGATGGCGATGCTGCTCGAGTTGCTGGCCAGGATCGAGTGCGCTGGCGCGCCCGCGTCAGCCTGCTCGAAGATCGCCTTCTTGACCTCGAAGTCCTCAAAGACCGCCTCGATAACGAGGTCGGCGCCAGCCGCCGCGGCCGCCAGCTCGGTGCCGGTCGTTATCGCGGTCAGCGCGCCGGCGCCCTGGCGATCGGTGTAGCGGCCCTTCTCGATGCCGCGAGCGACCAGCTTTCGATTCTGCGCTTGCGCTCGCTCGAGCTGCTCCGCCCCGGCGTCGACCAGGGTCACGCGGTAGCGACCGCTGAGCGCGGTTTGGAGGGCGATCTGCGAACCCATGGTCCCCGCCCCGACCACCACCACTTGGCGCAACTCGGGCATCGCGATTCAACATAGGGGAAAGCCGATGAAGGTCAGCATGGACCGCTTCCAGCAGGCGGTGGAGGCGGCCATCGACTCCATACCGGCGCCCTTCCAGCCGTACCTCGAGCACGTCGAGTTCCGGATCGAGGCCCGTTCGAGCGGGGGGCTCCTGGGACTTTACGAGGGGACGACCGCCCTGGACGACGGCGACGGCCTGCCCAACCGGGTAACGGTGTTCAAGGCGGAGCACGAGGCGGAGGCGGAGACCTGGGACGAGCTGGTCGAGGAGGTCCGCCGGACCATCCTCCACGAGGTCGGCCACCACTTTCTGATGGAGGAGGAGGATCTGCCCTACTAGCGGGACAGCGTCCAGTAGCCGCGTTCCCAGTGCAGCAGGGGCTCGCCCGGACCCCGGTCAACCGCCATGACCGAACCGATGAGGATCTCGTGGTCGCCCGCCGTCTGGCGCGACTCCAAGCGGCACTCGAACCAGGCGGCGGCACCTTCTACCAGCGGCAGCCCCGATCTTCCCAGCCGGTGCGGCACCTCGCTCCAGGACGGCTGCGCGGCGGGAGCCTGGCCCGCGAATCGGTCGGCCAAGAACTGCTGACCGCGGCCGAGGATGCTCGCCGTGAACGCCCCGACCTCCTCGATCGAGTCGCGGGCGGCCGAGTGGCGGTCGAGGCAGACGAGCACTAGGGCCGGTTCGAGCGAGACGGCCACGAAGCTGGTCGCGGTCACGCCGCGGAAGGCGGCCCCGTCCCGGGTCGCGATCAGCACGACGGCTCCAGGAAGGCGGGCAAACGCGTCGCGGACCGTGCTCTCGTCCACTTTCGGCGAAGCCTAACCGGCTTCGGCCGACTGGTTCCTCGTACCGGCTGAATGGTGAGCACGAATGCGCTGGAAGACTCGGCGCAGCAACTGCGGCATGGTCGCCTCGGCGCCAGCTGAGGGTGCGCAACCGGATCTCAGGAACAGGTTCGGCTTGCGGTTGGAGGCGACGCCGAGAATCGAACTCGGGATGGAGGTTTTGCAGACCTCTGCCTTGCCACTTGGCTACGTCGCCGCCCGGTTCGTGATTCTAGCCGCCGGTTCCTGAGGGCTCCGTCGGCGACGGCAGGGCCTTCACCCTGATTTCCGCGGGTGCTCAGGCGAGGTCGGGCGGGTCCGCGTCTGTGGCGGCGGCTGGGCGGGAGCCGACAGCAGCGTCGGGGTGTCCTCGGGTGCCCGGCGCTCGGCGTTGACCCCAAAGCACCAGGCGACCAGTCCGCCCGCGATCATCACGTCGGCGCCGAAATATGAGCGGTTCCCGGTCGGACCGGGCGCCTATTTCTGGAACATCGATTCTTATTGATATCACCACTATCAGGTGTAGTGGTAGCGGTGCCGCCCCGAGGGCGGGGCTGTATATTCAACTCGCCGCTACCTGTCCCGACTTTTCCTGGAGGAATCCCTCTATGGGCGTGTCCACGATCAAGATGCCCCAGCTGGGTGAATCGGTCACCGAGGGCACCGTCGATCGCTGGCTGAAGAAGGAAGGCGACTTCGTCAAGAAGGACGAGCCGCTGGTCGAGGTGGTCACCGACAAGGTGAACGCCGAAATCCCCTCCCCTTTCGAGGGGACCCTGCTCAAGATCTCCGTCGAGGAGGGCACCACAATCGCCATCGGCACCGAGATCGCCCAGATCCAGGTCGAGGGCGCCGGCACAACCGAGGCGGCGCCGGCGGCCACTCCCACCGCCGGGGTGCCAGAGCCACCCCCCGCGGCGGCTCTGCCTGCTTCCGCCACGTCCGACGCGGCACCGGCCGTGGGCGCAGCGCGCGGCCGGTTCAGCCCAGCGGTCCGCCGGCTGGCGGAGGAGAACGGGATCGACCCGGGCGCCGTGGCCGGCAGCGGCGAGGGCGGCCGCGTCACCCGCGACGACGTGCTCGCCCACCTGGAGCAGTTGAAGTCCGGAAAGACACCGTCGCCGCCCGCGCCAGCGCGCGCGGCCGCTGCCCCACCCCCCGCGCCAGCAGCCCCGCCCGCCTCGCCGCAGTCGCAGTCGGCCGCTGCCGCCGCCCCCGCGCCGGCGGCCCGTACGGCCCTTGTTCCAGCGGGCGAACGCGAGGAGCTGGTGCGAATCAACGCCGTCCGCCGCCAGATCGCCGAACACATGGTTCGGAGCATCCAGGTCTCGCCCCATGTCTGGACCATGGTCGAGGTGGACATGACCAGCCTAGTCCGCTACCGCGAGGCCGAGAAGGAGGCCTTCGCCGGCCGCCACGGCGTCAACCTCACCTACCTGCCGTTCGTGGCTCAGGTGCTCTGCGAGGCGCTGAATGAGTTCCCCTATCTCAACTCCAGTTGGACCGATGACGGCATCCTGCTGAAGAAGTACGTCAACCTCGGGCTGGCGGTCGCGGTGCCGCCGGACGGGCTGATCGTCCCGGTCATCAAGGATGCCGACCGGCTCGGCTTCACTGACCTCGTGCGGGCGATCGCCGACCTGACCGATCGGGCCCGCAACAAGCACCTCAAGCCAGAGGACGTGCAGGGCGGCACATTCACCCTCAACAACACCGGGGCCACCGGCTCGATGGCGTCGCAGCCGATCATCAACCAGCCCCAGGCCGCGATCCTGACGACGGAGACGATCATGCGCCGGCCGGTCGTGATCGGCGACGGCGTGGCGATCCGCCACATGATGAATATGTGCATGAGCTTCGACCACCGGATCCTCGACGGCCAGATGGCCGGCCAGTTCGTCAATTGGATCAAGCGCAGGCTCGAGCAGTGGACGCCGTCGGACATCCGGCTTTGACCTCCGAACCACAGCTGATCCGGCCCGGACGACGCCTGCCGGAGTGGATCAAGGTGCGCGTCAGCGAGGGCGAGAACTACCAGGAGCTCAAAAAGCTGGTGAGTGACCAGCGCCTCCATACCGTCTGCGAGGAGGCGCAATGCCCGAACATCTACGACTGCTGGAACCGGCGGACGGCGACCTTCATGATCCTGGGCGCCATCTGCACGCGGGCCTGCAGGTTCTGCGCGGTCACCTCCGGCCGACCGACCGAGCTCGACATCACCGAGCCGCTGCGTGTCGCCGAGTCGGTCGAGAAGCTGGGGCTACGTCACGCGGTAATTACAAGCGTGGACCGCGACGACCTCCGCGATGGCGGCGCCGAGATCTTCGCCCGCACCATTCGCGCCATCAAGCGCCGCAGTCCCGAAACCACAGTGGAGGTGTTGACGCCGGACTTCGGTGGCAACCTTGACGCGGTGACGGCCGTCGTCGACGCGGAACCGGACATCTACAACCACAACACCGAGACGGTTCCCCGGCTCTATCCGAGCATCCGGCCCAAGGCCGTCTACGCCAACTCATTGGGCCTCCTCCGCCACGTCAAGCGGCTGCGCCCGTCTATGGTCACCAAGTCGGGCGTGATGGTCGGGCTCGGCGAGACGAAGGACGAGCTGCTCGACGTCTTCGCCAATATGCGCGCGCACGACATCGACGTGCTGACCGTCGGCCAATACCTCCGGCCCACGCGCAAGCATGCCGAGGTGCAGCGCTTCTACCATCCCGCTGAGTTCACCGACCTCAAGCAGCTGGCGCTGGCGATGGGCTTCCGCCATGTCGAGGCCGGTGCCCTGGTCCGGTCGTCCTACCACGCCGATGAGCAGGTCCCGACCCCCGGTCAGAAGCTGCTGGCTGGGTAGCGTTCCCTACCAGCGGGCCTGGGACCTCCAGCGGTCCCTGGTCGAGGGCGTGCGCTCCGCGGCCTCACCCGACACGGTGCTCTTCCTCGAGCACCCGCACGTCTTCACGATGGGACGCAAGGGCCTGGCCGAGCACGTTCTCTGGGACGAGCGGGAGCGGGCGCGGAGGCGGGTCGACTTGATCTGGTCGGACCGAGGTGGCGACGCCACCTACCACGGTCCCGGCCAGCTGGTGGGCTATCCGATCCTCGACCTCGCCTCCCACGGGCTCGACCTCTTGGACTACCTACGCAGCCTCGAGGCATCCCTTGTCGCGTACCTGCGCGAGTTCGGCATCGAGGGCGCGGCCGTCCCCGGCCTGACGGGGGTCTGGGTCGGCGACGCCAAGGTGGCGGCAATCGGCGTCAAGTTCAACGGCGGCGTGGTCAGCCACGGGTTCGCGCTCAACCTGACAACCGACCTCAACTTCTTCGAGGGCATCGTGCCCTGCGGGATCACGGACAAAAAGGCGACCTCGGTCGAGGCCTTGACCGGCCGCCGGCTCGGCACCGAGGAGGCGGCCCGTGCTTACGCGCCGCACCTGGCAAGCGCCCTCGGACTGGAGCTGGACTGGTCGGCCCCGCTGCCCGAACCCGCCACCGCCGGACGAATGGGCGTCAAATAGGCGATTTGATAGAATTCGGAACGTATTCGCGCTCCCTGCCGGCGGTTCGCGCCTGCCGCGAACCAGCCGGCGCCATTCCTCCGAGGTTCCACCACATGAGTAGCACCACCGAACTGATCCCCCTCGCGACGATAGTTCCGCCCGCCAACCACGAGGTCGGTGGCGGCTTTGACGCCGTGGTGGACGGCGAGCCGGTCCGGGTTCGGGCCGTCCTCGAGCGGACGGTGGTGGTGGAGCATCCCTCTAACGGTGACCGGAGCGTGGTTCGCAAGGAGCTCTGCATGGTCGACCCGGGAGCGGTCGCCTTCGTGCCCGGCAACCCCAGTGCCGGCGTGGGTCCACGGCAGTGGCGCCGCCTACCGGGCAAGCCGCCGCAGCCCTAAGGGTCAACACGGGCCGATAGGCCCTTTCCGTCCAGGGGAGGAGGTTCCCTTCCAGTGACAGCGCACTCATTTTTGTAGCGTTGCTATCATGTTTTGTAGTACATGTACGCCGCTCCAAAGGCTCCCGCCAGTCGGCTCTTCTCGATCTGGATAGTGCTTTTGGCGGCGGCCCAGGTCGCCGACGTATTGACGACTGGGGTCGACATCTCTCGCGGGGGCGTGGAGGCCAACCGCTTGGTGTCGACCCTGCTCGAGGTCGGAGGACTGGGACTCGTGGCGGCGCTCAAGCTCCTCCTCGTCGCCGCCATGGCCCTCGCCTGCCTGCTGCTCCAGCGCTACGCCAACGTCCATTCAAGCTTCCAGGCCCGCGCGGCCCACGCCTTCGTCTGGCGCGCTCTTCAGCTCTCCGTGGTGGGACTGGTCCTGACGGCCGTGCACAACACCGCGCTGCTCATAGAGATCTCCTGAACCGCCCGCCCGGCGGCCGGAATCCAAGCTTGAATGCGCCTCCGGCTTGATCTGGCGGTCTACCCTGATGTGATCCACCGGGAAGGTTCTCGCATGGGCGGATGGGTCAGGGCCGTTCCCGGTCGCGCCGGCCTGCTGATAGGCGCCATGGCGGGCGTCCCCTTGCTTTTGATGGGCCTTTTTGTCCGGGGCGCTGCCTTCCCCGCTGCCGTCCCGATCTTCGATGTCGCCGCCATCTCCTGTCTCCTGCTCACGGCCACCGTGACGGGCGTGGACGCCGCCCTCAGCGGCCAGCGGGATTCGCTGCCGACGATGGCCATCGGCCTTGCCGGCGCCGTCCTCTGGGCGGTCCACCTGACGCTCTTTCCTGGCGACTTTCAGCTCAATTTCGCGGGCGCAAGCAGCGCGACGCCCTCGGTCTTCCTGGCGATCAACCTCGCCTTGCCGATCATGCTCGCGCTCGCTCCGCTGCAGCGCCGCGGCCCCCTCCGGCGCTGGCTCGGCGGCGCCAACCTGGTTCCCTCTGTCGTCGCCCTGGCCATTTTCCTGGCAAGCCGGCGCGGCGAGGAGCGTGTGAGCGGGTGGCGCTGATCCTCGACAAGCTGGTCGAGAACGCCGCGACCTACAGCCACCCGCCGGTCAGGGTGAGGTTGGAGGTGGATCCCGGGATCCCCGGAATCCGCGTGGTCGATTTCGAGATCGGCATCCCGTCCGGCCAACAGTCTCTCGTCTTCGACCAGTTCCACCGTGTGGACAGGCCCGACTTCGGCTACCCGAGCGGCATCCGCCTCGGGCTCTTCCTCGCGCAGCAGCACGCCGAGGCGATGGGCGGCCGGCTGCTTCTCGAAAAGTCGGAGATCGGCGTCGGGAGCATCTCCCGGCTTGAGGTGCCGGCCTCGAACCGGCGCCGCCCGAAGGGCCAGGACGATACGGTGGGCCTGGCGCGACCGCCCGAAGTGACGATCCGATGACCGCCCGCGAGCGGCTGGCGGAGTCGATGCTTAACCGCCGGTCCGAGCTTGTCGCCCACCTCTGCGAACTGGAGTGGGCGGCCGACCCGGCCGATCCGAAGGCGCTGATCGCCGATCGTGAGCGCGTGCGGCCACGCGTCGAGTTGTTCCTAGATACGCTCCTCCTGGGCCTCTCCAGCGGTAGCTGGGCCCGGTTCGACGCCACCATCGGGTCGAGGACCGTCGACCTTCTGGCCGCCGGGGTGATCACCGCCAGCCAGCTCGAGCAGAGGGCCCTAGCCCTGACCACCTTCCTGATCGAGCCGACCCTCACCGAGGAGGACGCCGGGCCGCTGCTGGCCGAGCTGTTCGGCGCCATGCAGACGCTGAGTGGGCGGATCGTGGGCGCTTACAACGAGCGCCTTCAGGCCGAGTCACGGCAGCTCGACGACCTCAAAACCATGTTCCTTCGCATGACTGGCCACGAACTGAGGGCCCCCCTCGGCACCATCCGCGGCTATGTCTCAATGCTCCTCGACGGCGACCTGGGTGAGGTTGGAACCGCCCAGCGACAGGCGATCGACTCCATCGGCCTGGCCTCCGCGTCAGGGCTGGGAATTCTCGACCGTCTCGGCGAAATCGCACGTCTCGAGAGCCGAACCGAGGCACTGCACCGCGCGGCGCACCGCCTAGCGGGGGTCGTCGACACCGCCCTCGAGCCACTTCGAGGATCCGCCCTCCACAAAAAAGTGGAGATCCGGCTTGACATCCGTGATGACGAGGTCGACCTGGACGCGGACGAGGTCGCCATCGCGATCCGGAACCTCGTCGGTAACGCGTTCAAATACGCCTCCGGCGGCGGGGTGGTGACGGTCAGCGCCAGTCGCAGGGGGGGCGACGCCATCTTCGAGGTCACCGACCGCGGGCCCGGCATCCCCGAGTCCGAGCTCCAGCTTGTCTTCGACCGTTACTACCGATCCGCCGTGCCGTCTGGCGAGCTGATCCCCGGCAGTGGACTCGGCCTGTACATCGTCCGCCGGATCGCCGAGCTGCACGGCGGCACAGCCACGGTGGAGAACGTTCCGGGTGGCGGCGCCCGCTTCAGGATCACGATCCCGCGCCACGGGGTGGACCAAGCCTCGATTGGTGCCGAGGGCCAGAGTTGAACTGGCGACACGCGGATTTTCAGTCCGCTGCTCTACCGGGCTGAGCTACCTCGGCACACAGGGTGCAAATTCTATTGGAGGTTGGAAACGTCCCCTTTGTCGCCGTGCTCGGCAAAGCCTCCGTTCGGCTACCCCCGGCGGGCTGAGTCGCAAGGGCACGGCTGCCTATTCTAACGACGGCCCTTGGGCCGCCCCGAGCGAGGTTACCAGCGCTCCCACCTGTCCGCGGCCCCCCTCCTTCTTGAACATTGACGCCGACCCGGCGGACGAAACCTGACGGGCCGGACGCTACCATCGATCTCCTTCGCCATGCACTCCTGAGGCCACCGTCCTATCATGCCGCTGGTGGCTGAAGCGGTCGTCGAGGAGCCCGGCATCGGCGAGGTCGCCGAGCACATGGCGGCGGTCGTTAGCGGCAGGCTGAGGCAGGCGCTTATCCTCACCCTTTTCATCCTGGTCGTCGAGCTGGCGGGGGGCGTCTGGTCCCACTCCCTGGCCTTGCTGTCCGACGCCGGCCACGTGACGACCGACATCTTCGCGCTGGGGCTGGCCTGGTTTGCCGTCAAGCAGACCGAGCGCCCGGCCGACGACGCAAGAAGCTACGGCTATCACCGGGCCGGGATCCTGGCCGCGATGGCGAACGGGGCGACCCTGATCGTCCTCGTCTTCGTGATCGCCTGGGAGGCCGCCCAGCGCTTCGTCCATCCCGAACCCGTCCAGGGCGGCATCGTCATGGTGTCGGCGCTGGTGGGTGTCGGGATCAACGCTTACGTCGCCCTGAGCTTCCGAGCCCAGGGCTCGAACCTGAACATCCGGGCCGCGGTGCTCCATGCGGTCGGGGACCTGGTCGCCTCGATCGGCGTGATCGTGGCTGGAGCGGTGATCCTTCTCACTCACTGGCTCTTCATCGATCCCCTGGTCTCGGTGCTGATCGCCGCGCTGATCGGCTGGAACGCGTTCAAGATCGTCGGCGAGACGGTGAACATCCTCCTCGAGGGATCGCCACGCGGCATGGACCTCACCGCCATCCGCCGCGAACTGCGGTCGATCCCGGGGGTGGAGTCACACCACGACCTCCACGTCTGGTCGATCTCCTCCGAGCACATGGCGCTGAGCGTCCACGTCGTGGTCGCTGACCAGACGTTGGCCGAGTCGGAGACCGTCATGCGCGCGCTCGAATCCCGGGTCTGCGAGCGGTTCAGCATCGGGCACACCACGATCCAGGTGGAGTTCTGCCAGCCCTGCGCCGGCGAGGCCGACCACCTGATGGAGCACAATCATCCCCACGCCAAGCTGGCTCGCCTTGCGACCACCTCGCGGCGAAGGTCTCCCTTATCGCGGAGTCAGGCTCCAAAAGCCCCCAGGACCCGGCAGGCGACCAGGACCTCCAGAACCCAGTAGAGGGGCGGCAAGCATTCAAAGCGGCCCGGCTTGGGTGCTTGGTGGGCGGTGAGGGAGTCGAACCCCCGGCCTCCTGGGTGTGAGCCATCGGCTCTGGAAAATAGCCTCCAACTCGTCGTTTTTGCTCTTAATAGCAGCGTCTGAGTCCACGCACACCGTCTCCAGCAGCGACTGTGTAGGGGGGGCAGACAAGCGTCCTACCCCCAGGTCGAAAATCGGCACCGGGAAGGCTGGGTTTTCTAGTTGCGCACTAGTGCCCGGCGGGGTGATAGCCCTGCTCGGCCAGCCAGTCGACGGCCCGCCGCAGGCTCCGCTCATTGGCGAACCGGAACCAACTTTCCCGGTCGCTCAGGGCGTCCTTGAAGCGGCGAACGGCGCCCTTGCCACGGAGTGCGAAGGCCAGTACTTCCCTTAGCCTGCGCCCGTCCATCACGGTGTCGGCGAACTCAGCCCTGTCCTCATAGGCGGCCCTCGAACCAAGCGGCGGTACGAACAGGCGCAAGGCTTCTGCACCATCGATTCCAAGCGCTGCCGGCCAGACATCGCCGGTTTCGAGGTCGAGCCAGGTGCCCTCACCGGGTCCGGTGTTCAGGCGGCGGCGAGGCGGTTCTTCCGTGCTTCCTCGTACAGTGCTTCAGGCGCCATGTCCAGGTCGCCCGGCCAAACGATGGTGGCGGCTATAGGGTCGACGCGCACCAGTGCGAAAGCAGCCGGATCCCTAAGCGGCTCGAAGACGCCGGCCCACTCCCGCGAGGAGAAGTCGACGTCTCCCACGGTGCCGTCATCGAAGAGGAGCCGCAGCCGATATTCACCGATGACCCGGATGGGACTCTCACCCACTGGTCGTCGCCGACTTATCAGGACGCAACATCGGTCCCATGCTAGGGCAGCCCTCGATCAGCAGAAGAGGCCAACCTACCTTGGCGTCGCGTCCAGGCCTGCCCACGACCGCAACGCGCCCGTTGACCATCGATCGAAGTCGTCGTTAACCGCCTCAACGCCCTGTCCCAAGTGCGGAAAGGTTCCGACCCTGGCGAGATCGTGCCGGAACTCCTGGAGAAAGGCGTAGACGGCCGCGCCTCGAGCAGCGCGGTCGTCCGGAGCGTCGGACGCGATGGCAACTAGGCCCAGGAGTAGACGGAAACGAGCGGCCCACTCCGGGCAGGGTGTTGCCGCGCCCGCGATCGCGACGAGCTCGGCTCCCGCATCGAGCCGAAAAAGCTTCTGATTCCCGGCCGTGGTCATGGTCGTTCGGGTCAGGATCCCGGCAAGACTGAACATTTCGAGAGCATCGGCAATGTTGTCCTTGCCATATGCTGTGCGATTCGCCAGATCCGTCACGCCGAAGAACCTCGATGGCTCGGGGAGCATCCAGCGGATGATCTCGGCCCGGGCGGAGACTCCGAGAATCGCACGCAGGCGCAGTTGCTGAAGGGCAGGGCGGCGCAGGTCCGGGACCTCGGAACGACCCGTGACCCGAAGGCTCAGCGGGCTGCCCTCGCCCGGCCAGCTGACTCTCTTCTGCGCTCGAACGGTGGCGGCAAAGGCGCCGAAGGATCGGCGCGTCGGCTCGTCGGCGGCACCGAGCAGATTTCGAAGCCGGACTGCGGAGACGAAGCGGCTGTTCAGAACGCACCAGTCAAAGGCCTCCTCGAGCAGCCGCACGTCCCATTCGCCCAGGCGGGGCGTCGCGATGATCAGGGGCTCGAGGTCGACAGCCGAATCGGTATGCCGCCGCGTCCAACCGCTGAGCCCGAGCTCGGCCCAGAGGCTCCAGGCGACCTCCAGAGCGAGGTCCCTCACAGAGGCGCTAAAGGCGGTCGCCGGCATCCTCCACCCCCAGCGCGACCAGGCAGCCGACCAGCTGCGCGCGAAATGCATCGGAAGTGTCATGTGTAACCGCCCAACGGCCTGCCTTGATGAGCTCGCTGTGGCTTGGCGATAGGTTCGCGAGATCTTGAAAGTGCTTGCTGCGAGGTCCCGCATCCGCCGCGGCATAGACCTTGAGAGCCACCTGGTCGATCCGGCTGGCAACATGGAAAACGAGCGGTCCATATCGCTTCGTCTCTGTCCGCTCGGCGAAGCCCTCCGGGAGCCCAAAGTCGAGCAGGTCGGCAGGACCAGGGTTGATCCAGTTGGGCGCCAGCCCCTCGATCTGAGCTACCTCTCGGACGGCGGCAAGGAGTGGCCCGGGAAGGTTTCTCAGCTTCACGTACTGTCCCTTCTCGACCAGTGCGACGATGTCCAGGTCACGTGTGGGCCGGACGGTCAGGCCGAGCATGAGCAAGCCGCTCCCCCCTACGGCGACGAGCTCGTAGCAGAGACCTCTCTCGGAGAGAAGGCGACCGAGGGTGGACAGGGCCACTTCGAGACGCGAGGCGTCCAGCATGCGAGGATGTTACCTCCTAACTTCGCGGAGTCCACATCCCAGAACGACTAGCCGTGCTCCGATGCGACGAATGTCCCAGGTTGTGTGAGGTGTATCGAGTGGTCCTGGGTCCCATCGGAGTGCATGGCAGTCACCGTCTTTCCGTCTTCGGAGATTGCGTAAAGCGTGGCCCCATCGCCTGAAACCCAAACCTCATTGAAGTCGGAGCCCGAGGCAAGTTTCGCCAGCGGCTTCAGATCCGGAACCCTCAGGACCATGATCCCGGTGGGAGTCGCCGAATACAGCTCGAGCCCGTCAGGCGAAAGCGGCACGGTGCTGGCCACCCCACCTGCGTAGGCAGGCGTGATCAGGGAGGCAAAGATGCCAGGAAGTCCTACTTCTTGAGGGGTCGGAGCGGGTCCGTAAAGCTTGTGAGTGGATAGATCGATCATCGTCATCGAGTCGCCGAAACCTGGCGACTGGTGCAAGTAGAGTCGCTTGCCGTCGGGCGTAAAGATCGGCGACAACCAGAATGGGTTGCGCTGGCGGGGGTCGATGACCGTCTCTTCTTCGAGGCTGCGAAGGTCGATGAACGAAACCAATCCGCTGGAATGACAGAACGTCACCAGGGTGGCACCGTCTCCCACTACCTTCGCGACCAGAGACGGTCCGTCGCAGCTAATGGTGCGCTTGCCGCCCTGGCCGTTGACCGAGGTCAAGAGTTGCATCAAGCTACTAGGCCCAACCTGGAAGGCGGTTATCCTGGCCGGCCCGCTCCAATCGGTTATGGCGTAGAGGTGAGTTGAGTCGGGTCCGAAGACCGGGATAGCCCAGTCCCCGTTGGCGCTGTGATCGGATGGAATTGAGACCGACTTGGCGGCGCCGGAAGTCAGGTCGATGACCTCAAGTTGGTTGCCTCCGATAAGCAGCGCAATGTAGCGTCCGTTTGGGCTGAAGGCGTCGCCCACGATGACGCCCGGAGTACGCCGGAACGTGTCAACAACAGCGCCCGAAGACGCCTCGTAGGCGGTCAGAGTGTCTGCACCGGAGGCGTAGATGCGCTCACCGTCCGGCGACCGCCAGACCCCGTAGACCGAGGCCGAGCCGCTGGCCAGAGAAGTCCCGATGTTTGCCACCTGCTTGCCGGTCGGGTCGAACGCAACCAAACCTGCGGAGGTCTGCAGCCAGGCCACCTGAGCTCCGGGGCCGGTTCTGGTAATTGGCTGCGGCGGCTGGCTCGGGATGGCGATGGTCGTTGCGGTTCGGATGAATCGGAAGCCGACCAGCACCAGCAGAATCGCCAGGGCCAGTCCTGAGATCGGGACGACCCAGCGATACTCGGAGCGCCGGGGTCGACGCCCCGACGCCAATGCACGTTGAATGTCTGCCGCCAGCGATGGATGAGCGTCGGGAGCGAGATCGTCGAAGGCAGCGCGGAGTTGGTCTCTCACGGCAGTGGCTCCTCCAAGTCCAAACCCGGTCGTAGACGGACCAGGGCGCGATGAATGCGCGATTTGGACCCGCGCACCGAGATTCCGATCACTCTGGCCACTTCCTCGATGGGAAGGTCGAGGTAGTAGTAGAGAAAGAGGGCCGTGCGATCGACTTCCGGGAGCGCAGCCAGAGCTTGAAGGAGGTCGAGCCGGCCCACGGTCTCTTCCTCGCCGAAACCGACTTTCGCAGCCGGAGCCCCAATTCGGAAGACAGCCCACCAGGGCCGGCGTCGAGCCATCCGGCATTCATTGACGACGATCCGAAGGAACCACGTCCGAAACGCCGCCGGGCCGCCGCGGAGCTGCCGAAGCTTGGTCCAGGCTCGGAGGGCGGCTTCTTGGACAGCATCCTCGGCCTCTCCCGGATCGCCCAGTAGAAGCAGTGCGACCCGGTAGGCGCTCGCCAATTGCGGCCGTAGCAGGGCGTCGAAGGCCAAGGTGTCCCCCTTGATGGCCAAGGAGATGGTTGTGTCATCTGGTTCAGCCACGCTTCATGGCTCCATTACAGATGCACTCAACCGGCTGGAAGATTCGCGGCAGACGAACCTCTCGCGATCCCTGGTCAAGCTCCTGAGCGGAGCGAAATCTCGTGGTCCCGTGTCGCTCGCCACAAACATGGGACCACCTGATGCCGTTTTAGCCAAGAACTTGGGACCACCCGAAGGGGATCTAGCCAAGAACTAGGGACCACCCCTTGACCGGAGCATCAGCCCGCACTGTTCCTGCATCCCACGCAGGAGGTGCACATGTTCCGGGAGGTCCATATGGCGGAGGTTCGAGAGGTGCTGCGGCTGTGGCAGATGGGCCGCGGCAACCGCGAGATCGAGCGGCTGCTCGGCGTCAACCGCAAGACAGTTCGTCGATACGTGGAGGTGGCAGTCAAGGCGGGCCTCGCGCGTGGGCTGGATGGGATCAGCGAAGAGGTGGTGGGCGCGGTGGTCGAGCAGCTGCGCCCCGGGCGACCTCTATGGCATGGCGAGAGTTGGGCCGAGCTCGCCAGCCAGCGTGCATTCATAGAGTCGGAGCTCAAGGATCGGCGGCGCCTGACGAAGATCGAGGTGCTGCTCCGCCGTCGCGGGGTCGTCGTGCCGTACCGGACCCTGCATCGTTTCTGCGTCGCCGAGTTCGGGTTCGGCAATCGCGGCGAGACCGTTCCAGTCGAGGACGGTGAGCCGGGCCACGAGCTGCAGGTCGACTTCGGTCGCCTGGGCCTCGTCGGACTCCGTTCACCGAGACGCATGGCCAAGGGTCTCATCTTCACGGCGGGCGTTAGCCGCCACCAGTTCTGCTGGCCAACATTCGGCGAGACCTTGGAGGAGGTCATCGAGGGCTTCGAGGAAGCCTGGCTCTTCTTCGACGGCGTCTTCCGCGTAGCCATCGTCGACAACCTCAAGGCCGTCGTCTTGAAGGCGGACCCAGTCCAGCCGCACCTCAACCCTGCTTTCTTGGAGTACGCGCAGACGCGTGGCTTCGTGGTCGACGCATGTCGCGTGCGGAGCCCGAAGGACAAATCTCGCGTCGAGCGCAGCGTGCCGTTCTGTCGCGACAACGGTTTCGCCGGCGAAAACTTCGTCGACCTCGCTGCTTCAAGAATCGGCATGCGCCGCTGGTGCTTGGAGGGCGCCGGCATGCGCATCCACGGAACCACGCAGCGCCGACCGCTGGAACACTTCCGCGACATCGAGCAGCCGGTCTTACTTCCGGTCCCGACTTCGCGCTACGACATCCCCCTCAGCACAGATGCCAAGGTCGGGCGCGACCATCACATCTCCGTCGCCAGGGCCTTGTACTCGGTTCCCGGCAACCACATCGGCGCGCGGGTCGATGTTCGCGCCGACCGGGTGCTGGTCAAGATCTCATATCGCGGCCGGCTGCTCCGCGAGCATCCGCGTCAACCACCTGGCGGCCGTTCGACCTTCCGCGAGGACCTGCCTCAAGAGAAGACGGCCTACGCCATGCGCGACATCGACTACCTCAAGCGGGTCGCCGCCGGCCACGGCCAGCAGATCGGCGTTTACGCCGCCCGGCTCATGGACAGCCCGCTTCCTTGGACTCGGATGCGCCAGGTGTACCGGCTGCTCGGCTTGGTCAAGCGCTGGGGCCCCGAACGTATCGAGCAGGCGTGCGACCGCTGCCTAGAACTCGACGTGGTCGACGTGACCAGGGTTGGCCGCATCGTCGAGCGCGCCCTCGAGCGTGAGCAAGAGTCGGCAGACATCCCGCTGGCACCGGTCGTGCGACTCCGCTTTGCACGCCACCCCGATGAATTCACCATCAAGAAGGAGGTCGACCCAAATGCCTGAGGTCATCTCGCCGGAACTTCGTCAGATCCTTCGCCGTCTTCATTTCTCACCCATCCTGGAGACCTTGCCCGAGCGGCTTCAGTTGGCTCGCCAGCAGAAGATGCCCTACCAGGAGTTCATCGAGCTCATCTTCGCCGACGAAGCCGCGCGTCGCGATCGGGTCGGCAGCGATCTTCGTTCGCGCACTGCCCGCCTCGATATGTCGATGCGACTTGACGCCTGGGACGACTCCACCAACGTCACCTTCGACCGTCAGCTATGGAACGAGCTCTGCACCCTTCGCTTTATGGAGGAGAGTGCCAGCGTCCTCATCCTGGGACCGGTCGGCGTGGGCAAGACGATGCTTGCCACCAGCCTCGGACACATCGCCACGCGGCGCCGCCACTCGGCTCTCTTCGGCCGCGCCGACCAGATCTTCAAGCGGCTCAAGGCCTCGCGGCTTGACGGCACCTACGACCAGGAGCTGCGCCGCCTGCTGCGCGTCGATCTCCTCATCCTCGACGACGTTTGCCTGCAGGCAATGGACGCCATCGAGACCCACGACTTCTACGAAATCGTGGTCGAGCGATATCGCCGCACCTCGATGGTCCTCACCTCCAACCGCGAGCCCAAGGAATGGCTCAGCGTGATGGCCGACCCAATGCTCGCCCAGAGCGCGGTCGACCGCATCGCCAACTCCGCCTTCGAGCTGGTCCTCGAGGGCGAGTCGTACAGGCCGCGGCAGAAGCCGCAGAGGCACCAGTCATGACCGACGTCGGCATTTCGCCCATGCGTGACGTTTCGCGTGACGACCCATTTGCCCCACAAGACCGCGTATGCCCAATCTGCGGTCGGCAGTACTCCTCGCGGCGAGCTCGTTACTGCTCGGGTGCCTGCCGCATGAAAGCGCTGCGTCGGCGCCGCCACTTCGCCGTGCAGGTGCCGAGCGCTCCGCCGCCAATCGGTCAGCCGGAATGGACCCCGGTCTACGAGTGTGCGCATTGCAAACGCCGCATGCTCGGAGACCACCGCTGCCCCGAATGCAACCACTTCGGACAGCGGCTCGGCCTTGGTGGTCTCTGCCCGCATTGCGACCAACCGGTCCTCCTAACCGACCTCGTCGCGGGTACCGCCGGCGCGTGAAACCGCCTCGCCCCCTTGACCGCGGCCCGCCTCTACGCCACCATCAATGTTGTTCCGCTCCGGGCCAAGGGGTGGTCCCTAGTTATTGGCTAGGGGTGGTCCCATGCTCCTGGCTAGCGACACCCGAATCGACTTCGGCGCTGATGGTCCCAAGCATGCGATCACCAGAAGAGCAGTCGCAATCGCTGGCACCCAGAGTGATCGCACGGCGTGGAAACGGGTCGACAGGCATCGGAGGCGGAGCCATCTTGCTCCGGCTAGAAGCCGGGATTCGAAAGCGGTTTGTAGTCGGGCCGATAGCGGTTTGTAATACACAATCGCACGAGGCGCTTGTCTTATAGGCCTGCTATACCACTGTCCAGATTCAGTATCTAAAAGGCTCCTAAAGAGTACAGGAGCCCTTCCGGGCGCCGCCAATGAGAACGTGCGATGAGCGTGCAGGTTAGCCGTGACCGCCTCGACTTGGAACTCTCCCGGCGCGGGTGGACAGCGGCCGACCGCGCTCGCCGCCCGCGTCAGCCCCGCCACCATCAGCGGCGCCAGGCAGGGACGCCGCGTCTCGCCGAGGACGCTGCGCCGGCTAGCGTTAGCCCTCACTGCAGCTCCCACCATCACCTGCGTCGAAGCAGGTGCGGGTAGACCCTCTTCCCCATCTCCGCCTGCTCGCCGAGATTGCGGAGCAGCTGCTCGACGCCGGAGTTGGTCAGCGGTTCGTGGTCGCCGGTCCGGCGGTCGCGACGCTGGGAAAGAAGGATCCGGTCGCTGGCGGCGTCCCGGGAGCGTCCTCGCTCCACGTACCGCTGCAGGCGGCGCCAGAGTCGAGGCACAGGTAGCAGCCGCTCCTTGTCGCCCTTGCCGCGGAACCGAAGGTAGTGGTTTCGGTCCCGCTCGACCAGGTCGTTGACGCGCAGCGCGACCACCTCACCGACCCGGGCGCCGGTGTCGGCCAGGAGCCGCACCAGCAGCTTGTCGCGTTCATAGATGGCGGCGTCCTCCAGCCGCTGGATCTCCTCCCGCGAGAGGACGTCGAGGACCGGACCGGCCTGCGCGGCACCGCCGCCTTGGCGACCGCGTTGGTCTCCCCCTCGGCGGCGAGCCGGCGCAGCCACCAGTTGACCGTCTCCACGTAGCTGGCGATCGAGAAGCGACTCAGCGGGCCACGCCTGCCCCCCTTCTCGAGCCGGTCCGCGGTGAAGCGGTCCAGGGCCCGCGGCGTCAGCTCGGCGGGGGGTGGCAAGACCCTCGCGGGCGCACCAGGGCAGGAAGACGCCCTCGAGGACGAAGCCATAGCTGTCCCGCACGGTCTTCGGCGAGAGGCCCTTGGCCCGGCAGTGGGCCAGGTAGTCATCGACCAACCCCACGAGGGCGGTGGGAGGCGCCGGCTCGACGACCTTCAGCTCTGGCATCTCAGCGGAGAACCGAATAGCAGCAGGTTTGTACAAAACACGTGCTCTTAGAGCGACTGTGTGATGCAACTGGAATTCCGTTTGAAGCGTCTGGGTGAGAAATGGAACCGCACTCAGATCCTGCTAACTGTATTCGACACGTAATCTGTGGTGGGCGGTGAGGGAGTCGAACCCCCGGCCTCCTGGGTGTAAGCCAGGCGCTCTGGCCAGGCTGAGCTAACCGCCCCGAAAAGCCAAAGGGAGAGTCTAGGGCGAGTCCGCCGAGAGCAGCCCGAGGGCCGCATTGAGCTGAGCGTCGTTGGCGTGGCCCTGGTCCGGCTTGCTCACGTCGTATATGTCCGTTGGGCTTGCCAGGGTCACCGCGTCGTCGGGCGTCAAGCCCTTCAGCTCGACGCTGGAGCCGTCGGGAAGGAACCAGTGGCGGATCGTGAGGTGCAGGTCGGATCCGTCCGGCAGCGGGAAGTCCTGCTGGACCGACCCCTTGCCGAAGGTGACGGTTCCCACCAGCTTTGCGCGGCCGTGCTTCTCCAGCGAGCCGGCCACGATCTCGGAGGCGGAGGCGCTGTTGGCGTTCACCAGCACGACGAGCGGCAGCGTGGGATCGGGCGGGCTGCCGAGCACGTTGCGGCGGTCGATGTGCCCGGCGTGGTCGCGGAGCTCAAAGACCTCACCGCTGCCGACAAACTGGCTGACCACGTTCTGGGCGGCGTCGATGAAGCCCCCGCCGTCGTCGCGGAGATCGACGATCACCCCCTTGGCGCCGGGGAGGCCGCTCTTGAGCGCCTTGTCGAAGTCGGAGGCGGTGCTGTCGCCGAAGCTGTAGATCCGGATGTAAAGAACCGCGCCCTCGAGCGTGGTCGAGCGGACCGAGGGGATGGCGATCGGCTCTCGCACCACCTTCAGGTCCTGCTGGACGCCGTTGCGGTCGACCGTTATGACGACTGCGGTGCCGGCCTGGCCTCGGATCAGGTTGCTGGCCTGGTCGCTGCTAAGGCCATGGAGGTCCTTGCCGTCCACCTTGACCACAACGTCACCCGCCTGGATCCCGGCCTTGGACGCCGGCGAGTCGGGGAAGACACTGTCTATGACCGGGTACACCCCAGTGGAGTTGACCTCCACGCCGATCCCGATGTACTGGCCCGAGTACCCCTCCAGCTGGCGCTTGTACTCGGCCGGGTTTAGGTAGTACGAGAAGCGGTCGTTGAGACCTTCGACGAGGCCCCGGACGGTGCCCTGCGAAAGCGCGCTGTAGTCGAGCCTGGGGTTGTAGTAGTCGTTCTGTATCACCCGAAGCGCGCGCTGAAAGGTCGCCTGGTCGAGGGAGGTCGGCGTGCCCGGCTGGGCGATCAGTGGAAGCTGGTCAGGATACGCCTGGTCCGCGTAGATGCCGCCGGCGGCGCCGAGAACCAGTCCTACGAGCAGGATGCCCGCTAGCGAGAAGCCGCGGCGCATCCCGAGTTCAGCAGCCCAGGTAGCTGCAGGGGTCGGTGTACGCGCCGTTGTAGCGGACCTCGAAGTGAAGGTGAGGTCCGGTGGAGTTGCCGGTGCTGCCTTCGAAAGCGATGACCTGGCCGCGGACGACCAGCTGACCGTTGCCAACGTTGAAGCTCGCCAGGTGGCCATAGAGGGTCGAGTACCCGTTGCCGTGCGTCAGCAGGACGTAATTGCCATAGCCGTAACCGGAGCTGTAGAGCGTGGCCACGCCGTTGTCGGCGGCCATGACCGGAGTGCCATAGGGCTCGGCGATGTCGATGCCGCTGTGGAGATGCCTGGTCGGGCAGGCCGGCCAGTACATCTCGAACGGGTAGCTGCTGCAGCCGTAGTACTGGCTGATGTTGTGAGGGCTCTCCGGCCAGATGAACTGCCCGGTGCCTCCGCCGCTTGCCGCCGCCTCTGCCGCGTAGGCGGCTTCGTCGGCGGCGACCTGGGCATCGATCTGTGCCTTCTGGGCCGCCAGGGCTTCCGCCTCGGCCCGGTACTTGTCCTCCAGCTGCTGCTGGTAGGCGAGCGCCGACTGCTGCTGGCCCATCGTCTGCTGGAGCGCGTCACGCGCCGCCTGCTGCTGGACGAGCAGCGCCGCCTCCTGGACCCGCTGTGACGCCAGTTGGTCGTCGAGCTGCTGGATCTGCGCCTTCTGCGCCTGGAGGTCTCCGATCAGCTTGTGATCGGCCTGGATGATCTCCTGGGCAGTGATCAGGCGGTCGATCAGCTGGTTGAAACTGGTCGAAGACAGCGCCAGCGCGAGGTAGTTGATGGTCCCGTGCTGGTCGATTGAGCGGACACGCTGGTCGAAGAGGCCCTGGCGCACGTCGAGCTGCGCCGTGCGCCGGGTGATGTCCGCCTCGGTGACCCGGATCTTGCCGTCGAGGGCGTTGACCTGCGCCTGCGTCTGGTCCACCAGCGCCTGGGCGGCCGTGACCTCGACGTTCAGGCGGTTGATAAAGGCGACCAGGTCGTTGATCTGCTTGACGACGTCGGTGATCTCGTTCTGGATGTTGGTCAGCTGGTTGGCGTCGGCGGCTTGGCTCCCCTGGTCAGCCACCAGCTGCTGGCAGATGGTGTCGTTGGGGGCGCAGTCGACCGCCCGGGCGGAGATGGGTCCGGCGCCGCTGCCCACCGTCGCCAGGAGGACGGCGCCAAGGAGCGAAGCCAGAGTCCTCTTCGATCGCAAGCGGCTCAGACCCTCACGTAACGGCGCACGCCGATGTAGCTGCCGAGCGCTCCGAGTAGCGCGCCGCCAACGAGCACGTCGCGGGCCAGCTGGGTGACGAACGCCGGGTCGTATCCGAGTGGGATGAAGAACAGGTCGGAATGAAAACGATCGACGAAGGGGTGGTACGCGAGCAGCAGGGCGCCGAGCGCGATGGAGGCGGCCAGCACTCCCGTAAGCACGCCCTCGATCACGAAGGGGCCGCGGACGAACCACTCGGTGGCGCCCACCAGCTTCATCACCTCGATCTCCTGACGGCGGTGGTAGACCGCGGTCCGGATCGTGTTCATGACGATGAATACAGAAACGAGCATCAGGATCCCGAGGACCACCAGCCCTGCCCAGTCGACCCACTGCGAGAGCTGCAGCATGCGGGTGATGAACTCGCCCTGGTAGTCGGTTGGGTCGGCAGGGTCGGCTCCCCGCCACGCGCGCGCCTCGGCGTCTATCGCGGCGACGTCCGACAGGCTGGCGACGTGCACCTCGAGCTTGGCAGCCAGGGGATTGCCCTGAATCTGGCGGGCGATGTCGGCGTTCTGCGGGTCGGCGGAGAAGCGCGCAAGCGCCTCGTCCTTGGTGATAAAGGTGACCGAGCTTACCCGCGGGTCGCTGCGCAGCTGGCCCTCGAAGTCGGAGATGGTGCTGAGCGGGGTGCGGTCGGCGATGCTGATCGAGATCACGCTGACCCGCGACTTGTACTGGTCGAGGATCCCCCCGAGCGTGTGGCCGATCAGGAGGTTTACACCGGCCAGGGCGAGGATGAGGGTGATCGTCCCCACCGCCGCCAGGCTCACGGCGGCGTTCCGCCAGAAGCTCTGCCAGGCGGAACTAAGCGCGAAGACCAGATGCCGCCAGAGTCTCATGGTATCCACCCGCCCGGTCGTCCCGGACGATATGACCGCCGTCGATCGCCACCACGCGGCGGCGCAGCAGGTCGACGATATCTCGGTTGTGGGTCGCCATCAGGACCGTCGCCTTGGCCTGGTGGTTGATCTGGAGAAAGAGCTGCATGATCTCCCATCCAGTGGCCGGGTCGAGGTTGCCGGTCGGCTCGTCCGCCACGATCAGACGTGGCTGGTGGACCAGCGCCCGGGCGATCGCCACCCTCTGCTGCTCGCCGCCCGACAGCTCCCGCGGGTACTTCTCGAGCTTGCCGTGGAGACCCACGGTTTCCAGCGCCTCCGTGCTGCGGCGGCGGATCACCGGGCCCGGCTCTCCGAGCACCCGGAGCGCGAAGGCGACGTTCTCGTAGACGGTCAACCGTGGCAGCAGCTTGAAGTCTTGGAAGACCAGGCCCACCTTGCGGCGGTAGTGCGGCAGGTGCCTGCGTTTCATCCGGCCAAGCTCCTGGCCGTCGACGAAGATCTTGCCGCGGGTCGGCTTCTCCTCCCGGATCAGGAGCCGGATCAGGCTCGACTTACCGGCGCCAGACGCGCCGACGAGGAAGAGGAAGTCGCCTTCGGGCACCGTAAGTGAAACGTCGCGGAGGGCCTCGGTGCCGTTCGGGTAGCGCTTCCAGACGTGCTGAAAGCTTATGAGAGGTCGGTCTCCGACAAAATCAGCTTGCAAAACCATGGTGAAACGTGTGGTGAAACGTTGCGGCGCGGCGATTCCGGCGGTTGGGCGGAGTATAGCCACCCTCAGGTTGGGGGTCAAATCGGACGTCCGATTCGAGTTCGGCTGGCCCTAGACTGCGGCACCGAAGTGGCCAAGACACGCATCGTCCGTGGCGCCTGTCCGCACGACTGCCCGGACACGTGCTCCTGGGAGGTGACTGTCGAGGGTGGGCGAGCCGTCAAGATGGCGGGAAGCGCCGAGCATCCATTCACCCACGGTGGCCTCTACGCGAAGGTCAACCACTACCTTGACCGCGTCTACGGCACCGAGCGCCTGACCCACCCGCTGCGGCGGGTTGGGGCCAAGGGCGAGGGACGCTTCGAGCGCGTCGGCTGGGACGATGCGATCGCGGACATCGCCGGCCGCCTGAAGCAGATCGTCGCTACCTCTGGCGGCGAGGCCGTGCTGCCCTACAGCTACATGGGCACCCAGGGCCTGATCCAGGGCTCGAGCCTCGACCGCCGCTTCTTCGCCCGCCTCGGGGCGACCCGGCTGGAGCGGGCGATCTGCGCCAGTACCGGGTCCTCTGGCGTCTTCGCCACCATGGGCACCAACGCCGGGATCCTGCCGGAGGAGATCGCCCACGCCCGGTTCATCGTGCTCTGGGGCACCAACACGGTGGTCACCAACCTCCACCTCTGGCGCTTCATCCGGCAGGCTGAGGACGCGGGTGCCACCGTTGTCGTCGTCGACCCGATCCGGACCCGCACCGCTGAGGCGGCCGACTGGCACGTCCGGCCGCTGCCGGGAACGGACGCTGCGCTCGCGATGGGCATGATGCACGTGATAGTCCGCGACGGCCTGCAGGACAAGGATTACGTCGCCCGCCAGACCGTGGGCGTCGAACAGCTCTGCGAGCGGCTGGCGGACTACACGCCGGAGCGCGTGGCCAAAATGACGGGCCTAGAAGCCGAGGAGGTGGTGCGTCTCGCCCGCGCCTACGCCGCCGGTGCGCCCTCGCTGATCAGGCTCCTGGTCGGGATGGAGCACCGGGCCTATGGCGGGATGGCCTTCCGCACCATCAGCTGCCTGCCCGCCCTGACCGGCGACTGGCGTCACCGTGGCGGCGGCCTCCTCTTCCTCACCGCAGGTCCCCACTTCGAGGCACTCAACGCCGCGGCCGTCGAGAGGCCGGAGCTGGAGGACGGCCGGATCAGGAGCGTCAACATGGTCCAGCTGGGACGCGCTCTGACCGACCCCCGGATGGACCCGCCGATCCGCGCCCTGGTCGTCTACTCGAGCAACCCGCCGGCCATCGCGCCCAGCCAGAACCTGGTGCTGGAAGGCCTTCGCCGGGAGGACCTCTTCACGGTCGTCCATGAACAGGTGCTGACCGACACCGCCCGCCACGCCGACTACGTGCTGCCCGCGACGACGCAGGTCGAGCACTGGGACCTGCTCTGGTCCTGGGGCCACGACTACCTGACCCTCAACCAGCCCGCGATCGAGCCGGTGGGCGAGGCGATCCCCAACACCGAGTTGTTCCGGCGGTTGGGGACGGTGATGGGCTTCGAACCCGAGCTCTTCGGGGACTCCGACCAGGACCTGATCCGGCTAGCGCTCGACTCCAACCATCCGAGCCTTCAAGGAATCTCATTCGAGGAGCTGATGAAGACCGGCTGGGCGCGCCTGCGCCTGCCGGAGGGCTGGACGCCCTTCGCCGAGGGCGGCTTTCCCACCCCGTCGGGCAGGTGCGAGCTCTACAGCAAGGACCTGGCCCGTTGGGGCATGGACCCGCTGCCGGGCTTCACGCCCTCGCCGGAGAGTGCCGCCGGCAACCCGGAGTTGGCTGCCCGATTCCCGCTCTCACTGATCACCGGCAAGTCGGCCCTTCATTTCCTCAACTCGAGCTACGGCGGGCTGGCGCGCCATCGCAGGGCGGACGTGGAGCCCCACCTCGACCTCTCCGCAAGGACGCCGCCCGCCGCGGGATCGCCGACGGCGAAGTGGTCCGCGTGCACAACGACCGCGGTTCCCTTACGGTCCGCGCCCGAGTCGGCGACCGGGTCCGGACCGGCGTCTGCGCCCTGCCCTTCGGCTGGTGAGCGTCGCTGAGCCCGGGCGGTACGTCCGCCAACGCTCTCACCGGTGACGGTCTCGCCGACATGGGCGGCGGCGGCGACTTCCACGACACCCTGGTCGAGGTGTCGCCGGGTGCCTAGCCCGAAGTTCCTGAGGCCGGCCGAGTTCGGCTGAACTCGGAATGGCGATGCAGGTTCTGGCTACAACGAGGCGTTGAGGCCGAGCAGTTGGAGGGCGCGGGTCTGAAGCGGCGTGGGC
>Ga0307374_10002009_pt1 | contig 36985 bp, 35 predicted proteins | sample OX3MG_FD_202532 | JGI IMG/M metagenome (GOLD analysis project Ga0307374, IMG submission 202532) | Soil microbial communities from Risofladan, Vaasa, Finland - OX-3 | ecosystem: Environmental > Terrestrial > Soil > Coastal area > Acid sulfate soil | place: Finland: Risofladan, Vaasa | collected... | reverse complement strand
GGGACTGTTTGTTCAGGATTGGTCACGCGTCGTGTGAAACGCCCTCTATCGATACCTCGCGCCACCGACATGCTAAACGTAGGGTCATGGCTGATTCGCGAACGATCGAGGCCCAGCTGCTCGACCTGCGCGGCCGTGCCGACCAGGATTTCCTCAACCCCGACGCGCTTCGCGAACCCGGGCGGCATCAGGTCGATCTGCCCGAGCTCGGCCTGCGCGTCAGCGTGACCCGATCCCGCTACCCGAACCGGCCGGACGGCATCGATCAGTACGCCGCCACGATCTCGCGTCCCGATCTCGCTCGCCCACCGTCGGCCGAGGAGGTCTCGATGGTGCTGAACTCCGCCTTCGGCGACGCCGCGTCCCGGGCGGTCGAGCGCTCGGCCGGCGCGTCCCGCGTGCGGATGTTCCGGATCCCTGCTCAGGCGGGCTCCGCCTCCGGGTAGCCCTCGGCGCCGATGAGCGGCACGAACCGGCAGGCGCCGAGCGACCCGGTATGCCAGCGGCCGTCGACGACGCGAAGGCGGGTCAGCTCCTCGGCCCGCTTCGCGTCGGCGATCGGGATGACGAGCCGCCCTCCCTCGACGAGCTGCCGGGCCAGCGCGACAGGAAGGCGAGGGGCCGCGGCTCCCACGGCGATCGCGTCGAAGGGCGCGCGTTCGGGGATCCCGAGCGATCCGTCGCCGACGATGACCTCGACGGCGTACCCGAGGCGCCGCAGACGCTCCGCCGCCTCGCGGGCAAGCGGCTCGATGCGTTCGATGCTGACGACGCGTGCTCCGCACGCCGCCATCACCGCGGCCTGGTACCCGGAGCCGGTGCCGACGTCGAGCGCGAGTTGTCCCGGTTGCAGCTCGAGCGCCTCGACGACGATCGCGACCATCAGCGGCTGGCTGATGGTCTGACCCCGGGCGGCGATCGGAAGGGCGCGGTCGTCGTACGCGCGGTCCCGATCCTCTACGAGCACGAATTCCTCCCGGGGAACGGCCGCCATCGCGTTGAGCACGGACGTGGACCGGATGCCATGCTCGATCAGCAACGCCATCATCTGATCGTGCGCTGCCGTGGGAGTCAGACCCTCGGCGTCAGATCAAGGTCCGGCGGCGGGGTGTCGGGCAGCTTCCACACGATCCATTCCTTCTGCCAGCGCCGGTGCATCTCGTTCGCCGAGTCGACACCCTCCCGGTAGTGGCGCTCGAAGGCCTCCAGGTCATGTGCGTCGAGCGCCGCCATGAGCGGGTCGAGGTCGTCGTGCATCCATTCCTCGATGTCGTCCGTGTACTTCGGCCGCGTGACCTCGCAGAGCTTGAGGAGCTTGCGCATCTCGCGGAGCTGCCAGGCGGCGAGCGGCCAGTTGCGCGCCTGCGCCGCGTAGTACGCCTTCCAGAACCGCGCACCGATCTCCGGCATGAGGCGGGCGAGCCCCGGTTGCAGCGCGGTCAGCTGCTCCAGCTCGAGACGCTCGGGGTTCCTGGGCTTCGAGCCGGCCGGCTGCGCGGCGGTTTCGGTCATGTGAGCACGAGTCTAGTCACCGTCCGGTTGCGGGAACTTTTGCGCTCGACGGCGCGTCGTACGGTGGTGAGCATGGAGGACAGCGCAATCACCCCACCTCGCCGGCGGCCCCGATCGAGAGCCGTGATCGGGATCGGCCTGGTCGCCGTGCTCGGCGCGGGCCTCGGCGCCTATTTCGGCATTCGTGGGGTCGCGGGCTCCGGTTCCGCGCCGACAGCCGGGCAACCGGCTGCCAGGACGGCCGCGGCCATGGCCTACGACGCAGCCGACGGGACGGTGGTCATGTTCGGCGGCGAGGGCCGGAATGGCAGCCTCGGCGACACGTGGGTCTGGAACGGGTCAGGGTGGTCGCAGGCGCATCCATCGACGTCGCCGCCGGCGCTCTCGGCCGCCCAGATGACCTACGACCCGGTGAGCCGCGACCTCCTCCTCGTGGGCGGCGCGCGGATCACCGGGGCGCCGCTTGGTGGCACCGTCTGCGGATCGACCGGCTCTTCGGGTGCCGGCTCGAGCTCGTCGGGGTCGACGAAATTGATCCCACCGATTGGAGCCCAGCCGGCCGACGCTCCTGTCCCCGGCGGCACCGTCGGCACGCCGATCGTCTCGACCGGCTGCGTCTTCTCCGATGCCTCGAACGCCGCGACGTGGATCTGGAACGGCACGGACTGGTCCAGGGCGGCCGGCCCAACACCCTCGATCGGCTACGGCCAGTGGAACCTCGCGACCGACCCCGTGTCCGGCAGGGCGCTCCTGCTCGCCGACCAGACGCTCATCGCGCAGCCGTACACGCCGGTTGCGCAGCCCGGAATCGCATGCCCCGTGCAGACGACGGTCACCAACGGCGCAACCGGCACGCCGGGGTGCCCCTATCTGCCGATCCGGCGACCGAACCAGAACTGGATGTGGACCGGTCACGCGTGGCAGGTGCTCAAGGGCACGCCGAGCACGCCGTCCGTCGACATGTTCGGGTCGCGGGTCATCACGGACGCGCTGACCGGACAGCTCGCGATCTTCGGGAGTGCATTCCTTCCCGCCACGGGCGCTCCATGTCCGAACTGCAAGACGGGGACACCCATCCCTGTCGACGGTCCTGTCTGCTGCACCGGCAGCATCAGCGTCTGGAGCGGTACCACCTGGAAGCACACCAGGTCCTATGCGAATGGTCCGATGCTCTCCAACGGCGTCTTTGTCGGCGACCCGGCGACACGCAGCGACGTCGCGCTCACCGCAAGCGGGCAGACATGGACGTGGACCGGCGTCTGGGCGCGCCGGCACCCCAGGACGACTCCAACCGCGCTCGACGGAACCGCCTTCGCATACGACGCGTCGACCGGCCAGGTGGTCATCTTCGGCGGCATCGGCGTCAACGGACGCGCCAGCGGCCTCTACAACCAGACCTGGACCTGGGACGGTACGGATTGGTCGCTCCGCGGCGGCAGCACCGCGCCTGCGGTGACCATTCCCGTGCCGTCACCGGTGAGCGTTCCACCTGCCACGCCCTGTAACACGCTGCAGCCCGCCCAGCCGGACGTGCCGCAGCCACAGTACGCATGCGCCGGCTCGACCCCGGGCGAAACCGGCGGTGGCTCCGGATCCGCGTCCGGGAGCTCCGGCGGAGCCGCGACCGGTTCGTCGGGATCAGCCTCGAGCTCCGGGGTCCTCGCGCCCTGAGCCGCCACAATGGCTGGCGATGGGCGACTTCGATGACATTCGTATCGAGACCCTCGAGGACCACGAGGACGCCGACGTCCGGGCCATGCTCGTCGATCTGGCGCTTGTCGAGCAACGACATTTCGACCATCCGCCGGAAACCGCCGACCAGCTGACGGCGCGCCTTCGCCCGTCCCCGCACTTCCAGGGCGACAACCACGTGCTTGTCGCACGTGCCGGCGATGGGGCGGCGATCGGTCTCTGCTGGATCGTGCTGTTCGACCCCGGCACGGGGTTGGAGGCCGAGGTCGCCGAACTCTACGTGCGGCCCGAAGGCCGTGGTCAGGGCGTCGCCCACCGGCTCATGGCAGCGGCGATGGACGTGATCCGCGAGCGCGAGGTCACCTTCGCGTGTGTGTGGACCAGAGGCGACAACCCCGCGGCGCTCGCCGCCTACGCGGCCGCCGGATTCGCGCCCACCGAGCAGACCGTGCTCACCTGGCTTCCGCTCGCCTGAGCCGGAAGGCCGGGATAATAGCCGCTCCATGACACTCTCGCGGGACGACGTCGATCACGTTGCGATGCTTGCCAGGCTCGGACTCAGCGATGAGGAGAAGAGCCGATTGCTCGGCGAGCTCGAGAAGATCCTCGGTCATATCGCGCGACTGCAGCAGGTCGACACATCGATGCTGGCCGAGACGGCGCAGGTCGGCGACCTCGTCAACGTGATGCGCGCCGACGTGACGGAACCGCCGCTCGGGGCTGCTGCGGCGCTGCGCAACGCGCCGGCTGCCGACGGCAATTACTTCGTGGTGGGAGCGATCCAGGGCAATGAGCTCGACAGCTAGCACGATCACCGAGCTCGCTGCGGCGCTGCGCAACGGCTCGACGACGCCTCGCGCGTTGCTCGACGAGACGCTCGCGCACCTCGAGCGGACCGACAAGCACCTCAACGCGTACCTCAGCGTGACCCGTGACCTCGCATTCCAGCAGGCGGATGCCGCGGCGAAGCTGCTCGCGGACCACCCGGAGCGCGCGTCGCCGCTGTGCGGAATTCCGATGGCGCTCAAGGATGTGCTGTGCGTCGACGGCGTCGAGACGACTGCGGCGTCGAGAATCCTCAAGGGTTTCAAGCCACCCTACACAGGCACGGCGGTGCAGCGACTCTTCGACGCCGGCGCTGTGTGCGTGGGCAAGACGAACTGCGATGAGTTCGCCATGGGCTCGTCGACGGAGAACTCGGCGTTCGGCTCGGTCGGCAACCCCTGGGACGTCGGGCGTGTTCCCGGCGGGAGCAGCGGCGGCAGCGCAGCCACGGTTGCCGCCGGTACCGTGCCGTACTCGCTCGGCAGCGACACCGGCGGCTCGATCCGCCAGCCCGCGGCACTCACGGGCATCGTCGGATTCAAGCCGACGTACGGCCGCGTCTCGCGCTACGGGCTGATCGCGTTCGCATCGTCGCTCGACCAGATCGGGCCCTTCACGCGCAGCGTCGAGGACTGCGCGACGGTGTACGCCGCGATCGCAGGCCACGACCCGCGCGACAGCACCTGCGACCCACGCGCTGTCGACGATCCGCTGTCGACCCTGCGCAGGGGCGTCGATGGCATGCGTCTCGGTGTCCCCCGCGAGTATCTCGGCGAGGGCACCGAGCCGGGTGTGCGCGCCGCTGTCGAGGCGGCGTTGAAGGTGCTCGAGGCGCAGGGCGCGACGCTCCATGAGGTCTCGCTGCCGAGCACCGATGTTGCCCTGAGCGTGTACTACGTCATCGCGCCCGCCGAGTGCTCGTCGAACCTCGCGCGCTACGACGGTGTTCGCTTCGGCAATCGCGTCGAGCGGCCGTCGCTGACCGACATGTATCAGCAGACGCGCGACGCCGGTTTCGGGTCCGAGGTGAAGCGGCGCGTGATGCTCGGAACGTATGCGCTCTCGAGCGGCTACTACGACGCCTACTACCGTCAGGCACAGAAGGTGCGCACGCTCGTCGGTCAGGAGTTCGACACGGTCTTCCAGGAAGTGGATGCGATCGTGTCCCCGACATCGCCGAGTGTCGCGTTCCCGATGGGGTCGCGCAGCGACCCGCTCTCCATGTACATGTGCGACGTCGTGACGTTGCCCGCGAACCTCGCGGGCATTCCCGGGATGTCCGTGCCGTGCGGGTTCGTGGACGGGTTGCCGGTCGGCCTCCAGGTGCTCGCGCCTCGCTTCGCGGACGCGCGGGTGTTTCAGGTGGCGCACGCGTACGAGCAGGCGACGGCGTGGCATCTGTCGCAGTCCCCGTTCGCCACCGAGGCTGCATGAGCGACTACGAGGTGGTCATCGGGCTCGAGGTCCACGCGCAACTCCTCACGCGCAGCAAGATGTTCTGCGGGTGCCCGGCGGACTACCTGGACGCGGAGCCCAACGCCAACACGTGCCCGGTGTGCCTCGGCCTCCCGGGCGTCCTGCCGACGATCAACGAGCAGGCGATCGATTTCACGGTGCGCACCGCGCTTGCGCTGCAGTGCGACATCCCCGGCTTCACGAAGTTCGACCGCAAGAACTACTTCTATCCGGACCTCCCGAAGGGCTATCAGATCTCGCAGTACGACCTCCCGCTGTCCGTCAACGGACATCTCGAGTTCCCCGTCAACGGTGAGAGCGTCCGCTGCGGCGTCACGCGCGTCCATCTCGAGGAGGACACGGGGACGATGCATCACGCCGGGGACGTGCTCCAGAGCGCCACGTCGTCGCTCGTCGATCTCAACCGGTGCGGTGTCCCGCTCATGGAGATCGTGGGTGAGCCGGACCTGCGCACACCGGAGGCCGCGCGCGAGTACCTCGTGCGACTCCGTCAGATCCTCACCTACATCGGGGTCAACGACGGCAACCTGGAGCAGGGATCGTTCCGCTGCGACGCCAACATCTCGCTGCGCCCTCGTGGTGACACCGAGCTCGGCGTCAAGGTCGAGGTGAAGAACATGAACTCGTTCCGCGCCGTGCAGCGCGCGCTCGAATCGGAGATCGAGCGTCAGACCGCGGTGCTCGAGGCCGGCGGCACGCTCGTACAGGAGACGCGCGGATGGGTGGAGGCGCACGGCCGCACGATCTCGCAGCGCAGCAAGGAGCAGGCGCACGACTACCGCTACTTCCCCGAGCCCGACCTGCCGCCGCTCCGGCTCGACAGCGCCTTTGTGGAGCGCGTTCGCGCAACCCTGCCCGAGCTGCCCGAGGCACGTGCCGCGCGGTTCCAGTCGCAGTACGGGCTGACCGCATACGACGCGGCGGTGCTCACCGACACCCGCGAGAGCGCCGACACCTATGAGGCACTCGTCACCGCAGGCGTTCCAGCCAAACTTGCCGCGAACTGGCAGAGCGGTGATGTCGCGGCGCTCGCGAATGAGCACCGGCTGCCGCTGCCGCAGAGCGGGCTCGGCATCGCCGGCCTCGCCTCGCTGCTGCGACTGGTCGACGGCGGCGCCATCAACGGCCCGACGGCCAAGGAGCTGCTCGTGGAGCTGTACGTCTCCGGCGGGGACCCCGAGGCGCTCGTGCGCGAGCGCGGCCTCGCGCAGGTGAGCGATGCGAGTGCGCTGACGGCGCTCGTGGATGCCGCGATCGCGGCGAACCCGGCCGCGGCGGCCGACTTCCGCGCGGGCAAGCAGCAGGCGCTCGGTCAGCTGATGCGTGCCGTGAAGGACGCCACCGGTGGCAAGGCTGACATGCCGCTCGTCAACCGACTGTTGCGCGACCGGCTCTCGGGACAGTAGACCAGGTGCGCCTCGGGCGCATGGTCCACGGCGGACTGTGCCTCGCCCACGACGACGGCGGCGCCACCATGCTCGTCGAGGGCGGCATCCCGGGCGAGGAGGTCGAGGTGTCGGTCCGCTACAAGAAGGGGTCGACCACGTTCGGCGAGGTGGTGCGGGTGCTCGAGGCGTCCCCGTACCGCGTCGTCCCGCCCTGTCCATACGTGCCCGCGTGCGGCGGGTGTCAGCTGCAACACATCGCATACGCGCACCAGGTGGAGTTGAAGCGCGACATCGTGCTCGATGCGCTGCACCGGCAGCACATCGCGCACCCGGCGCCGCAGGTGCACGGCGCCGACGATCCCTGGCGATATCGCCTCCGTGGCGACTTCCATGTGATCCCCGGAGCCGCGAGGAGCGCGCCGGCGCTCGGCTTCAACAGGGCGCGCAGCTGGCGTCCGATCGCGGTCGACGACTGCCTGATCCACCATCCGCGCATCACCACGGCGCTGCCCACGCTGCGGGGCCTGATCGCACGCGAGGGCAACCCGGCGCTCGGCACCATGCACCTCACCGTCGGCGAGGATGGCCAGGAGCTGCTCGTGCGCCCGAAACCGCCGCGTGGGCTCGCGCCGGGCGCGCTTGATGCGGGGCTGGAACTGCCGGACGGCGGTCGGGTGAGCACGACATCGACGACGTTGCGCTGGCGCGGGCTGACGTTTCGCGTCACCGCCGACGCATTCATCCAGGTGAACTGGGCGCAGATGGACGTGCTGTACGGGCGCGTCATCGCGGCGCTCGGCGGTCACGCGGGGCTGCGCGTCGTCGACGCGTACGCGGGTATCGGCGTGCTCGCATGCCACCTGGCGGTCGATGCACGCGAGGTCGTGTGCATCGAGAGCAATCGCGGTGCGGCGCAACTCGGCGTTCTCAACGCGCGTGTGAACGATGTCGATGAGCGCCTGCACTACGTGGTGTCCCCGGTCGAGGACGCGCTGCCGGCCGTCGCCGCCGGTGACATGGCCGACCGGGTGATCCTCGACCCACCGCGTGCGGGCTGCTCGAGCCGTGTCACGGGCTGGCTCGCCATGGCAGGACCGGAGCGGGTCGTCTACGTGTCGTGCGACCCGGCGACGCTGGCCCGCGATCTTCACGTGCTCGCGGCCTCCGGCCCGTACCGTGTTGAAGCGCTCGACGTCGTCGACATGTTTCCGCAGACGTACCACGTCGAGAGCGTCGTCACGCTGACGCGCGACGACCGCGCTCCGGCCGCTTCCGAGCGCCCCGCCACCGGCTGAGGGGTACGCTCAGAGGCCCCGGCGGCGGCTCGCCGGGGAGTGGTAGCGTACGTCTGTTCGCCGTCCAACGACCGCAGCCAGGAGGCAGAGTGCAGGGGACATCCGAGACCGGCGAAGAGATCGAGACCGGCGGCTTCGTCCATCTCCACACCCACAGCGAGTTCTCGTTGCTCGACGGGATGTCGCGTGTCAGCGAGCTCGTCGACAGCGCCAAGGCGATGGGGCAGACGGCGGTCGCGATCACCGATCACGGCGTGCTCTACGGCGCAGTTGATTTCTACTCGGCGGCTCGAGCCGCGAAGATCAACCCGATCATCGGTTGCGAGATGTACATGGCGCCGCGCTCGCGGACGGATCGTGAGGGCCGCGCGGACCGCGATCCGAACCACCTGATCCTGCTGGCGCGCAACGACGTCGGGTACCGCAACCTCATCAAGCTCGTCAGCGCGTCACACCTCGAGGGGTACTACTACAAGCCCCGCATCGACAAGGAGTTGCTCGGGGCATATTCCGAGGGGCTGATCTGCCTGTCCGCGTGTCTCGGCGGTGAGCTGCCGCAGGCGATCATGCGCGGAGACATGGACGCGGCCGAGTCGGTCGCCCGTCAGCATGCCGAGATCCTCGGGCCCGACAACTACTTTCTCGAACTGATGGATCACGGCATCCCCGAGGAGGAGGCGGTTCGCGCGGGCCTGGTCGAGATCGCCCGGCGCACCGGCCTGCCGCTCGTCGCCACCAACGACTCGCACTACATCAAGCCCGCGGACGCCGAGGCGCACGACATCCTCCTGTGCCTGCAGACAGGAGCTCGCCGGGAGGAGGAGAAGCGGTTCCGTTTCTCAGGCCCGGAGTTCTACCTCGCGAGCGCGCAGCAGATGCGCGACCGCTTTGCCGCGTATGGCGAGGCGGTGTCCAACACGGTGGCCATCGCGGATCGGTGCCACATCGAGATTCCGTTGGGGCGCAACCTGCTGCCGACGTACTCGCCGATTCCCGAAGGGCTCAACGCCGACACGTACCTGTTGCGACTGTGCGAGGCGGGCGTGCAGGAGCGCTACGGCGCGCCGGTGAACGACGAGGTGCGCGAGCGCCTCAGCATGGAGCTCGACGTCATACGCGAGACCGGGTTCTCCGCGTACTTCCTCATCGTCTGGGACCTCATCAAGGCGGCGCGCGCGCTCGGTGTTCGCGTCGGTCCGGGCCGGGGCAGCGCGGCCGGATCCGTGGTGAGCTACGTGCTCCACATCACCGACATCGAGCCGCTCCAGTTCGGGCTCATCTTCGAACGCTTCCTCAATCGCGAGCGCGTGCAGATGCCGGACATCGACATCGACTTCGACGACCGCGGCCGCGATCGCGTGCTCGCGTACGTGCAGGAGAAGTACGGCCGCGATCGCGTCGCGCAGATCATCACGTTCGGCACCATGGCCGCGCGTGCCGCCATTCGCGATGTGGGCCGCGTTCTCAACGTTCCGCTGCCTGACGTCGACAGGCTCGCGAAACTCGTGCCGCAGGTGGTCAACATCACGCTGGAGCGAGCGCTCGAGGAGAGCCGTGAGCTCCGCGAGCTGTATCAGCACGAGGACTGGGCGCGTCATGTCATCGACAACGCCCGCCGGCTCGAGGGCATCTGTCGCAATGCGTCGACGCATGCCGCCGGCGTTGTGATCGGCTCCGAGCCGCTCGCCAACATCGTTCCCCTGCAACGCTCGACCGCCGGTGACGGCACCGCGATGACGCAGTTCGACATGAACGGGGTCTCGAAGATCGGGCTGCTGAAGATCGATCTCCTCGGGCTGTCGAACCTCACCGTCATCGCGGAGGCGACCCAGACGGTGCGTGCCACGCGGGGCATCGACCTCGACATCGACCAGATCCCGCTCGACGATGCCAGGACGTACGAGCTGCTCTGCAAAGCCGACACGCACGGCATCTTCCAGCTCGAGGCGACGTTCGCCAAGCGCATCCTCATCGACATGCAGCCCAACTCCCTCTCGGACATGGGGGTCGCGGTTGCGCTGAACCGCCCGGGTCCGATCGAGGGCGGTGCAACCGGCATGTGGATGCGACGCAAGCGCGGCGAGGAACCGGTCACCTACATGCTCCCGGAGCTCGAGCCGATCCTCAAGGAGACGTACGGCGCGATCCTCTACCAGGACCAGGTGATGAAGATCGCCTCGGCCGTCGCGGGGTTCTCACTTGGTGAGGCCGATATCCTTCGCGCCGCGATGGGCAAGAAGGACAAGGTCAAGATGTCGAAGCAGCGCGAGCAGTTCCTGAGCGGCGCCGCCGCGCGTGGCGTGGCGTCGGAGACCGCGCTCGAGCTCTTCGAGCTCATCGCGCTGTTCGCCGGATACGGGTTCAACGGCGCGCACTCCATCTCGTACGGCCTGATCGCGTACCAGACGGCATACCTGAAGGCGAACTACCCGCGCGAGTACATGAGCGCATTGCTCAACAGCCGGGCGGACAACTTCGACAAGCTGAAGCAGTCGATCCTCGACGCGCATGCGCGGGGCCTCGTCGTGCGTCCACCCGACGTGAACCGGAGCGCATCCGCGTTCAGCCTCGGCGCGGAGGAGCAGGGAGAGATCCTGTACGGGTTGCGGCATATCAAGAACGTCGGTGAGCGCGTGGCTGCGGAGATCGTCGCCGAGCGCGAGGCCTCGGGACCGTTCGTCTCCCTCTTCGACCTCTGCCTGCGTGTGTCGAGCCGCGACCTCAACCGGCGTGTCGTCGAGGCGCTGATCCGCAGCGGGGCGTGTGATGCGCTCGGTGAGCGGGGTGCGATGCTCGCGGTGCTGGACCGCGCCATCGACCGCGCGAACGCGATCCGGCGCGAGCGCGAGTCGGGGCAGACGTCACTGTTCGGGGAGACGGTGGTGCTCATCGAGCCCGTCGCGCCGCCCGTCGACGACCTCGACAGCCGCGACGCGAACGGACCGTACGCGATCGCGGCGGACGAACGTCTCAGCTGGGAGCGTGAGTTCCTCGGCATGTACCTGAGCGATCACCCGCTGCGGCGCATAGCAGGCGAGTTGCAGGAGCGGATCGACACGACGATCAACGAGCTCGGGAGCCATCTCGACGGGTTGATCGTGCAGGTCGGCGGCGCCATCCGCGATATGCGCACGTTCATCCCCCGGCGCAGCACCACCGGTCAGCGCATGGCGGCGCTGCAGATCGAGGATCTCACCGGAAGCGTCGAGGTCGTCGTCTTCGCGCGCGTCTTCGAGGAGTGCGTGAACGTGCTGCGGCCCGATGCCGTCATCGTTGTTCGCGGCAAGGTGGAGGCGGGTCGCAGCCCGAACGGCGGGACATCGCCGCCGATCGGGGAGGAGGATGACCGGGTCGACATCGAACCGCCCCAGATCCTCGCGGAAGCGGTCTTTGCGTATGACGATCCACGTCTGGCGGCATGGCGACGCGACAGCACCGTGCACGTGAACGTCGCCGCCGCACAGATCGGCGTTCTCGGTGCGCTGCGACGCGCCCTCGAGGAGCATCACGGCGATTGCCCTGTCGTGCTGCACGTCGACTCCGGGACGAGCGTGGACGAGATCTCCCTCGCAACGGATTTCTCGGTCGACCCGGGCCCATCACTCGAGCGCGCCGTCGAGATCCTGGTGGGGGAGAACTCGTATCGCCTCGAGATGCACCGCGTGCGCGCACCCGAACGCGAGCGGGCGCCGGCGCGGCGCTGATCCCTCGCGTGCTCAGACGGAGTTGAGCAGGAATCCGAAGAGCAGCCTGATCGCGAAGATCAGCACCACGTACAGGATCAGCGCGGCGATCGCCGGATAGTCGATTCCCGCCGAGCCGCGCCCCCGGCGCAGTCCGGCGAACGGCGCGACGAGCGGGTTCGTCATGGTGCGCACCATCTGGACGAGCGGGTGCCAGGGATCGGCATGGAACAGCGCCAGCAGGAAGCGGACGAAGACGAGCACCGCGATCGCGATGGCGATGTCCACCACCAGTTGCTCGACGAGAGCGATCACCGTTGCCGCGGGGTTGACGCCACCGCCGAGGACGAGGGTCTGCAGGATGTCGGCGGCGAAGAAGATGACGACGATCGCCAGGATCGGCGAGAAGTCGATGCCGCTGAAGTGCGGAAGGATCTTCCGAAAGGGCGCGAGGATCGGATCGACGATGATGCGCAGCCATTTCACGACCGGATGCCACGGGCTCAGGCCGATCCATGACACGACGATGCGCGCGATGATCAGCACGTACAGCGCTGTCGCCACGAAGCCGATGACGTTGTAGAGCGTCAAGGCTGTCACCGAACTGCTGCCCGCTCCTTTGCGACGGCGGACTCGTCGGGATCATTCTTGTCGAATCTCCCGTGCGTCCAGCGCCAGAGGACATAGAGCCCCGGCACAGCAAGGACGAGCACCGCGATCGAGGTCCACTGTGCCTGGCGAAGACCGAGCGGTCCCGGCGGCTCGCTGGCACGGAACTCGAAGAGGATGAGCTGGCTGATCGCGTACAGAGCGACGTACACGATGGCGACGAGTCCTGCACGGGGATTGCGGCGCAGCCACAGGTACAGGATCACGCCGATGATGATCGTGCCGAGCGCCTCATATGCCGCAGCCGGCTGATACGGGACGCCGAGCCTGCAGCAGCTCTGCAGGATTGCGTTGGGATTCGTGTACGCCGTCGCCCACGGCAGCGTGCTCGGCGCGCCGAGGATGTCGCCGTTGATGATGTTGCCGATCCGGCCGATCGGCTGGCCGACGACGGCGAAGAGCACGCCACCGTCGAGCGCGATCCAGGGGTTGTAGCCATATCGCCACGCGCAGATCGCGAGCGTCGCGAAGCCGACCATGATCGCGCCGAAGAAGGCCATGCCCCCCTGCCAGAACGCGATGATGTTGATCGGGTCGAGGACGTAGTGGTTCCAGAGGTTCGGCTGCTGGACGACGTAGTAGAGGCGGCCGCCGAGGAGTCCGAAGATGATCGTCCAGACGGTGATCTTCTCGGCGACGACCTTGGGGATCCCACGCCGCGTCGCGTACGGCAGCACCCCGAAGCGGTACGCGACGATGAACGCGAGCGCGTACATGATGCCGTACCAGTGAATCGGCAGCGGGCCGATGTGCAGCACCGGATCGACGTTGATCGTGATGAAGCCGAGCGGGGGGCTAGTGACCACGACTGCCATGATGCGTGGTCGCAGCGGCGGAGTGCACCTGAAGGACGCGATAGCCGCCCCGGGATCGGATCCGATCGACGCGGTGCCCGAGGCCGGTCAGCCATGCGGCAAGAGAATCCGAACCGAGATGGCGCTGGACGACGAGGGTCGCGGACGCCGCCGGCTCGAGCCGGCTGATCCACTGCAGCAGGAGCTCGTGGAGCCCCTCCTTCCCGAGCCGTACCGGGGGGTTCGAGTACACGCCGGCGAAGCGGATCGCCTCTGGAACCGCGTCGGGCTCGGCGGGCACGACGTTGGTCGCTCCGGCTCGTTCGGCGTTGCGCGCGCAGAGCTCGAGGGCCCGGTGGTTCACGTCGACGGCCCAGACCCGCGCGTCGGGCTGACGCAACGCCAGCGTGATGGCGATCGCCCCGTAGCCGCAGCCGACATCGACCAGCTCACCGGGCGGCGGCGTGGGGATCGTGCGGAGCAGCAGGTCGGTGCCGAAGTCGATGTGGCCGTGGGCAAAGACGCCGCGGTCGGTGTCGAGCTCGAAGCTTCGATCCGGAAGGGCCACCTGGATGGTGCGCGGCCGTGAGGGGACCTTCGGATCGGCGTTGAAGTAGTGGTCCTGGGTCACCATCGCAGGGTAGTAGGCTGCGGCCGTGAGCACGCCTGACGTCATCGTCGTGGGCCTCGGCGCAGCCGGCGCCGCGACGCTGTGCCAGCTCGCGCGGCGGGGCGCGGCAGCGGTGGGCATCGACAGCCACTCACCGCCGCACGCCTACGGGTCGACCCACGGTGACACCCGGATCACGCGCGAGGCGATCGGCGAGGGGATGCAGTACACGCCACTCGTCCGGCGCTCGCACGCCATCTGGCGCGAGCTCGAGGCCGAGACCGGGCGGGACCTCCTCACCCAGTGCGGCGGTCTCATCGTCGAGGCGGCGGGCGGTGGCGCCGCGGGGCATCACCGCCACGACTTCCTGTCGTCAACCATCGCCTGCGCGAACCGGTACGGGGTTCCGCACGAGCGCCTCGACGCGGCCGAGGTGACCGCACGTTTTCCCCAGTTCAGGCTGGACGGTGACGAGTCCGCGTACTACGAGCCCGGCGCCGGCTTCGTGCGCCCGGAGCCATGCGTCGATGCGCAGCTGACGGTCGCCGAACGTCTCGGCGCCGAGGTGCGACGCGACGAGCGCGTGCTGGCGATCGAGTCGAACGCGGGCATCGTCCGCGTCCGCACGGACCGCGACGTGTACGAAGCGCCACGCGCCGTCCTCGCGGTTGGCGCCTGGGTCGAGGACTTCATCGACCAGCGCGAGCTGCTGCTGTTCCGCGTCTACCGCCAGGTGCTGACGTGGTTCCCGATCCGCCCAGGCGCGGTGGACCACACCCCCGGTGTCATGCCGGTCTTCATCTGGGGCCTCAGTGACGGCAACGCGTTCTACGGGTTCCCTGAAGTTGACGGCGAGCGGACGATCAAGGTCGCCACCGAGCAGCTCGACATCACCACCACGGCCGAAGCGGCGTCGATGGACGTCGACGCGTCCGAGGCGCAATCCGGCTATGCGGTGTTCGGCCCGCGCCTCCCGGCGCTGGAGCCGCAGTGCCAACGCGCGGTTCGGTGCCTGTACACGGTCACGCCCGACGCCAACTTCGTCGTCGACGAGCATCCCGACCTGCCCGGCGTCCTGCTCGTTTCGCCGTGCTCCGGGCACGGGTTCAAGCATTCGGCCGGGCTGGGCGAGGCGATCGCTCAGCTCGTGACGACGGGCACGTCCGATGTGGATCTTGCGCCGTTCCGCATCGGCCGGTTCTCGGAGGTCCGCGCCGCCGGTTAGACGGGTGGCGGGGTCGGCGCGCTGACGCGGTTCGCGATCACGGCGGTGCCGTACGCGCAGATCTCGGTCCAGGTGCCACCCATCTCCGACGTGTCGAAGCGCATCGCCACGATGGCATTGCCGCCCTTGGCCTGCGCCTCCTCGACCATTCGCTGGATCACCTCGTTGCGGCTGTTGGCGAGGTTGATCGTCATTCCCTTGAGCTCGCCACCCATGATCGACTTGAGTCCCGCGCCGAACTGCGAGCCGATGTTGCGTGCGCGAACCGTGAGTCCGAAGACCTCACCGAGAACCTCGGTGATCTGATAGCCGGGCAGGTCGTTGGCGGTGCTGATGAGCATGGCTGGCCCTCCAAAGACGGTGGATCACGCAGGGGATGCGCGGTGCTCTTCATACCCCATGCGGAGGGCCTCGGGCTCAGGACCGGCGCGGCGGAGCTGGACCCTCGACCCGCATGACTTGGTCCTGAAGGCCGGAACGTGGTATCTCGTCGCCCGGAGTGAGGCAACCATCCGGATGTCGCCGGCGGGCCGTCTCCGAGGACGCGTTCTGCTCGACGCACCGGTCGCGGCCGCGATCGAGACGAACTCGTCGGGACCGGACACCGACGGCTGGACCACCGCGGTCGTGCCGACCGAATCCGTCGACCACGCGTACGGCGAGTCCCTCAAGTTCGGGGCGAACGTCGAGGTGCTCGAGCCTCAGGAGCTGCGGTCGCGATTCGAAGGGAACACGCGGGCGCTCACGACGCTGTACGGCGCCTGAGTCGGCGCCCTGTCAGGCAGCCGGGGCTCTGATCCGCTCTGACTCCGAGCGCGCGGAGAACCACGCCAGCGTCGCCGGCAGGACGAACGGCACCAGCAGCAGGCGGATCCAGTCCCAGAGCGTGTTCCCCTGAAAGCCGGTCCATTGCCAGCCGAGTCCATACCCGCCGATGACAACGACCGCGAAGACGGCGAGCGCCGAGATGCCGACCGCCCGCCAGCGGCCTTCGAACCGCTTGTGCGTCGCGAACCACAGCGGGAGGGAGGCGACGACCAGCGGCAGCGCGAGCAGCTCCAGCCAGTCCCACAACGTGTTGCCCTGGAAGCCGGTCCAGCGCCAGTTGAGCGTGTACCCGCCAACAACGAGCACGGCAAAGACGACACCCACGGTTGCGAACACCGCGCGCCATTCCATCTTCCAGCGATGGCGCGTGCGGTACCAGATGGGGAGCGTCGCGAGCACCACCGGCAGCACGATCACGTGGAGCAGGTCCCACATCTGATCGCTCGGGGTGATCCCCGTCCACGACCAGCGGAAGGCGTAGCCGCCGATGAGCGCGATGGCCAGAGCGGCGCTGCCCGCCGGCAGCACCCACCGAATGAGGGGGGACATCGACGGTCCCGGAACCTCGATCCTCTGGCCGACGTTCGCGGATGCGACGTCCATCACCGAATCATGCCGTTCCGACCAGGGTTGCCGGGGCGTTCAGCGATCCTCGTCGATGCCGCCTCCGAGCCACGGGTTGTAGCCGACCCGCGTCGCACCTCGATGCGGCCACCGGCGCGGTCTCCGTGGCCGGACATCGAAGCGAACGCCAACGATCGCCCAGACGAGGACGACTCCGGGGATGCACAGGAGGATCGCGACGAGCACCGAGCGTCCGGTCGCGGCGACGTACACGCCCGCCACGTCGATGAGCAGCAGGATGAGCAACGTCATCGTGAACAGGACGACCCGATTCATGACGTGCTCACCCTACTGACCGACGCGACCGTCGATTCGCTCGCGGATGAGGTCGGCGTGTCCGCAGTGCCGCGCGTACTCCTCGATCATGTGCACGAGCACTTCACGTAACTGAAGCGTCTTCCCGTCAGACATGCGGCCCATCGTTCCGAGGTCGCTCGTCTCCGCAACGAATCGCTCCGCGAAGGCGACCTCGTCTTCCAGTGCAGCCCAGGCCTCGGCGACCACTGCGGGATCCGCCACCGCGCCCTCCCAAGCGCCTTCCCAGTTCTCTTCGGATGAGAAGCGTCGCGGCGCAACCTCACCTGCCATGACGCGCCGGAACCACGATCGCTCCACATCCGCCATGTGCCGGACGAGTCCCAGCATCGACATCGTCGACGGCGGAACCGATCGCGTCGCCATCTGACTTGCGTCGAGGTCCGCGCACTTCAGGCGCAGCGTCAATCGGTACGCGCGCAGATAGTCGAGCAGGGTCGAACGCTCGTCGAGGAGCTCGACGCCGGTATCGCGGGGATCGTCATCGGCATCCACCCACATATCGGTCCGCACGGTCGATGCGGTCCAGCGTTCCGGCGCCGACTCTCCCGCCTGGTCATGAGCAGTCACTCCATCACCTTCATCTCAGCTGGTCCTCGTGCTTCGCTTGCGCCCACAGATCGTGGGACCTTTGACGGTACAAGAGGTGGCCCCTGGCCCTGTTCGCAGTGATGGAGAAGGCGAAGACTGCGATGAGGAGGTGCCTGCCGTGACCACCGAATCGAACTCCCCGATGATCAAGGGTGGGGTTGATGCGGGTGCGATGCACCCCCGAAACCGAAGCCACCGTCATGGGTTGATCGCCACCGTTCCGTTAGCCCTCCTCCTGGCCGCCTGCGGCGCCGCCACGTCTCCGGCCACCACGCCAACCCCAACCGCCAGAGCGACACCAACCGTTATCCCGACCGCTAGCGCGACTGCGGTTCCGACCCCGGTCGCCGAACCCGCCTTGGCCGTACTCTCCGACGCTGGCGTATACACTGAGTACAGTGCCGGGAACTTGAAGGTGGTAAACGGCCAGGGGGTTGAACAGTGGAGCATGACCAACGCCACCATGCTGAAGCTCTTCGGATTGAGCGCACAGGACGCCAAGACCCCGAACTTCACTATCGGCTCGGTCGTCGCTGGTTCGTATATCTACCTGTTCAATACGCTGTATGAAGCAACTTCGGGCAAGGTGGCCGTCCTCTCCCGGACCGGGGCCGTACTCGGCGTCGCCGCCACCCCGCCCGGACCCAACGGCAACGGCTTCAGAATGGTGTACTCCCCGATTCGACCCGAATGGGCTTGGCTCGTTGATCAATCTCCCGCCAACGCCGGGGTTACCTACCGGCGTCACGGAATCATCAACGTGGGCGGCCTTGGCGAGCCGAATCGAACCGCCTACAGGTGGCTGGCCCCCGCTGACAATGTTGAAACTCTGGAGGGGTGGACCAACACCGGCATCATCGTCCATCGGGAGCAGTACCTCGGTGTGGACTGCAACATTTTCTACCAACCCGGCTCTGCCTGGTTTGCGCTGAATCCCGATACCGGAACCCTCACCCAGCTCGCCGACGGAAACAAGGTCGCCTTGCTGGCCGCCAGTAGTCATGACATCGTAGCGGCGTCCCTCAGTGACGCACACGCGGTGCTTATCAATGGCGTCGCCTATACGGAAAGTAAGTCCCAGGTCACCAACGCCTTCATCAGTCCCGATGGGGCTTATGTTGCGGTCGATCGTTACAGTCAGACGCGCTGCGATCTGAACGCCCAGGGCGGCAAGAACACCGTGGAGCTGGTGAACGTGGCCGGCAAAACCCATATCGATCTTCAGAACTTGAACGCCTTCGCTTGGTTGAGTAGCACCGAATTCGTCGCCAATCCTCCCGATGGCAGCACCTGGCTGTACTCCCTGACCGGCAAGCCGATCACTGACATCTGCCCCGTCAATTCGATATGGACGTACACCGGATCGCTCGGATAACAGTCGGCGCGACGAGGAATGCGGACGAGATCCGCGCTGCCCGCTTGAAGGTGAAGGGACTTCGTTGGAAGGAGGTTGAGGTCCCTGGTATCCCACTCGTGGTGTTTCAAGTGCCGGGCCGCGTGCCGGGAGAGGGAACCGAACCCTTACAAGCGGTCTTGGAGCTGATCTCGGACGCGGTCGTCGTATCGTCTCACCCAGGGCAAGCCGCGATGGTGAACGCGCCACTCACGCTCATCTGATTGTCAGCCTGGAACGTGTAGTGCCACGTGCCCACTTGCGTCAGTGGGCCATAGGTGCCGCTGGGATTCACGTTCTGGTACACGATGATGGGTGCACCAGTCGGCGGATACACCATAAGCTGGTAGTAGACGTTGCCAGCGCCACTCCATGCGATTGCGCCACCGCCAGCGGCACCAACCGGCTCACACGCGGTCACAGTGATTGTAGGCGTGATCGGTGCGGGCGTTGAGATCGGTGTCGCGGTGGGCGTTGCGCTGGGAGTCGGCGCTACTGTCGCCCCGACAGTCGGCGCGAGAGTTGGGGAAACAGTCGGCGCGACTGTCGAGCCACATGCCGCGAGGCCAAGGGCGGCGATCGCAGAGCCGATGACGATGGTGACTTTCATGTTCTGCCTCACTCCATTCAACGCGAATACTTCCAACGCGAATACTTCATCCGCGGTTATGGTCTTGATGTCCCGCCGTCGACGGCAGCCATGCTGACGAGCCGGCTTCTATGACGCTGGAGCTCCGCAGCGACAGCGCGGGAGATGCTGGCGGCTCACGTCGAACACGTGGGGCGTGACATTCGCGCACAGGCGCTCGTGCGCAGCGACCTCGACGGCCACGGGCGCTGGTGGCACGACACGTCGTGTCGTGATGACGTGCGACAGGCCGTTAGGCTCGGTCACGGCGCGTTCCCGTGCTCGGCGTTCAGCACAGCCAGCGCATCGCCCATCAGCGTTTCGACGCAATGAGCGACAGACGCGAACGGCCTCGGGCCAGGACCGCGTGACCGTTACGGTGCGAGCCGCGTCAGCTCGCCCGTTGTACCGGCCGCACCGCGTCGTGGAGCCCCTCCGGATCGAGGTCTGCACCGTTCGACCACACCAGCATGCCCAGCGCCGGATCCACGCGGACGGAGTCGAACTGAGGAACGTCACGGAGCGGCTCGAACATCTCGCCCCAGAGCTCGTCGGCCAGGTCGATGTCGCCGACGACACCGTCGCTGAACGTGAGCCGGAGGTTGTACTCACCGAGGCGCTCCACGCGCGTGACCTTGACCATTTCCCAATCCTATGCGAGTGGCTCGATGGACGCCAGCGACGTGCGCTCGGTCACGCCTTGCCGGTTGTCTCGCAGCTCCGGCTCGTGCAGGGCCGCCCATTCCGTGACATGCCAGAGCGCCCTCACCGGTAACGAACCGTCGAGCACCGCGAGCGGCTCGATCCCGATCGAGGCCGCATGCTCCCCGTAACTCGCGTGAAAGTGGGCCAGATAGTGTTGCCCGCCGGCCTCCCAGTAAATGGTGATGACGATGCTGTAGAAGGCGCTGATCCGCGGCATGCCAACCCGTGCTGATCAGTCGGGTGAGCCGGTCGGCCGCGTCATCGTGCAACTCCTGCAGAACGTCGGCATACGTGTCGGCCGTGATGCCGATCGTGGAGTGTCCGAGCACGCTGCTGACCACCTTCAGGTCCGTCCCGCTCGCCAGCATCACGGCCGCGGCGGCGTGACGCAAATCATGGAACCGAAACACGGTCAAGCCGGCTAACTGGCCTGCCGGGCGAAGCCGCGGCGCAACGTGCGTCCTCTAGTCCGTGGTCGAAAGTCCTCTCCCCTGGTGACCTTCGCCCCTGGAGCGCTGGTCTCATGAGGAGTCAGGATCAGCATGTCGAGACAGAGCACGTTTTCTACGAACGCGGGAGGTGCCTGCCCGGTGCCGAAAAGGGTGCTGGATTCGGAGACGTGTGGAGGCCGTGCCTGTTTGCCCACCGATCGTAAGAGGAGACCGACATGTTGAGGTTGAGCAGCCTGATCTCGCGCTTTATCGCCGGGCTCGCTACAGGCGCGGTCGCCCTTACCGTCTCGTTTGCGATCCAGAGCCGCGTAGCGACGCCGGTCAAGGCATATGGTGCGGGGTCGATATCTATCGGCCACCTCACCGGAGTCACTGCTATTGCCGAGGGGGTTTTCCATAGCCTTGCGCTCAGGTCGGATGGGACGGTGTGGGCCTGGGGTTACAACGGCGCCGGCCAACTGGGTGATAACACGACGACGGATCGGCATGTGGCGGTTGAGGTTGTCGGCGCGCGTGGGTCCGGCCACCTCACCGGAATCACTGCTATTGCCGCACAAGAGCTCGATAGCCTTGCGCTCAGGTCGGATGGGACGGTGTGGGCCTGGGGCTACAACGGCGACGGCGAACTGGGTGATAACACGACGACGGATCGGCATGTGCCGGTTGAGGTTGTCGGCGCGCGTGGGTCCGGCCACCTCACCGGAATCATCGCTATTGCCGCAGGGTATGAACGCAGCGTGGCACTCAAGTCGGATGGGACGGTGTGGGCCTGGGGCTACAACGGTGCCGGCCAACTGGGTGATAACACGACGACGGATCGGCATGTGCCGGTTGAGGTTGTCGGCGCGGGTGGGTCCGGCCACCTCACCGGAATCACTGCTATTGCCGCAGGGTATGTATACAGCGTGGCACTCAAGTCGAATGGGACGCTGTGGGCCTGGGGCTACAACGGCTTCGGCCAACTGGGTGATAACACGACAACGGATCGGCATGTGCCGGTTGAGGTTGTCGGCGCGGGTGGGTCCGGCCACCTCACCGGAATCACTGCTATTGCCGCAGGGGCTGAACACAGCCTTGCGCTCAGGTCGGATGGGACGGTGCGGGCGTGGGGCTACAACGGCGACGGCGAACTGGGTGATAACACGACAACGGAGCGGCATGTGCCGGTTGAGGTTGTCGGCGCGCGTGGGTCCGGCCACCTCACCGGAATCATCGCCATTGCCGCAAAGTTTGAACACAGCGTGGCACTCAAGTCGAATGGGACGGTGTGGGCCTGGGGCGACAACGGCGACGGCCAACTGGGTGATAACACGACGACGGATCGGCATGTGCCGGTTGAGGTCGTCGGCGCGGGTGGGTCCGGCCACCTCACCGGAATCATCGCTGTTGCCGCAGGGTATGCACACAGCGTGGCACTCAAGTCGAATGGGACGGTGTGGGCCTGGGGCTACAACGGCTACGGCCAACTGGGGGACAACACGACAACGGAGCGGCATGTGCCGGTTGAGGTCGTCAGGTTGGTCCAGGCAGCGTCGACGCCATAGCGACAGGAATTGCCGATACCGGCCTGCTGCCAATGGGCGGGTCGAGCATCGGCGGCGGTTGGCGGGTCGTTCCCGAATCTGGGCTCATTCCACCGTAATCGAGACGGAACCATCCCAAGCCGAAAGCCGCAATTCTGTATTCAAATCGGCTCTCGCCGGGGCTCTCAGCGGGAGACGGTGATCTCCCGCGGGAGTACCACTGCGGCGCGAACAGTTGACTTCAGCTACCGGCTGGCTGTCGGCTAAGCCCGCGGCGTTGTCTCCGGTCGCGAGCCGCGGCTCGCGCGATGCGACGCGCGTGAATGGGCCCCAGTCGGATCTGACCGCTGAACTGACCCCACATGCCACAGAAATATAGCCGCGGCGCCGCAGGGTGTTCGGGGGCGCCTGAGTACGAGAATGGCACGCCGTCACCGCGAAGCACACCGAGGTGGCCGACGAGAGGCGCCAATCCGCGTCGGTAGCCCGTCGCGCAGACGACAGCGTCCGGCTGCAGTCGACGCCCGTCGACGAGCACGACGTCGCGACCTTCGAGGCGCTGCACCTCTGCCACGACCTGTCCGTCTCCGCGCTTCAGCGCCGCGACGAAGCCGTCATCGACGGCTGGGTTGCGGTGGTGGTGGCGGTAATTGGCGTACAAACCCTCGGGTGCCAATGGAATGCCATAGCGACTGAGGTCGCCGAAAGTGAGGCGCTGTACGATCGAAACAATGAAGTCTGCCAGCTTCGACGGGATGTGATCGAGGAAGTAAACCAAGAGCGGCTGCCCTGGAATGCCGAAGAATTCTCGCGACGCGAGATTGGGCCCACTGCGCATTGAAAGAGTGACCCTCGCTCCCGCCTTGACCAGATGACTGGCGATGTCGAAGCCCGAGTTTCCAGCACCGACCACAAGGACGCTCCGATCTCGGTACTCACGCGCATTTCGGAAATCCGAGGAATGGATCAACTCGGCTGCAAACGTTCCCCTCCCCGGCCATTCTGGCATCTGCGGAACCGCGTCCCATCCGGTGGCAATCACCAAATAATTGGCCCGCATCGGTGTTGTGGAGGTCGTCAGCAGCCACTGGCCGTTGTCGCGTTCGACGGTGGTGAGCGTTCTGTTGAATTGCACGCGAATCTGGTTGCGCGTCGCGAAACCGTCTAGATAAGCCACCACGTCGTCGCGGCTCGGATACCGTCCACAGCGGCGGGGCATGCCTTGACCCTGCAGCCTCGACATGGGACGCCAGGAGTTGAGGCGTAGCTCATCGTATCTGGAGCGCCAGCGTGCGCCCACCGAGTCAGACCTTTCGATGACGAGCGTCTCGAATCCACGCTTGCGCAGGGCGAATGCAGCAGCGAGCCCGGCTGACCCCGCGCCCACGACGATTGCCTGGTGGCTCTCGATGGCGTTGCTCTTCTCGTCGGTGACTGCGTGCGGAGCGGCAAGCGGAAGGACGCGCGAAGTAGCGCTGGTCATCGGCACCCCAACAAACCTCGCAGTCGTTCGCGATCCATGCTCGCACGATAGAAAGGGACTCAATGGCCGTCGATGGTGCCGGCCGCACCCCGCGAGAGGGTGGCAGCACCCCGGTGGTCCAGCGGGGAGCCATGTGACTCAGACTGGGGGCCGTCCACGGCCTGAAACGCCGCCAGGCCGATGATGCTGTGGCCAGAGGCGCGGCGAGCCTCGGCGGGCCGGTCGTGCCGGCGGCTTGGATCGGCTCTATCGTTGAACCATGATCCTCCCCAAAGAGCGCGACCCCCGCTTCATCACCATCCGCCGTGGAGGGACGCTTACGGACTCGGACCATCGGCTCCTGGCTTTGTGAGCTGCCGCCTGCGCGGAGCACGTTCTGCACCTCTTCGAGTCAGTTCAGCCCTCGGGTCGTATCGCACGGTCGCGTAGAACGCCCCGTCCACGACCGGCCAACGACCTCGGCGGGACCTGGCGCTGAAGATCAGGGGATGACCGGGATGCAATTGCCGAGTAGAACGCCCCCGCCAGGCAGGCGCTGAGCCTGTGAGCCCTCGGTGACGACGGCGACCGTGGTGCCTGTTTTGACCGCGGGTAGCGGCTGATTCATCTGGCACCGAGCTTCCGTGCCGGGTTTGGTGGCGAATACCACTGTTGAGGTACTGCCGCTGACGTTGACGGAGGCAACCGAGCCGCGGATGAACAGCGTGACTTCGTTGTAGTTCGAGTAGAACTCGTCCTGAACCATTGCGGTCGCCGCTTGATCTGGCGATACCTGTTGGACACTTAGGGTGCTCAAAGCCCGTTGTTGCCCGAGCCAGAAGGCAAGCAGCGTGGCGGCGGCGAGAACTACCGCTACTAGCGCCTCCCAGAGCCACCGTTTGCGCATCAGCGCCTTTATTGAGTTCACCTCCGATGAACGCGATGGGGTGGAAGAGAGTTACCGGACAGGGCTGTGCGGCCCTTTGGTTCGAGTGCGTAACAACAACAGCCGCGGGCAGAATCGCTGCTCATTAGCGGTCATAGTCCCCTGGAGCTACACCGGATAACTCGGTGGTCGCTCATCGCGAACATCGTGAACCGCACGGCCCCGATCTATAGACTCTCCGGCATGGAAATCGTTGAGCTCAGGCCGTTGCTACATCTGATCAAGCCCGTGTTCGGGCAGGTGTACGTGTGGCAGGAGGGTTCGCAGCTCACCATTGCCGCACCTTGAGCCCTCCGCAATGCGACGACATCGAACGCGGAACGCTGATTGATGACCGTCTCAGAGGCGCGGCGTGGACGCCGTCATGGACGTCTGATGGACGGGGCGGCGGGAGACGGGGCTCGAACCCGCAACTTCAAACCTTGTGAAGGTGCCGGTCCGTTTCTGAATTCCCGCATCTGTTCTGGCGGTGATGAAGACGATGGCACTCACGTCCCCTTCGATGACCCCAGATCGGTACGGCCACCTGACCGATGCCGCTGCCGAAGCCGTGGCCGATTCCATTGATGCCCGATACGGACCCCGGATTCGAGTGCTCGGCGAAAGTGGAAGTGGACGTCGAATGGACAGCCAGAACAATAGCCTAGAGATTCCAACGGAATCCGACTGCCGGGAGAGGGAGTCGAACCCTCACGAGGTAACCCTCGGCGGTTTTTGAGACCGCTGCGTCTACCATTCCGCCACCCCGGCCAGACGGACAGCGTACCGGCTCCCCCGACCCGCCGGCGCAAACGCCTTGCGCGATCCGGGAACCTGACGGCACATCCGCGCGTACTCTCAATCGCATGGACGACGAGGCGCTCCTCGAGCGGGCACGCCGCGGGGACCGCGACGCCTTTGCCGCAATTGTCACCCGTCACCAGGACGAGCTATACACGATGGCACTCAGGATCACCGGCACTCCGGCGGACGCCGCAGACGTCGTTCAGGAGACGTTCCTGCGCGCCTACGTGCGGATTCCTGTGCTCCGCGGGCAGACCATCCGAGCGTGGCTGTTTCGTGTCGCCATCAACTGCAGCCACGACGTCCAGCGCAGAGCGGTCCGCCGGCCGGCCGATCCCCTCGAGGACGCGGAGGGCAACATCGTGGAGCTGCCCGATCCGGCACTCGGGCCGGAGGCGACCGCTCTTGCTCGGGAGCGCGTTGCGGCCGTCCGCGACGCGCTGCTCACGCTCCATCCCGACTTTCGCGCGGTCGTCGTCCTGCGTGACGTCAACGACCTGAGCTACGAGGAGATGTCCGCGGCACTGCGCATCCCGATCGGGACGGTGAAATCACGGCTCAACCGCGCCCGTTCGATGCTGGCGAAGGCGTTGCGCGGCTCGGCCGCGTTCCCGGGCTTCGCAGAGGAGAAGGCTTGAGCGTCCGGCGCCACGTCGACGACCTCTTCACCGGCGCGTACGACGACGACCTCTCGGCACTCGATGAAGCGCGCTTCCAATCGCATCTCCGCTCGTGTCCCGACTGCACGGCCGCATACGCGGAGTTCACCGCGACCGTCGAGGCGTTGCACGAATTGCCGAAGGCGCACATGGCCCGGGTGGTGCACCTGCCGTCCACGGCTCCGGTGGCCGAGGGGTCGGGGCGCCGGCGGATCAGCCTCGGCTCGCTGAACGCGGGTCTGCTGCGACGCTTCCCCGCAACGGCGCTCGCGGGCGCGGTCGCCGTCGTGCTCGTCGTCTTTGCACTCGCTCACACGGGGGGCGGCGGCACCAGTGCCACCACCAGCCTCGCCGGCGGTGGCCAACCGGCGAACGCCCCCGCCGTCGGGTCGCCGGGCGACCACCGTCCGGCTGCGGAGTCGGCATGCGCCCAGGCGATCACTCCCGTTGTGAGCGCGACACCGCCCGCTGGGTTCTCGCACACTGTCGTCGATCAGTCGTCGAGCCTCCCTGGCGAACAGCTCGAACTCGCCGCCTCGTCACTCCTGGTGGCGCCGGGCGAGCCGGTCACCGTGTACGCGCAGCTCTCGGTACCCCTCGCGTCGGCTGGGGCGCCCGGGGCGCAGAGCACGACCTCGGCGATCCGCGCCGTCCGTCCGTGCGTGTCGGTGGGCGTGGGCAGCGGCGCGCTGTTCGCGATTCCGCCGGTCGCCACCCCCGGCGTCGGGAGTTCCGGATCGTCAAGCGGCGACTTCGGTGGCCCGGTTCCCAACGCCAGCGGGTCGGGCCCACTCGTGACCTTCACCGTCCCCGCCGGCCTCGCTCCGGGCACCCTGATCCACGTGCAGGCCGTGGTTCCGGCGGGATTCGATGCTTCGGGAAGCCCCGCGCTGACCGCGACGCTCACCATCACGACGCGCTGATCCCACCCCGGCCGCGGCCGGGGTCGGGTCAACCTGACTAGACTCCACGCCAATGCACCGCCGTTTGGCGTGCCTGGCCGTGGCGCTGCTTCTCTCCGGCTGCAGCATCCCCGGGTTCAGCCCACCACCCAACTACCAGTACGTCGTGATCACGGCAGGCGGCGTCGGCCTGCGCACGGGTGATGCCAACGTGCCGCCGAATCTCGATCTCAAGCTGCACGCGACGGGTGCCGTCCTCCAGGTCAGCGATGTCACCGCGACGCTCGACGGCACGAAGCTGACGCTGTCGCAGAGCGGCCAGAGCCTCTTCGGGACCGTGAAGCCGCTGATGCCGCTCAGCTCCTCGCACCGTCTCGCGGTGGCGGTGGCCGGTTTGCCCACCTCGTACATCAATTTCACGGTCATCCCACCGACCGCCGCGATGCTCGCCGCGCACATCGATCCGTCCGCCGGATTGGTCGTCGACGCTGTCTTCGACGACGCGCCGGATCAGCAGGCCGTGCAGGCGGCCCTCCCCGGGGCGACGATCGGCTGGGTCGACGGCGACCACGCCCGGATCAGCTGGCACGGGAAGGCGCCGGCCGCGATCTCGCTCCCGGCATCCATCCCCACCGCCGGCGACGCGCACCTCGACCCCGGGATCACGCTGGCGCTCGGCGGCATCCCGCGCAACGAGATTCGCAGGGTGACCGTTCCATCGGCGCCGAGCGTGACCGGCATCAAAATCGACGCGTTCGTCATCAACACGGCAATCTCCAACACGTCCCTCGCGCTGCACCTCGGCGCGATCACCGAGATGACCCCCACGGGCTGGCAGGCACAGGCGGACGGCACATTGCTCGGCACGCCGGATCGTTCCGCGGTCAATCGGGCCTTCGCGGCGGGCATCCCCGTCTGGCCGTCGCTGGCGAACGACCCGGTCAACCCGCAGGCGACCAATCAGCTGCTCACCAGCCCCAAGGCGGTCGGCGTGCTCATCAACGGGATGCTGGCCGCCGTCAAGTACGTCGGCTACACCGGAATCAATGTGGACTTCGAGGGCATGCTCGCGGCGGACAAGGATCCCTTCACCGCGTTCATCCAGCAACTCGCCACGGCGCTGCACGCGCACAAGGCCAAGCTCATCGTCGACATCGTTCCCCACGACTTCGCCGGCGTGAACCTGTACTCGGCGGCATATGACGTCGCGGCGATCGGCAAGGCCGCCGACCTTGTCGACCTCATGGCGTACGACGAGCACGGCGGCGGTGGCACCCCAGGACCCGTCGCCGGTCTCGACTGGGACAACTCGATCCTGCAGGCGACGCTTCCCGACCTCACCCCGTCACACGTCCTGCTGGGCGTGCCGTTGTACGGCCGCGAATGGGGGAGCATCGGCGGCGCGTCCGCCTACTCCAACGTGCTCTACAACGGGCTGCAGATCCCGGGCGCGCGCGTCGACTACGACTTCAGCACCCAGACGCCGTTCATCCTCTCGCCGGACGGCTCGCTGACCTCGTACTTCGACGACGCCGACAGCCTCGCTCGGAAGGTCGCGCTCGTGAAGACCGACGGCCTGGCCGGCATCGCGGCCTGGCGTCTGGGCTTCGAGGACCCCAAGTTCTGGTCGCTCTTTACCGGGTAGCTCAGCTCTCGGAGGCGCCGGTGCCCAGGTCGGGGAGGTTGAGCGTGTTGACCCAGTCGCGGATTTTCGCCAGGCGCTCGTCGCTCTCCGGATCAGCCTCGGTCAGCTGACCGTCCTTGTCGTTCTCGGGCAGGACGCCCGCCTTGTCGAGGACCTCGTCGGCGACATAGATGCCCGCCCCGACCCGGACGGCGACGGCGATCGCGTCGGACGGACGGGAGTCGATCTCCAGGCGGCGCCCGTCGACGTTGGCGAGGATGCGCGCGTAGAACACCTCATTGCTGAGCGACGTCACCACGATCCGGTCGACGGTCACGTCCACGGCGCTCAGGAGGTTGGCGAGGAGGTCGTGGGTGATCGGCCGCTCGGGCGTGATCCCCGTGATCTTCAACGCGATGGCGTTGGCCTCGTTGATGCCGATCCAGATGGGGAGGTAGCGATCCGCCGTCTTCTCCTTGAGGATGACGACGTGCTGCCCGGTCGGCATGTGCACCCTGATGCTGTCGACGGTCATCTCCACCAGGTCTGCCATGCCTCGATCATAACCCCGGAGGAGCGCCATCGAGGCCACACGGGTCGCGCGGCTACCATGGTCCGCTGTGACACGCGAGACCCTGTTGCTGGTGGATGGACACAACCTGGTGTATCGCGCGTTCCACGCGATGCCGGCGTTGAGCAACAGCCGTGGCGAGATGACCAACGCCGCGTACGGCTTCACGTCGATGCTCTTCAAGGCGCTCAACGACACGACGCCGACGTATGCCATCGCCGCGTTCGACCTGCCTGGACCCACGTTTCGCCACGAGAAGTTCGCGGAGTACAAGGCGCAACGGTCGCGCGCTCCCGCCGAGCTGAGCGCGCAGTTCCCCTGGGCGCGCGAGGTCGTCGAGGCACTCGGCATCCCGATCGTCGAGGTGCCGTCGTTCGAGGCCGACGACGTCATCGGGACGCTGGCGCGCAAAGCTGAGGCGGCTGGTCTCGACGTCATCATCCTCACCGGCGACCTCGACACGCTGCAACTGGTCACCGAGCACATCCGCGTGTATGCGAGCCGGCGCGGCATCTCCGAGACGATCATCTACGACCTCGAGAAGGTCCGCGAACGCTATGGCTTCGAGCCGCCACTGGTGGTGGATTTCAAGGCATTGCAAGGGGATACGAGCGACAACATCCCGGGCGTCCCCGGTATCGGCGAGAAGACGGCGATGTCGCTCGTGCAGCAGTACGGACCGCTCGAGAACGTCCTCGCCGCCGTGCCGTCGATGCCCGAGGGACGGGTGCGACGTGCGCTCGAACAGCACGTGGAGCAGGCGCGACTCAGCAAGTGGACGGCCACGATCGTCGTCGACGTCGATGTCGATCTCCCGCTCGAAAAAGCGCGCCTCTATCACTACGACGAGACGGAGGTTCGCGAGCTCTTCGACCGGCTCGAGTTCCGGAGTCTGCTCCCGCGCCTGCCGGGAAGGACGCCCGACGTCGATACGCCGCCATCCACCATCGAGTCGCGCGCGGAAGAGACTCCCGTCGGAGACCTGAAGGATCCGGTAACCGATATCGTCGTCGTCCTCGACGCGCACGAGGCCACCGATGCGGTCGAGCGCATCCGCGCCGCCGGGTCGTTCGCGGTCCGGAGCGTGCTCGAAGGCAACCCGCGCACGGGGGAGCTGATCGGCCTCGCGATTGCGCCGGCGGGGACCGACACCGCGTACTACCTGCCCGTGTGGCATTCGACTCTGGTCGAGCGCAACGCGGATGCCGCTGCGGTGTCGGCGTTCGAGAACCTGCTCGCGGACGCGTCCATCCCGAAGCGCGGATACGACCTCAAGCGCGAAGTGCTCGCGTGGCGGCGGCGCGGCATCGCCGTGCGTGGGCTCACGTTCGACGCCATGCTCGCCGCGTATCTCACGAACGCGCGCCTCAAAGTTCCGACCCTGCCCGTGCTTGCGCACGATCTCTGCGCGCTGCGTGTGGATGCCGAGGAATCGCTCCTGGGCTCGGGGCGATCCAGGCGCGGTGTCACCGACATCCCGGTCGAGGAGGCGGCCGCGTACTACGGAGCCTGGATCGGCCTGATCGACCCAGTCGGCGCGGTGCTCACGCAGCACATGGAGCGCGCCAACGCCACTCGCCTCCACGACGAGATGGAGTTGCCGCTCGTCCCGATCCTGGCGGCCATGGAGGTGGAGGGCGTCGCCGTGGACTGCGACCTCCTCGGTTCGATCAGCGCGGAGATGCACACGCGGATCACCGAGATCGAGACGGAGATCCAGGACACGGCAGGCTACACGTTCAATCCCGGCAGCACCCAGCAGCTCGGTCGCTTTCTCTACGACGACCTCGGTCTCGCCAGCGGGCGCAAGACGAAGACCGGTCGGAGCACGGATGCCGACACGCTCGAGTCGCTCCGCGGCGAGCACCCGGTCGTCGACCTGATCCTCGAGTGGCGGCAGCTCACCAAGCTGAAGAGCACCTACGTCGACGCCCTGCCGTTGCTGTGCACGGCCGACTCGCGGGTGCACACGTCGTTCAACCAGGCCGTCGCCACAACCGGACGCCTCTCGTCGTCCGACCCCAACCTGCAGAACATCCCCGTGCGGACGCAGTGGGGTCAGCGCATCCGGCGCGCGTTTCATGCGGATACCGGTCAGCAACTCGTGAGCGCCGACTATTCGCAGGTGGAGCTTCGCGTCCTCGCGCACGTCACCGGTGAGCCGGAGCTCATCGCGGCGTTCCAGCGCGGCGAGGACATCCACCGGCGCACGGCCGCGGAGGTCTACTCGGTGGCGCCCGAGGACGTCACCGCCGACATGCGGCGCATCGCCAAGGTGGTTAACTTCGGTGTCGTCTACGGCCTCAGCGACTTCGGGCTGGCGCGCGACACGGGGATGAGCCGCGAGGATGCCCACGCGTTCATCGACGCGTACTTCACGAACTTCCCGGCGGTGACCGCATACCTCGAGCAGGTGCGCAACCACGCGCGCGAGTACGGATGGGTGGAGACGTTCATCGGCCGGCGCCGCTACATCGCCGACATCCGCGCCGCCAACCGGCAGCTCCGTTTCGCCGCCGAGCGGATGGCCGTGAACATGCCGATCCAGGGTGGGGCGGCGGACATCATGAAGCAGGCGATGATCCTTGTCGATACGGCGCTCCGCGACGCCGGGCTGCGCAGCCGCATGCTCCTGCAGGTGCACGACGAGCTGCTGCTCGAGGCGCCGGCAGAGGAGATCGACACCCTGATCCCTCTCCTGCGCGAGCGCATGGGCGCCGCCGAGGCGCTCAAGGTCCCGCTGGAAGTTGACGTCAAGGTCGGCGACAACTGGGGAGACATGACGCCCGTCGCGCGGGTCTGAGATGCCTGAGCTTCCCGAGGTCGAGACGGTCGCCCGCGACCTGCGCACTGCCGTGACGGGCCGCCGCATCGACGGCGTCACGGTCCTGCGGCCGGATATCGTCCGATATCCCGACGGGACCATGCTGCCGGCCCTGCTGACCGGACAGACCTTCGAGGAGGTGGAGCGCCTCGGCAAGTACCTCCTGCTCGGCCTCGACTCCGGCGACGACCTGATGGTGCACCTGGGCATGACCGGTCACCTGCTGGTCTGCGACGCCGACGCACCCGTGCCGAAGCACACGCACATTCGCGCCACTCTCGACGACGGACGCGAGCTCAGATTCGATGATGCTCGACGCTTCGGGCGTGTCGCATACGGGTCACGTGAGGCGCTTGCCGCCGCTCGCGTGTTTCCCAAGCTCGGCGTCGAGCCGCTCTCTGACGATTTCTCGCAGGACCGCCTCGACGCGGTGCTCAAGCACACGAAGCGCACCGTGAAGGCCGCGCTCCTCGACCAGAAAGGTGTCGCGGGGCTCGGCAACATCTACATCGACGAGGCGTGCTTTCTCGCCGGCGTGCGACCGACGCGGCGCTGCAACCGGCTGACCAAGCGCGAGCGTGCGGCGCTCCTCGACGCGATCAAGGCGGTGCTCATCGCTGCCGTCGCGAATCGCGGCAGCAGCGTCGACGACTACCGGGACGTGTGGAACGCGCGCGGCAGCAACCAGGAACGGTTGCAGGTGTACGGCCGCGGCGGGCAGCCCTGCTTCACATGCGGTGCAACGCTGCGCAGCACACAGAACGCCGGCCGGACGACGGTCTACTGCTCGACCTGCCAGCGATGACCCGCGTCACGATGGTCAGCTACGACGACGACCCACCGCTCGGCGGCCAGGGCGTTGTCGTCATCGGCATGCGGGCGGCGTTGGAGCGCCGCGGCATTCCCGTGCACACCATCTCTGGTCGCGGTGAACACGCCATCGCGATCGCGCGCAGAACGGGCAGACCCCCGCTCGATCTGTCGCTGCAGATCAACCGGTACCCGCAGATCATGCTGCGCGCGCAGCCGGATGTCGTCCACGCGCACGGCGGGCCGGGAGGTGTGCTCATCTGGAAGCACCTCACGGTGCCGCTTGTCTACACGGCGCATCACACGTACCGGCAGGCGCACTCGCGCCGTTCGGTGAAGCGCTGGCTCGCGGGTGTGGAGGCGCGCAGCTACCAGCAGGCTGCCATGGTGCTCCCTGTCTCGCGTTCCACGGCGAATTCCCTGCTGGAGATGGGTGTTCCGGCGTCGCGCATCGAGGTGCTCCCGAACGGTGTGGACCCGGTCGACGTGCCCGGAGTCGACCATGAGGGTGGACGGGTTCTCTTCGTCGGCCGTCTCGAGCGCGAGAAAGGCGTTCTCGAAGCACTGTCGGTCCTCGAGTCGCTCACACGGACCGATACCGGTGTGCGCGGCGTGATCGTGGGTGCCGGAAGCCTGGAGCAGGAGGTGCGTCGCGCCGCCGCAGCCGGCCGCGGGCGAATCGAGTACCTCGGCAGTCTCGATCGCGTTGCACTGAACCGAGAGTACGCACGCGCGGCGGTCCTGCTCATGCCGTCGCGATTCGAAGGGCTCGGGATGGTTGCGCTCGAGGCACAGTCCGCCGGCACCCCGGTGGTCGGCTACGACGTCGACGGCCTGCGCGACGCGGTCGGGGACGGCGGTGTGCTCGTTCCCCCCGGCAATACGGCGGCGATGCGCGGTGCCGTCGCCGCGCTGCTCGGCGACGAGGGGAGGCGTCTCGAGGCGGGCAACCGCGGCCGCGAGGCGGTGCGCTCCGCGCATTCCTGGGACACGATCGCCGCACGCCTCGAGGAGATCTACGCAGCCGCCATCGCCGGCTGAGGTCACGGAGCGCACCTCGTTAGACTGGATCCATGCCCGTCCTGGAACTGCACGCGCCGTTCGCACCCGCCGGTGATCAGCCTGCCGCGATCGAGGCACTCAATCGAGGGCTCACCGAGGGCCGGCGCGAACAGGTCCTCCTCGGCGTCACCGGCTCGGGCAAGACGTTCACGATCGCGAACGTCATCGCGAAGCAGCAGCGGCCGACGCTGGTGCTCTCACCGAACAAGACTCTCGCCGCGCAGCTCTGGGCCGAGTTCCGTGAGTTCTTCCCTCAGAACGCCGTGGAGTATTTCGTCTCCTTCTACGACTTCTACCAGCCCGAGGCGTACATCCCGCGCACCGACACCTACATCGAGAAGGACTCGTCACGGAATGACGAGATCGACCGGCTGCGCAACAGCGCGACCCGCGCACTCCTGACTCGTCGCGACGTCATCGTCGTCGCATCGATCTCGTGCATCTACGGCATCGGGTCGCCGGAGAACTATCTCGGGGAGTCGATCACGGTCAAGGTGGGCGAGTCGTGGCGCCGCGACATCATGTTGCGCAAGTTCTCGGATCTCCAGTACGCGCGCAACGACATGGACTTCGGGCGCTCGCGCTTCCGCGTGCGCGGCGATGTCGTCGACGTCCAGCCGGCATACGAGGAGGTCGCGACGCGCGTCGAGTTCATGGGCGACACCATTGAGTCGATCAAGGACTTCGACCCGCTCACGGGCGAGATCCTCACGATGCGCGAGGAGCTGACCGTGTTTCCCGCGTCGCACTACGTCACGCCCCAGGAGCAGATGAACCGCGCACTCGTGTCGATCGAGGCGGAGCTCGAGGAACGCGTCACGCTGCTCGAGCGGCGGGGCCGTCTGCTCGAGGCGCAGCGGTTGCGCCAGCGCACGAACTTCGACATGGAGATGATGCGCGAGACGGGGACCTGCGCCGGCATCGAGAACTATTCGCGCCACCTCAGCGCCCGCGACGAGGGACAGCGGCCCTTCTGCCTGCTCGACTTCCTCCCCGACGACGCGCTCATCGTGGTCGACGAGTCCCATGTCGCGGTGCCGCAGATCGACGGCATGAACAAGGGCGATCGCGCCCGCAAGATTCCCCTGGTGGAGTACGGGTTCCGGCTGCCGTCCGCGCTCGACAACCGTCCCCTGACCTTCGCGGAATGGGACTCGATGATCGGGCAGATCATCTACGTGAGCGCGACCCCTGGTCCGTACGAGGAGGAGCACTCCACGCAGATGGTGGAGCAGATCATCCGGCCGACGGGGCTCGTGGATCCCACCATCGAGGTCAAGGAGTCGCACGGGCAGATCGACGATCTCATCACGCAGATGCGGCTGCGCATCGAGCGCCACGAGCGCTGTCTCATCACGACGTTGACCAAGAAGATGGCCGAGGATCTCACCGACTACCTGCGCGAGGCGGGCATCAAGGTCCGTTACCTGCACAGCGATATCGACACCATGGAGCGCGTCGAGATCATCCGCGACCTCCGGCTCGGCGTCTTCGACGTGCTTGTCGGCATCAACCTGCTGCGCGAGGGTCTCGATCTTCCCGAGGTGTCGTTCATCGCGATTCTCGACGCCGACAAGGAGGGCTACCTCCGCGGGTACCGCTCGCTCATCCAGACGATCGGACGCGCGGCGCGCAACGTCTTCGGCCATGTCGTGATGTACGGGGATCGCACGTCGGAGGCGATGGAACGGGCCATTGCGGAAACCGACCGGCGCCGTGCCATTCAGGTTGCGCACAACGTCGAGCACGGCATCACGCCGCTGTCGATCGTCAAGGCCGTGTACCAGATGGAGTCGCACCGCGACCAGCAGTCGCTGCGCGCGGCGGCGTTCCAGGAGGCCGCGGGCCTCCCGCCGGACGAGGTGCTCCGCCTCGCGAAGGACGTCGAGAAGGAGATGCTCCGGGCCGCCCGCGATCTCGAGTTCGAACGCGCTGCCGAGTTGCGCGATCGACTCGTGGAGCTCAGGCGCCGTCTGGAAGGCAAGGACGAGCCGGTGCCGGTTGGAGCGCAGGCCCAGGCACCACCTCGGGGCCGGTATCGGCCCCGGTCGCGCTGAGGGGAGCAGGGACGTTGACCGATCCGGCCGCCACCGGCTACGCCCACGTCAACGGCCTGGACCTGTATTGGGAGAGCCGCGGCGACGGCGGCACGCCGCTCGTCGTCGTGCACGGTGGCTTCGGCATGGCCGGCACCTTCGGCGACCTCCTCGATCGGTGGGGCGCGAGCCGCCGGGTCGTCGCGCTCGAGTTGCAGGGCCACGGACACACCCGCGACATCGATCGCCCCTTCAGCTGGGAGGCGTTCGGCGACGACATCGCGGGGCTCATCGACGAGCTCTCCCTCGCTCCGGCAGACCTGCTCGGCTACTCGCTCGGCGCGAGCGCGTCCTTGCGCGCGGCGATCCAGCATCCGGATCGCATCCGCCGCCTTGCACTCGTGTCGATTCCGTGCCGGCGGGACGGCTGGTTCCCCGAGGTCCGTGAGGGAATGAATCACGTCGGCAGCGCCGGGTTCGATCAGATGAAGCAGTCAGGTCTGTACGCGGCCTGGGCCGCGGTGGCTCCCGACCCCGACGCCTTCCCGACGCTGATGGACAAGTCCGGTGCGCTGGTGCGCGCGCCGTACGACTGGAGCGACGAGATCCCCAGGCTCCCGATGCCGGTGCAGCTCATCTTCGGGGATGCGGACAGCGTGCCCATCACCCACATCGCGGAGTTCTATGCGCTCCTCGGCGGCGGCCTCCGGGACGCGGGCTGGGACGGATCCATGCGCAGCCGGAACCGCCTGTCGATCCTGGCGGGGCGCACGCACTACGACGTCTGTCAGTCGCCTGCGCTGGCGGGCATCGTGGACCACTTCACCCTCGGCTGATCCGCGGCGCGCCACTTGACCGAGCGTACATATGTTCGGTAGGATTCGTCGCTCATGGCAACCGAACTCCGTCGCTCCGCTCAAAGGGTGCAGTTCGTGTGCTCGGCGTGTGGCGCCGAAGCGCCGAAGTGGCAGGGGCGGTGCGGGGCGTGCGGCGCGTGGAACAGCCTCAGCGAGACGGCAGTCCTCCTGACAAGCCGGACGGGGCTGCGCGTCGCCGCGGCGACGAGCACGCCGATGGA
>Ga0307374_10002008_pt1 | contig 36987 bp, 44 predicted proteins | sample OX3MG_FD_202532 | JGI IMG/M metagenome (GOLD analysis project Ga0307374, IMG submission 202532) | Soil microbial communities from Risofladan, Vaasa, Finland - OX-3 | ecosystem: Environmental > Terrestrial > Soil > Coastal area > Acid sulfate soil | place: Finland: Risofladan, Vaasa | collected... | reverse complement strand
TTATTCAGCCGGACCTGGCTCGCGAGCTGAGAGCGCTTCCGCCCAAGCAGGCCGCCGCCCTGGTGCTGCGCCACCTGCACGGCTTCACGAATCGAGAGATCGCCGCTGCGATTGGGATTCCGGAGCGGACCGTCGCGTCTCGCCTGGCGGCGGCCAAAGCCAGGCTTCGCGTGCGCCTCGGCGACGGCTTCGAAGGGGGATTGGGTACTTCGGGAAGCTCGACAGTCCCACTTGACGAATGAGCGCTCCAGGCGGCCCCGGTTTCGATCAGTGGCTGGACACGCAGCTCCAGCAGCACGCCGCCGCGCACACAGGCCCAAGCCCGCTGCCGACTCAGGCGCAATATCACGCGGCTTACCTCGGAGGCGGCGCCCATCTGCCGCTGCTCGCGAAGCTCGCGGCAGCCCTCTCGACTAAGGCGGCCATCGGTGTAGCCGCCGCCGCGTTGGTGGTCGGCGCGGCAGGGGCCAGCGAGTCGGTCATCACCGGCAGCCTCAACCCGAACGATTGGGGACAGCAGGTCGTCAGACAGGTCAACAACTGCAAAACAGCCCTGGCGCCTGGTTCGCACGGCGTCGGCCAGTGCGTCAGCTCATTTGCCTCGCAGCATGGCCAGGATGTGAGCGCCGAGCACCACGCAACTCCAACTCCCGGTCATGGCGTGCACACGCCAGGACCGCCCGCCGGCAAGGGCAACACCAGCCCGCACCCGACGCCGCCCTCCCACCCGCATCCAACCCCGCCGCACAACAGGAACAAGTAATGCTTGCTCGCGACTCGCGAACAGAAGGAGGTGAAGGCCAAATGACTTGGCGAGCCCTACGCCGCGCCCGGAAGCAGCAAGGCCAGGGAATGGTTGAGTACGCGTTGATCCTGGTTCTCGTTTCTATCGTCGTCATCGTGATTCTTTTGACTATGGGTAACCAGATCGCAAACGTGTTCTCAAACGTCGTTGCCGCCCTCGGCTAACACCGCCTGAACAACCAACCAGCGCATTAGCCTCGCCCGGCCCCCGCCGGGCGGGGCCCCCCCACCCCGGGAGGGCCCCACTGACCGCGCGGCGCCGCGGCGAACAACGCAGAATTCAGGCCCTCGTGAATCGTCCGGCATCGCACACCTCACGGCCGCCCCTGTGGCTTGCCTCGGCCGCCCTGGTCGCCGGGTGGGCTGCGCTTTACGACGTCGCCACCTGGGTCATCCTTTTCACCAGGCAATCGATCCACCCGGACTTTCGAATCTTCTACGTCGCCGCGGAGGCCGGCCTCCGTTACGGGTGGGCGAGCGTCTACGACCTGTCGACCTTACGCGCGCTCTCGTCGTCATTTCCGGCCGGCCAGAACTACATCAACCCTGCCTTGCCCTTCATCAACCCGCCCGTTTTTGCATGGTTGATCGCGCCCCTCACTGCTCTTTCGCTGCCAGTGGCCTACGTGGTCTGGAGCGCCCTGTCGCTCGCCGCCCTACTTTGGGCATGGCACATCGCCGCGCCATACGTGGGCCTGAGAAAAATCTCGCTGCTGCTGGCAGCGCTGGCCCTGTGGCCCGTGCTCGACGCGTTCTACTTCGGACAACCGACCCTGGTCATCGTCGGGCTGCTTGCCACCTCATGGTGGCTGTGCTCGAAGGATCGGCCGCTGGCCGCCGGAGCTGCCCTGGCGCTGGCCACCGCGCTCAAGCCGCACACCGTGCTCCTGGTCCCTTTCGCGCTGCTGGTTAGCGGGCGCTACCGGCCGTTCCTCAGCTGGGCTGGCGTCTGCAGCCTTCTGGCGATCGCCTGCGTCATCGCCCTCGGTCCCGCGGGTCTCAACAACGCGCTGCAGACGCTCGAGTACGGGCAGACCGACACCGGCCAGGCCCACTACACGCTGGCGTACGTCTTCGGTACGGGCCTCGTCGCGTACGCAGTTGAAGGCATCCAGGGAATCGCGGCGCTCGTCATCGCTTGGCGCCGGCGAGCCGACCTGGACATCGTCTTTGCGCTCGGCCTCCTGGGCTCTCTCGTCTTCGCCTTCCACCTTCATCAATACGACTACGCGGCTCTCATCCTCGCCGCGTGGCTCGTTTTGCGATCCGGACCGCCGCTGTGGCACCGCCTCTGGCTCCTGCTGGGTGTCGTGTCCATGCAAGCGATCAGCCTGGGGAATCCGCTGCCTCAGCTGGCCTGGGATTTTGCGTGGCTGGTCATCCTCGCGCTGGCGGCTCGTACTCCAGCCGGCGCACCGATCACACCCAACCTTGCGCCCGCCATCGAGGCGCCAGCCTAGGTCCGGCCGGCTTCGACCGCTTCTCGCGCCTCGCCCCTGATCCACCACACCAGCGCAACTGCAGCCAGTGGATCGGCCCACCACAGGCCAAAGAGCTGGTTCAAGACCAGGCCCGCGAATGCGACCGCCGCCAGGTAGAGGCAGACCAGGCTGCAAGCGGCATCACCTCGCAGGGCCGGACTACCAAGGCGGTCGGCCAATGCGAGGCGCCACCTCCACAGCCCCGCCATGATCCCGAGCGAGGCCAGAGTGAGCAGGATTCCAACTAATGATCGCTGCGGCTCAATCCGAAGCACCAGCGAAACGACAGCCGAAAGCACGATATACGCGATCAGCCCGTACAAGGCATAGCCGACCAGGCGGCTCGCGCGACGTTCACCACCGGACAGAGAGCCACGCTCCTCTGACTCCGACCGTTGCATCAGACGGTTCAGCACGACGATGGATGAGAAAAGCTCGACCCCACTGTCAACACCGAACGCAGTGAGGGCGACGGAATGGGCGATGAGCCCGGCGCCGACCGCGATCGTGGCCTCGATCACCATCCAGCCAACCGTCAGCACTTGGGCCAGCCGGGCCTGCTGCAGGATCGTCGGCCTCGGCGCCGCTATCGCCATGCTAGAAGCATAGAAAGGTGCTGTTGCGGCGCCTTGGCCATCGTTCACAATGACAGTCTCACGCGGCCGTCGCTTCGGCACTCGCTACGGGTACCTGACGAGAATGGAGGGGTTGATGACGAAACTACGTCTGCTGGTTGGAACTCACAAGGGCGCTTTTGTCCTCACTTCGGACGAACGGCGAAAAGACTGGCAGGTGGAAGGGCCGCATTTCGCGGGCTGGGACGTTTATCACGTCAACGGCTCTCCGGCAGACCCTAACCGCCTCTTTGCCTCGACCTCGCGCGGCTGGTTCGGGCAGGTGATCCAGCGCTCGGACGACGGCGGCAAAACATGGAACCCGGTGGGCAACGAGTTCCACTACGAAGGCGCGACGACCACTCACAAGTGGTACGACAACTCCGATCACCCCTACGAGTTCTTGCGCGTCTGGCACCTCGAACCATCGCTCACGGACCCAGACACCGTGTACGCGGGGGTCGAGGACGCGGCGCTGTTCAAGTCGACCAACGGAGGCACCTCATGGGAGGAGCTTTCAAGCCTGCGGACTCATAAGACGGCACCGACATGGGCACCGGGCGCGGGCGGCCTTTGCCTGCACACGATCATCCTGGATCCGACCAACCAAGACCGGATCATCACCGCCATCTCCGCCGCCGGAACGTTTCGGAGTGACGACCGCGGCAACACCTGGAAGGCGATCAACCATGGCTTGAGGTCGTCGCACATCCCTGACCCCGACGCCGAGGTCGGTCATTGCGTCCACCACATTGCCATGCACCCGAGCCGCCCCAACACGCTCTTCATGCAGAAGCATTGGGATGTGATGCGCAGCGACGACGCAGGTGACTCGTGGCACGAGGTCAGCGGCAACCTGCCTACCGACTTTGGTTTCGCGATCGATGTCCACGCCCACGAGCCGGAAACCATTTACGTCGTGCCGATCACCAGCGATTCTGACCATTTCGTCATGGAAGGCAAGCTGCGCGTGTATCGCAGCCGCAACGGCGGCAACGAGTGGGAGGCCCTGACCAAAGGCCTGCCTCAGAAGGATTGCTATGTAAACGTGCTCAGGGACGCCATGGCGGTCGACTCGGCCGAATCGTGCGGTTTGTACTTCGGAACCACGGGCGGTCAGGTGTACGCATCCACCGACTCGGGTGACAGCTGGGCGGCGATCGCGAGGGACCTGCCTGCCGTGCTCTCGGTGCAGGTGCAGACGCTGGCTTGATCCGGGTCGAGCTCCCGGCGAACCTTCGCACGCTCGCCGGCGTCGGCCGAGAGGTTCAGCTGCAGGTCGACGGGCCGGTGACCCAGCGGTCGGTCATCGATGCCCTCGAAGCGCAGTACCCGCAGCTCCGTGGCACGGTGCGCGACGCGCGCACCAAGAAACGGCGGGCGATGCTGCGGTTCTTCGCGTGCGAGGAAGACCTTTCCGACGAACCGCTCGACGCCCCTCTGCCCGAGCCCGTCGCGTCGGGCAAGGAGCCTTACCTGATAGTCGGGGCTATCGCCGGAGGCTAGCTCTAGGCTCCTGCGAGCTTGAACGCCTTGCGCACCAGGCGTTTGACCGCCGGTCGCTGGGCGTCGTCCGGCGAGCGCAGCGTCACAAACCGCGCATCCTTGCCGCCGCCCTGCAATAGGCCGCCGCCGTCGTCGAGCTCGCGGCCCCGATAAAAGAAGATGGTCGAGTGGTCGGTGAACGTGCCGACGCCGACCACGTTCACGCCGTCGACCGCATAGCGAACGAGCTTCCACATCGCGCTTTTGGAACGCGGCGGCTGGCTGCGATAAGCGATCTCATCTGCACCAGGCGCAGCCTCTTTCACAGTTTTGAGGGCGGCCTTGACGATCGGACGCACGTTCGACGGAATCCTCTTGAGTTGTACCGATAATGAAACGTCAGGTGGTGACATGGGCCGATTCTAGTTGCCGCGTGGATCCTCGGCTTTGCTGATCGGCTGGTCGAGTCGTGGCCTTACAGGGCTGAGGTGGAGTTTGAATGGAATCCCTGGCGCGCGAAAGCCAATTTTTATGTGCTGGTTGTCACAGAACGGCTTGTGCTGCGACTCGCCGCAGCGGCACAGCGTGGCGCGCGGCAAGACTTCGACGGAGCCGTCCTCGCGCTTGACCTCGACTTTGCCGGTGACGAGCAGCGGCCCATTGCGCACGGGCGTCACAGTGGTCGGGCCGTCGCGATCTTCCTGCGGACGGCCATCGAGTCTCCGGAAGAGCAAAGCGCCGCTCGGGCAGAGGCGCACGACCTCTTCGACCTCGTCGGCCGGAGCCATGTCCGGGAGCACCCAGGGTCGCCGGTTGAGCTCGAAGACGCGCCGATTCCCGCGCAGGCACTCGGCGACGTGGATGCATAGGTCTAGGTCAAAGCTGACCTCGATGTCTTGCCCCCGATAGACCTTACGCACCACCACCCACGATAGGTCGACTTTGGGACAGCAGCGATTCGTATAACTCCGCGGTGGTCGCGGCGATGGCCGGCCAGCCAAAATGCCGCAACACGCGCTCGCGCCCGGCTTTGCCCATCCGTGCCGCTAGGGCCGGGTCGCTGAGCAGTTGTTCGACGCGCGCGGCCAGCGCGGTCGTGAACGCTTCGACGTCGTTGGGGTCGTAATCGACGAGGTAACCGGTCTCGGCCTCGACGACTATCTCCGGGATCCCACCCACTCGCGAGGCGACCACCGCCGTCTCGCATGCCATCGCCTCGAGGTTCACGAGGCCAAACGGCTCATAGATGGACGGGCAAATGAACACTGAAGCACCCGAGTGCAGACGGATCAGATCTTGAAGTGGGATGTAATGATCGATCCAGACCAGGTTGCCCCGCTCGGAGCGGACGCGCGCGGCAAGCGCGCCAACCTCAGCTGCGATCTCGGGCGTGTCCGGACTGCTGGCGACGATCACCAGCTGATGCCGCGAATCCATCTTCAGAGCTGCGGCCAAGAGCAGTTGCAACCCCTTCTGCCGCGTCATCCGACCGTTGAAAAACGCGTACGGCTTGCTGCCGTCCACCCCAAAGCGAGCGAGTGCTTCCTCCGACCGTTGCGGGCGGTAAATCTCGGGATCAATTCCGTTGTGGATTACATGGACGCGTTCGGGCATCACCTCCGGGTAGCAGGACAGGATGTCGCCACGAACCCCATGTGAGACGGCGATGACGGCGTCGGCCGATTCCGTTGCGGTTCGCTCGCAGAAACTGGACAGGGCGTAGCCGCCGCCCAGCTGCTCCGCCTTCCACGGCCTCAACGGTTCCAGGCTGTGAATCGTCACGACATGTGGAATCGACCACATGAGCTTCGCGAGATGGCCGCCGAAGTTTGCGTACCACGTATGGCTGTGCACGACCTCGGCGCCCTTGACGGCGGCTCCCATTGACAGGTTGATCGACATCGCCTGAAGCGCCGCCGATTCGGGCTTCGGCTCCGCTAGAGCGGTCCAGGGTTCGTGACTGGTGACGCCAGGCTCATCGCGTGGTTTGCCCCAACAGTGGACTGAGACCTCGGCGAGGCGGCGGAGCTCGCGGGCAAGAAATTCAACGTGGGTGCCGGCGCCTCCGTAAACCTCGGGCGGATACTCGCGGGTGAGCAGAGCGACCTTTAGCCGGTTCGCCATCGCCGTCATTCTGGAGCTTGCCTTCCCTCACACACCGGCCTCCTGAGCTTCCTGCTGGTGGCCTGGTTCGTTCATCAGCTGCATCGGACCGGAGCTCAAGGTGCCGGACGCCACGCCGAAACTGTCGGCCTTCTACTACTACGGCACGCCACTGCTGCACGGCCCGCAGGCGGCGTCGGTCGTGGGAGTCATCGCGGTCGCCGCACTAGGGTTGGGCATCGGCGCGCTGAGGTTTGACCGCAAAGACATGGCGGTGTAGCCCGCTCCGAAGCCACATGTGGCCGCTGTTCGGTACCTTTTCGGCATGACTCAAGACGAAGGGGTCCTGGCCAACACCGACGTCGAGGCCGCTCCCGCCCTTGTCCCAACTGCTGTGATCCTCGTTGAAGGTGTCAGCGATCAGCTGGCGCTCGAGGCGCTGGCTCGGCGCCGCGGCCGCAATCTCGAGTCCGAGGGCATCGCCATCGTGCCGATGGGAGGCGCCACGAACATCCGGCGCTTCCTTGACGTGTACGGGCCTCGAGGCTTCGATACGCGATTGGCCGGCCTCTACGACGCCGGCGAGGAGGACGACTTCAAACGCGCCCTCGAACGCGAGGGCTTCGGATCGGAACTCACTCGAGCCGACCTGGAGCGGCTCGGCTTCTACGCGTGCCAGGCGGACCTGGAGGAAGAGCTCATCCGCGCTCTCGGCACGGCCGCGGTCGAGCGAGTCATCGAAGCCCAGGACGAGCTTGCATCGCTCCGGTCGCTCCAGAACCAACCGGCCTGGCGCGGACGCAAGGTCGAAGAACAGCTCCGGCGTTTCTTCGGCAGCAAGGGCAACAGGAAGAGCAGATTCGGGGCCTTGCTGGTCGAGGCCATGGATCTCACGCAGGTGCCTCGACCCCTGGATCTCGTCCTAGCTCATCTGTGACGAGCTGCGCGCGCGGCCCGCAACCAAAGCTCGCCCAGCAGCTTGAGCCACATACCTTTCGTAGACAACGGCTCTCATCACTTCGTGCTCCCGTTGATCGTCAACACGACGTTGCCCGTCTTCTGCTGGGTTTCGACATATCTGGTCGCTTCGACTATCTCGCCCAGCGGATAGGAGCGGTCGATGACTGCCCTGAACTTTCCGGCCTCGATGACCTTCTTGATGAAGAGGACATTCTTCTGCGTGTAATGAGGCGGTAACGGGAAAATCGCCTTCTTGTCCCCGATTCGCGACGTCCAGAGCGCGAGGAAGAAATTGCGGAACCCGTCGGTCGCCACATAGACACCGCCTGGTTTCAGTGAGCCTTTGCTCCGCTTGAAAGAGTGCTTGCCTACCGCATCGAAGATGACGTCGTACGTCTCGCCATTCTTGGTGAAGTCTTCTTGTAAGTAGTCGATCACTCTGTCAGCGCCGAGTGATTTCAAGAGGTCGATGTTCTTGGTGTTGCACACCGCGGTGACATCGGCCTCGAAGTACTTGGCGAGCTGCACGCCAGCGGTGCCGATGGCTCCGGATGCACCGTAGATGAGCATCTTCTGCCCCTCGTGGACGTGCGCCGCCTCGAGGCACATAAGCGCGAGAACGGCTCCATCGGTAACCGCGCCAGCCTGTTCGAAGGTCATGCCGACCGGCATGTGGGCCAGCGGGGCGGTCTCCTTCATGGCGATGTACTCCGCGTGCGCTCCGGACTGAAACGAACTGGTGCTGCCGAAGACGTGGTCCCCCACGGCGAACTTTGTGACGGCTGAGCCGATGGCTTCGATCTCCCCTGCCAACTCGGTGCCGAGGATCCGCTGCTTAGGCCGGCGGAGGCCGAAAAAGAGTCTGATCAGTGCAGGTTTGGCCGAGCGGACACCGATATCTGTTCGTGTGACCGTTGTGGCGTGAATCTTGATGAGCACCTCATCCGCTTTGGGAATGGGCCGCCCGACCTCGACAATGTGTTGGACTTCCGGCGGCCCGTAACTGTCGGCGACTACAGCTCTCATCTGGTTGCCTTCCCCTTATCGGTTGACTGGGGGTGTCGAATCGGCCCGCCCTGCTTCCACATCCGCCCGGCGCGGTAAAACTCCGCGGGCTTCCCGCCCGTCGAGCCGGGGCGGGCTCGGCGCCCAGTACGGATGACCCAGCCACTCTCGGCGACGACCCGCCTTCGGATGTTCGCTCCATCGAGCTGCACGCCCCACACGGCTTCGTACGCCGCCCGCAGCTCGGCGACGGTGAATGTCGGACCTAAGAACGCCGTTGCGATGCCGTGAGCTCCAGGGGAATGGCACCGCAGTCGCCGAAAGTGCGAAATGATCTTCTTCTAAGCGGAGGGAGTAGTTCAGTCGGTTTTCCTCATGCCGCGGCTCGGTTGGCGCCAGAAGTGCGGAATCCCGCGCGTGGCTTGGTTGCCCATTCGGGTCGTTATTCGAACCGCGCGAGTCAGCTTGATCAGCTCTACAAGCCTCGACTTCGGCGCCCGCCAGCCGGGGGAGCCACGAAGGGATCGACAACTTCCACGTCGGGATAGCGGCGGAACCCGCTGTCGCGACTGTAGATGCGTCGGACGCCGTGTTGCCTCATCAATGTGACCAGGTGGGCGTCGGGAACGTCATTCCCGCGGGCCTGGTCGCGACTGGTGCTCCGGAACAGCTCCCAGAACCCGTCCGCCTCGCCGGGCGTGCGGACGTGCGGCCGGCTGACGAGCGCCTCAACGTTGGCGGCGGCGTCGCGCGGGCTCAGCGGCTTCGGAAGGATCGCCGGATCCGTGACGATGCGCAGGTAACCAAGCATCGTGGGCCAGAACAGATACAAAAGATCAGGGCCCGCCGCCAGCCGCTGAACGAGTTGGATTGCCTGTTGGTGCACCGGCTCGGCTTGATTACTCGCGTAGATGAGAATATTCGCGTCGACGGAGGCGCTCATCGCGGCCCGTCGAGCAACGCCCTCACAGCTTCCTTGTCCTCGAGGTCAACCAACGGCCGGCCCAGGTCTTTCGCGATCCACTCGAAACCGGCGCCATCCGCCGGACGGCCGTCGTTCTGCCGGAGAGACGTGGCGAGCAGCTCCGAGGCGAGCTGGCCCATGCTCTTGCCTACGCCCCGGCTGCGACGCTTCAACTCCTTGATGACCGTCGGATCGAGGTCGATTGTAGTGCGCATGATGCGTGATGCTACCACCCCACGCATCAGATGAAGTACCCCTCGGCGGGTGAGGTCTCGGCGGGCGCGACAAATTCGCATTCGCCTCCCGCTACGACTGTCAGTCCGGGGCGAGAGGGATTCCGAGTAGACGGCTGGCTGAATCGTCAACCGTTCGGAAACTTTCCAAGCGGCACGCACTGGAGGGCTCGGGCGGCGCAGACAATTCACGGCCGTTCTCACTGTAATGGTGCCTGTTTGACCTGAAGCAGTGCTGCCTCAAAACCTCGTGTTCACCCAGCAGCCGGTTGCCTATTCGAACGCTGTCGGGAACTCAGAAGACGGTTGGGGGCCACGCGAAACCTGATAGGCGAAGTACCTTAACCGCCTGATGGCATCGCACCCGCGTTCCCTTAGTGAGACGCTATTACGCTCGTTCAGGCTCGCGCATGAGCGGTTGTTGACGGCTGCGCAGGCGCTGTCTCCGGAACAGTTCATGTGGAGCGCAGGCCCAAGTCTTCATTCGGCCGCTTGGCAGCTGTGGCATGCCGCTCGCTGGGACGACGTTTTCGCCGCCTACCTTCACAAGGCCCTGGCTCAGGAGCCTCGTCGTCAGGTCTGGGAGCGCGAGGCGCTGGCGGATCGATGGTCCCTCGGGGCCGCCGCGTTGGGCCGGCGCGACACGGGAACCGAAATGTCAGACGAGGCGGCGGAAGAGATGAGGTTCCCGGACCAGAAGGAAGTCGTCGGCTACGCGAGACTCGCCTTCGCCTACGCCGAGGCGGCGATCGCGCTCATATCGGACGATCAGTTGCTGGCGGCTGCGAAGGTTGATCCGGACAGCGCCACCAAGCTCGACAACGTCCTGATCTATCTAGAACACCTGAGCCGCCACCTCGGAGTGATCGAGGCGATTGGTGGACAGCATTGACAACTTCAAGACAGGGCACCTTGGCGTCAGCGATTCGGAATCCGGCCGCCCAGACGGTTGGTAGGCCGAGCGGGACGGTATTCGAACCGGCTCGACGATTGTTTCGCAGCTCTGACGCGACCAGATAAATGACTACAATGACCACATGCGAAGTTTGACAATCGGCATTCGGGAAGCCAAGGCTCAGCTCAGCCGTCTGGTCAGCGAGGCACAGCGTGGTACCGAATGGATAATCACCGATCACGGCCGACCGGTGGCCAGGCTGGCTCCCTTGGAGGATGTTCGGACTCCGCTGCCGCAGCGACTCGCGCGGCTTGAGAAATGGGGCTGGATCGAACCGCCGCCGAAGGAGCGGCCACGCGTTCCCCCGCCCTTGCGCATTGGAGCCGACGCCCAACGAGCGCTACAGGAGGACCGCGACGCCTAATCCGCAGGCCGTCTACTGGGATGCCTCTGCTGTTCTATCAGTGGTGATCGCAGATGTGCACAGCGCCAAGGCAACGACTGCCGCACGCCGCAACGACGCTCACCTACTGTCGACTCTCGCTCTTGCTGAAGCCTTGGCGGTGGTGGCACGACTGGAGCGGGAGGGCGCATTACCGGCGGCTCTGGCCGACGCCGCAAGGGATGTCGTCGTCAATGGCCCATGGCGACGGTTGTCATTGCAGCCTGATTGGAAGAGCGTCGAAACGCTGGCGGCAAGGTGGCCGCTCAGAGGCGCCGACCTGTGGCACCTCGCCACTGCTGACACGCTTCGCCGCGAGCTTCCCGACCTCAAAGTCATCACATTCGACACCCGCCTGGGCGTCGCGTCCCAAGGCATCGGCCTCAGAGTGATCTCCTAGAACGCAAATTGGCTAGGCACAAACTGGAAGCCAGCGCCTGTGGCCGGAGACGTCGCTGCGCGGTACCGGCAGCGTCCACGCGAGGAGTTGGTGCGGCTCATCGACAACCAGGGCAGCTTCGACATCGTTCAGCGTTCGGGCAACAGCTATCCAGTCGAGGTGACGGCAGCTTCGACGACCGCCCGAGCCATAACCTCCGAGTCATGACGATGGTCGATGACGGTGGTTTTTCGCCTTTCTCCAATGTCGGTTGACTTTATCGTCGCTCCGGATGGTCACTTGGTTGGCGAGGCTCAACGACTGGCGAGGCAAGTGGAGACATCTGAGTTAGGTAAACTTGATAGTAGTAGTATCAAGTAGCCCCGGCGGGATTCGAACCCGCGATCTCAGCCTTGAGAGGGCTGCGTCCTAGGCCACTAGACGACGGGGCCGCGTCGTGAGATTGCGTCCGGACGGACGCAACATCCTACCAAGATCATTGTCCCGAAACAGCCGCGCCACGTCGGACTCTCCCCGCCAGGTAGCGCTCGATCGCAAAGGCCGCCAAAGCGACCACAAGGATGGGCCACGCCAGCCACTGCAGGTGATATGACAGCCCGCCGCCAAGCGAAAGCGCCAGGCCTGTCAGCACGAGCGCCAAGGTGACGCGCCGTTGCCGGTCCCGAGACGGAACAAGCGCTTGGTACGAATGCTCTCGATGCCCGATACCGAGGCGCCGCCCCGCCCGCGCCAGGCGCACCAGCGTCTCCAGCGGGTCGAGCAAAAACAGCGTGAGGCCGACGGCCACCGCGAACAAAGCCATGGGACGCCCGAACTGGGGCGCGAGGAGCGGGAGACCGGCGATCGCGAAGCCTAGTGAGTAGCTGCCTGAGTCGCCCAGAAAGATCCGAGCCGGCGGGCTGTTGAACAGCAGGAACCCCAGGCATGCGGCGGCGAGCACGACCGCCAGCTCGACCGCTCCCGTGGACCAGACCCCGATGATGACCCCAGCGCAGCTCGCAAAACCCTGGCCACCCGCGAGGCCATCGATCCCATCCATGAAGTTGTAGAAATTGGTGACCGTCACGAGCCAGAGCACCGCCAGCGGCAAACCCACCCAGCCGATTGGAAGGTCAAGCGGCGGCGGCAGCGGCAGCCTGTCGATGCCTCCGACCACTGCGACCACTCCGGCCGCCACTACCAGCTGCACCAGGAGGCGGTAGCGGACCGGGACCGAGCGCCGATCGTCGATCACACCCAGGACGGCGAGCACGGCGGCGCCGGCAAGCAGGACGCCAAGGTTCCGGTCGAGAGGGATGCCGACTGCCGTCAGGTAGATGAGTCCGGCGGCCACCCCGACGACGATCCCGATCCCGCCCCCGCGAGCCGTCGGGGAGAGATGAGAGCTGCGCTCGTTGGGTACGTCGATCAGGCCAAGGCGCGCGGCGTTGCGCGCGACCAACCATACGGTCGCCGCCGCCACCCCGAAGCCGAGCACCATCGCCACCGCGAAGGCGGCGATCACGAAACTTTGCGCTGGGCAACCACTTCGCGTGCCGCGGTGGCAAACGTCTTCTTGGTTCGGAATCCCAGTTCGCGCTCGATTCTCCGCCCGCTGTAGATCGCGGGCACCGAGAGCTTGGAGAGAGCTGCGGAATCGAAGGGCAGCCTCCGACGTACGATCCGCTCGCCAAGATCGCCCAGGAGAGCGCTCGAGGCCAGGACGGAACGCGGCACGTGCCATCCGGGCGCCTTGCGCCCGAGCGCCTGCAGGACTATCTCGTAGATCTCGCGAGAGGAGTAAGGACGCGGCTCGGCAACTATGTAGACCTTGCCCGCCGCCTCGGGTCTCCGGGCGACGAGGATCGCGGCGTCGACGGCGTCGTCGACATGGAGCAGGCTGCGCTTCCCCGGGTAGTGGGGCAGCGGTGGAAACACTCCCCGATCGATCGACGCGATCATTCGCGGCAGCTGACCTTTGTGCCCGGGACCGTAGACCATCGGCAGCCGGAGGCATACGGTCCTCATTCCCGATTTACCGTTCATCGCCAGGACCAGCTCCTCGGCCCGGAGCTTGGCGCGGCCATACGGCGTGGTCGGCGCCGGCTGGGTGTTTTCATCGAGCTCGGTTGCGAGACCCTCAGGCATCACGGCGACGGTGCTGAAAAACACGAACGCCTTCACCCCTGCTTCGGACGCGGCCTGCAGCAGATACGTCGTCCCATCGACGGTCACCCTGATGTGCTCAGCTTCCGCATCTCCCCCTTCGTCCGACCGGTGCACGCGCCCGGCGAGGTGGAACACCGCCTGTGGCTTGATGTCGGTCAGCCCGACGATCGGGTCTTTGCCGATGTCGTTGGTGATCGTTTTCGGCCCGGTGCCTTTGCGCGACAGGCGGTATACATCGCTCCCGATAGCCTCGAGCCGCCTCGAGAGGAGCCCGCCGATGAAGCCATCGGCGCCGGTGACCAGGGTGCGGGCAAGTGGCGCCGGAGCTGCCTTTCCCGATCGCTTCTTCACGGTTCGCATTATTCCCGCATGGCCCGCTCCGCCGGGCCGAGCTGGATGGCTGGTGGGCGGCGTTGGGGTCGAACCAACGACCTCTCGCGTGTGAGGCGAGCGCTCTTCCACTGAGCTAGCCGCCCTCGGGGGGGACCATTTTACCTTCGCGGCTTACGATCTCTCTCATATGCCAACCACGGGCCAGGGGCCGCTGTCCGAGCAACACTGCGTCGCCTGCAAGCCCGGCAGCCCTCACCTGAGCCGGGAGGAAGTCGACCATCTGCTGGTCGAGCTGGATGGCTGGGCCGTCGAGGATGCCGGTGATCATCTGCGCCTGGCCAAGGTCTTCAAGTTCAAAGGCTTCATGCCGGGAGTCGAGCTGCTGAACCGGATCGCGCCGATCGCCGAGGCGGAACAGCACCACCCAGACTTGCTGGTCGCGTATGGCTCGGTGACGGTCTGGCTCTGGACGCACGCCGCCGGCGGCATCACCGAAAACGACTTCATCCTGGCGGCAAAGATCGACCGGCTCCAAGGCGATTGATTTCGCAAAAATCTGGGCGGCGCCGGTCGATGAGAGGCATGTGACGAAGTCTTAACAATGTCCACTTTGGATTGTCGTTAGATGCGTGCTAGGTTCAGCAGGCTCATGAGCTTCTTCGTCTGCTTGCTTATGCACCGGCGCGAGCGCGAGATACTCGTCCAGGGGATTCTCCCCTGGGGTATCGACGCCGTGGTCTTCTGCTGGCGCTGCGACCGCATGCGCGGCCGCGCAGTCAAGGTCCTTCAGCTAAACCACAGTCGCCTGCACGCGTAACCGCGCGGGTCAGCGCTCCAGTACGACAGCGGGATAGTAGGCCGGGAGGATGGTCCTCCGCGGAAACTGTCGGGCTGCCAGGTCCCGCAAGGCGAGGTCGACGTTCCAGCTGACCACGACGACCGCATCGCATCCGCTCAGCTGGTCGGCCGTTGAAACCACCTTGAAATTGGTCGTGTAGGCCGCCAGCACCTGCTCGTCGGCGTGAAGGACGCAGGCGGTTTGGCCGGCGGCATGAGTGCGATCGACGAAGGCCGCGGCCTGCTCGAGAGCCAGGGGATCTTCCGTGTACCCGTTGGCCTGGCTGACCGCAGCTGCGATCGCGCCCACCAGGACGATCGGCGCCAGCACCTTCCAGCGCGCGATCGCGGCTGCCATGAGGAACGCGATCCCTGGCACCAGGAAGATGAAAAATCGCGGATAGAGATAGGCGGGCTTCAGCCCCAGCCACAGGATCGCCACGACCACGGCGATCACGGCCACCGAGGCCCACACCCACCGTTCGGCGCGCAGCGCCCACAAGCCCAAGCCCGCGGCGCTGAGCCACAAACCGATCGGGAGCAGCACGGGCGCACCGAATAGAAAAAGGACGAGGTCGCGCGGAAAGTCCGGGTTGAACACGCTCGCTGGATATCCGTGCTCGACGAGCTCCATGAACTGGATGTTGGCGTTGGCAGCCCCACCGATCAGCGCGGCGCCGAGCCATGCGGGCGCCAGCTGGATCAACGGGTGCGCATCCCTGCGGGTCGCCATCCATGCGATGTGGGCGACGAGCACGACGGCGGCGAACAGCTGGGCTGCGATTGCGAGTCCCATCAGCATGGAGTACGCGATGCGGCGGGCGGGCGTGCGCTCCTCAGACGCCAGCAGCAAGGAAGCGAGCACCGACAGGAGGGCCGCGAGGCTGTAGCCGCGCAGGTCCCGGCCGTTGTCCACGAACAGCGGCACGGTTGCGATGTAGAGGGCGGCGCTCACGCCCGCCAGCATTCCGAACTTCCGTGAAAGGACTGCGCCCATCACGCCGACGGTCCCCCCCGCCGCCAGAGCGGGAAGGAGCCTGTACACGGCCTCGGTCCTCGAACCGGTCGCTGAGAAGATCAGGTGGCTGACCAGTGAGATGAGGACGTGGTCGTTGGAGGCGACGCTCTTGAGGTCGATGGTGGGTATGACGGAGCGCACGGCGAAGGCGTCCCAGAGGGACGGAGTGGCGATGAAGTTGGCGAAGGTGGCCGCGGCGTCGTAGCCGAAGGAGCGGTTGGAGCCGATCAGGTAGGCAGCCGTGGTGGCGACGCCGAGGACGATTCCGGCAATCAGCGGGCCGCGACTTCGCATCGCGGGGAAGTTAACTACTTTGCCGGCTCAGTGCCTCGTTGACAGCATCTGCCAGCTCGGCTTCCGGCAGAATCTCTTCCCCTGTGTAGGCCGACGCTTGCATCCTGAACAGGCGCGCGTAGCGGCCGTTCAGTCTCATCAGCTCTTCGTGGGTGCCCTCCTCGACGAGCCTGCCGTGCTCCAGGAACACGATGCGGTCCGCACGCCTCACAGTTGAGAAGCGGTGAGAGATGTACACAGCTGTCCTTCCCTGCGTCAGCGAGTGCAGGCGCTCGAACAGGTCGTACTCCGCCTGAGCGTCGAGGGCGGACGTCGGCTCGTCCAGCAACAGGATCTTGGCGTCGCGCATAAAGGCGCGGGCCAGGGCAACCTTCTGCCACTCGCCGCCCGACAGGTTGACCCCGGCGTCGAACCACTTGCCCAGCGCCGTGTCGTAACCCTCTGGCAAGTTTGAGATGAGCTCGTCGGCGCCAGCCTGCTTAGATGCCTTCTCGATCGCCTCGCGATCGCCGATGTCGGGCACGTCTCCGAGTCCAATGTTCTCGGACGCGGTCGCCTGGTATGTCACGTAATCCTGGAACATCGCGCCGACCTGCTCACGAAGCTCGCCCGGATCCAGGTCCCTGACGTCGATCCCGTCGATGAGGATCCGCCCCTCGTTCGGGTCGTAGAGCCGGCAGATCAGCTTGAACAGCGTGGTCTTGCCCGCTCCGTTGCGCCCGACCACCGCGAGCGTCTCGCCCGCCCTCACCGTGAAGCTCAAGTCGGTGAGGGCCGGCTTGTCGGCGCCAAGGTACGCAAAGGTCACCTTCTCGAACCTGATCTCGCCGCGCATGGGGGCGGGCACCTTGAGCGGCGTTGCCTTGACCGGCATCGACGAGCGCGTCTCCATGAGCTCGTACAGGTTGTTCAAATAAAGGTTGTGCTCGTACATCCCTGAGAAGCCGCTGAGGATGCCCTGGATCGATCCCTGCACCGACTGTGCGGCGGCGGTGTACAGCGAAAGGTCGCCGAGGCTCAAGCGGCCGACGATCGCTTGCAGCGCCACATAGAGATAGGTGACCGACGTCGCGATCGTGCTGATGTTGCCAAGAGCGAATCCGGTGAGGTATCGCTGCGTGACCTGGGCTCGCTGGCTGGTGTAATAGCTCTCTGCGATGATCCTGTACCGCTCGATGAAATAGTGGCCGAGGCCAAAGAGCTTGACCTCCTTCGCGTAGGTGTCGGTGGTGACCAGGGTGACCATGTAGGTCATGCGGCGCAGGAGTCGCGATCCCCAACGAGCAATGGCGTAACCGCGCCAGCCGTAGCGCGTGTCGGCAATGAAAGCCGGGATCGGCGACACCAGCGCGAGGAGAGCGAGCAGCGGGCTCACAACAATCAGCAGGGCGATCATGGTGATGAAGGTCAGCAACGTCTGGAGCAGCCCGAAGGCGGTCGAGATCATCAGCACCGGCCGGTTTATCGAGTCGGTCTGGGCTCGTCTCAGGAGGTCGTAAGACGCGGGATCCTCATAGAACGAGAGGTCGAGCGATGCGGCCTTCTCCATCACCATCAGCTGGATTCGCATCGCCACCGAGTTCTGCAAAAGCTGCTGCGTGATATTCCGGACAGTCCCCAACAGCGCGGTGATGGCGAATAGCGCCAGTTGCAAGAGGGCGATGATGATGATGACGTTCACGGCGGTGAACGTCGGGCCGCCGTGCAGGTTGGGATCGAGGTCATGGAGCCGCACCACGTTCGCGACCCCCGTGGTGTGGATGACGATGCCTCGAACGACCGCGTTGATCAGCAGCTTGGAGGTGTAGGCGGCTGCGGCGGGGATCACTCCGGCGACGATTGTGGCCGCGAACAGGCCCAACGTCGTTCGCGGGCTTGCATCCCAGACCAGGCGCAGAACCCGCGGCAGCGCGGCGGTGGTGCCGATAACCGCTTGCTTGAGGTTCTCCCAGCGGCCACGGAGATCCTTCGGGCCTTCATCCTGGGGCGGACCTTCGAGCATCGGGTCGCCCGTGAGCCCGCTGTCGGCAGTTCCGGTTTGAGGACTCTTGCGGCGACCTCTCCACCACATGACCGTGGAGAGGTCGGGTTGGTGCGGCGGCATCATGCCCATCTATCTAGCGGGCAGCTTACCGACCCGGCGCCAAGCAGTATTGCCGGCGCCGGGTCGTTCGGCTAGAAGACTTGCGATTCGCTGGAGGTCGTGCGAGGTTCGGCCTGCTGGCTCGAGTGCCGTCTGCGAGCGCGCATCCAGCGTCCGATCATCACGCGTCGGTTGCCGTCGGAACTGCCTCCACCGCCTGGGTTGAACCGCTTGGTCACGCCGCCAAGCTTCGCGCCCCACGTCACGTACTTGTGGAAACGCTCTTCCGCCTCCTGGGCAATGCCGATGCGTGGACCGCGAGTCTCCTCGCGGAAGCGCGCGATGCGGCCGGCCGCGGCGCCCTCCTTCTCCTCGGGCGTGGAACCCGCTGCGCCGCCCACCTCCGGCAGAGCGCCGAGGACCACTATCTGGTCGTCCTCGACGGTGACCTCCACTCCCGTGAACCAGCCGTCTGGGAGTCTTCCGGCAAACCAACCCTTGATCGATCCGAGCTCTTTCTCATCCATGATTACAAGATTACTACGTAACAGAACAAGATGCAAGTGGCTTGATGCCGGCGGCCGAGTACATGGAGCCGAAATGCCGGCTGGGGTGGCGGTACAGCAGGCGAACCTGTTCGAAGCCGGCGCTTGCCGCCATGCCTTCCCAGGTGCGAAACGAGAAGGGATGCGGGACCCACGGGTTGCCTGTGTCAGTTTCGTACTCGACCACGATCAGGGTGCCGCCAGGCCGCAGCAAGTCGCGGACCGCGGCCAGGACTGGAGGCTTGTCCCGCACGAAATGCAGCGAGTTGGCCATCACCACGCCGTCAAGGGCTGAAAGATTCAGCGGGTGGGTGAAGTCGGCGACAACAGTTTCGATTTGGGCGCGGGCTGGAACTGACGCGAGCCGCTTCAAGGCACCCGAATCACGATCAATCGCGGTGATCTGGGCGCCCAGCCCGATAAGGTCCGCCAACGCGAAAGTGAACGCCCCGTCCCCCGCTCCCAGGTCGGCCCAGCGCCCGCCTTTGGCGGAGACCCCATCCCGAAGTAGGGCGACAAGGTCAGCGCGGTCCATCAGTTGGCAGCCTACGTGCAACGGATTCCACACGTCTCGCGCCAGCGATCCCATTCGAGTTAACGCTTTTCGCGACTTCGGCGAGCGCGCCCTTTGCGCGACTGCGGCGCGGGGGCAGAAAAAGGCCTCGCGGGTCGACCGCGAGGCCGGGTCGAGAGTCGTGTCGTCTACGCGTGCATCCGGCTGCGGCCCGCAACGGCGCGGAAGATGATCAGCAAGATCACGGCGCCGATGAAGGCGACCACGATCTGGACGAGGATGTTGGTCACCGCGAAGCCCACAAGGCTTGCGACCCAGCCACCCACGAACGCGCCGAGAATACCGACCACGATGTCCCACAGAAGGCCCATGCCATGCCCTGAGACAACCTTGCTGGCCAGGAATCCGGCGATCAGGCCGACGATGATCCATACGACGATTGCTCCTAGTCCCACGCTCATTCCTCCGATGGCCGCCTTACGGCGAAAATTCCAGCTAGTCGATTCAAAAACGGTCAGCCCCGCCGGTTCTACCCACTGTCGCCCACCCTTAAGATCGAGTCGGCTGCCGGATCACGGATAAAGGAGAGTGGAACGATGGGCTCAGACCAATATCACGAACCCGCGAGCGAGCTCAGTCAGGAGGTCCGAACGTTCGCTCGAATCGTTACGTCCCTCCAGGAGGAGGCGGAAGCGATCGGCTGGTACGAGCAGCGGATCTCGCTCGAACCGGACCCTCAAGCCAGGTCGATTATGGAAAACGCCCAGCAGGAGGAGTTCAAGCATTTCGCGATGGCGCTCGAGTACCTGTCGAGGGGCAAGCCCAAGTGGCAAGCGGTCCTCAAGAGGGTCCTCTTCCACAAGGGAGACATCGTCAAGCTCGGCGAGGAAGGGGAGAAGGCCGAAGAAGAGGTCTAAAGGGATCTTAGAACGTCGGCAGGTTTCCGCACGACACGCTCGCCGCATATTCGGCCTCGGAAAGGTCCGGACCTTCATGGACATTGACATACCAGCCTGCGCTCGGCATCGAGTAGTCCTCCGGGACCAGGCTCGTCGCCGTGGCGTTGCAGAGGCGTCGGCAATAACCTGCAGCAGCGCATAAGCGACGTTTCCAGGCTTGGCGCAGGAACCGATGTAGACGTGCGAGATATGCGAGGAGTCTGGCGCCAGCCCGTGGACCTGGATCGAGACTGTAAAGCTGCCGGTCCCCTTGAGGACCTCACCCGCGCCGGTGACGCCGCTCGCATTCATCGAGCCCACCGTGAAGGCGGGCGGAGGGTGTCGTGGAAGGGGTTACCGCCGCCGTACCGCCGCATGCCATCGCCGTCAGCAGAACCTCGCCACGCTTGTGCGGACCATCTCTCGCAGGTTGAGTCCGCAAATTGCATCTACCTTGCGGCTGCGACGACGATCTCGCGGACTGCCTGCAGCTCGTCGTCATTGACGGTGTGGCCCATCCCAGGGTAGAGCTTGACCGTGACCATCGCGCCCATGCGCCTGTACACGTCGGCGGCCTCGAGCACCCTGTCCTTTCCAATATGCGGGTCGACGTCGCTGCAGCCCTGGAAGGCGGGTGTCCCGTCGAAGCTCCCCGAGTAGTCGCGTGGCGTGCCCTCAGGCCCGATCAAACCGCCACTAAGGCCCGCCACCCCCCCGTAGCGCCGAGCGTTGCGAGCCGCGAACTCCAGGGTCAGGCAAGCGCCCTGCGAGAAGCCCAGCAAGATCACCCGTTCCGCCGGCACCGACTTTTCGATCGTTGCCAGCAACGAACCCACAACCTCGAGCGCAGAGCTGAGATAGGGCTCGTTGCTCTCCATGGGCGCGGTGAACGGATTCGGATACCACGCGTTGCCGGCCGCTTGCGGCGCCAGGTAGGCGACGCCGGGATGCATGAGCTCGGCGCCCAGGGTCATGATGTCGGCTGCGCTCGCCCCTCGTCCGTGGACCAGGATCATCGCGGCGCGGGCGGTGGCCAACGGCTCGCCCGCCTGCAGGACCGGCTGACCCTGGTGTGGAACGCTCACTCATACGTACTATGACGGCGCGATGCCCTGGGCTTTTGGCTACGCCAACCCGCGCGCCATCCATTGGGGGCCAGGTGCGCTCACCCAGCTGGCGCCAGAGCTCAAGCGCTTGCAGATGAACCGCGTCGCGCTTTTCACGAATCGATCGCTTCTCGCCGAAGGCAAGCTGGTCGAAAGGGTGCGTGGCGGGCTTGGCGACGCGGAGGCGCCCGCCAACATGGTCATCAGCCAGCACGCGCCTCAATCGGAGATCGACGCTGCCCTCGAACAGGCGACCGAAGCGGGAGTCGACGGCATCTTGAGCTTTGGTGGAGGCAGCGCCATAGACGCCGCCAAGATCGTGGCGGTCAAGCTCGCGGACCGGCGCGGTCTGGCATATCGTGGCCTCCCCCACATCGCCATTCCGACAACGCTTTCAGTGGCGGAGCTCGCCGGTTCCGCCGGCTTCACCAACGAGGCCGGCGACAAGGCGGGAATGCGCGATGTGAGGTTGCTGCTCGACAGCGTCATCTATGACTCGGAGCTGACCCTTGCAACGCCGATGGCCCTTTGGCTTTCGACTGGGATTCGTGCGATGGACCACGGCGTTGAGGGTTTCCTGGCCGAAGGTGAGCACCCCTTCTCGGACACACTGGCGCTCGAAGGGATGCGGCGCCTCTTCGCATCGCTGCCTCGCGCCAAGGCGGCGCCAGCCGATGTGGAGGTGAGGACCGAGAACCAGCTCGCGGCGTGGTTCACCTTCACTCTTCCTGGCCCTTCGGCCGGTGGCCTCAGCCACGTCATGGGCAAGCAGATCGGGGCTCGGCACGACATTCCGCACGGGGTAACGTCCTGCCTGCTGCTCCCCCATGTGCTGCGTTTTCTTTCTGAGCGGATGCCCGAGCGGGTGGCGTTGTTGGGAAAGGCAACGGGATCAGTAGACGCAGCGGGTGACATCCAGCACCTGATCGCCTCCCTGGGTTTGCCGCAGCACATAGCTGAGTACGGCATTGGCGAGCCCGAGCTGCGCAGAGCGGCGAGCGAGCTCGGCGGCAATTATCCGAGCGCGGAGCTGCTGAGGATCTACCTAGAGGCTCTGTAAGAGCGGTCTAGCTTAACCAGGCCAGGGCGAGAGCTACGGCTGCCGGCACCGATTGGATCAGGGTGATTCTCCGATTTACTGTCGTGCCGCCGTATATGCCGGCGACGATCACGCACGCGAGAAAGAACGTCAGGATCGCCCGGCCATTGACCACACCGTAGGCGAACAGCCCCCACAACAGGCCGGCCGCCAGGAATCCGTTGTACAGGCCCTGGTTGGCCGCCAGCTTGGCTGAGGAATCCGCCACCTCCTGCGTCATGCCGAAGCTGCGGAGGCCGCGAGGCGTCCGCCACAAGAACATCTCGAGCACCAGGATGTAGACGTGCAGCGCGGCGACCAGGAAGACCATGACAACCGCGGGGATTACGAAGCCACTCCCAACGAGATTCACTGTCAGTGCCGCCTGGTGATTGAGCGCCGAACCAACAGGGGTCCCTGGACCGCCACCACCTTCCGCGCGGACGCCAGCAAGCCCGGTTCGACTCCGTCCGCCGGCTTCACCCGGAGCCAATGCACTCCGAGCATCTTCGTGGCGTCAAAAAGGAGCGCCGGCTTGAAGCCGGCCTGTTGCATGGTTTTCCCGCCCACGCCGACCATCGAGGCGATCCACAGTCTGCGCAACCCCTCCTTCTGGGCCTGGCCGACGATTGAGGTGATGACCGACCGAAAGACCCCCTTCCTACGGTGTGGGGCGAGGGTCACACAGTTCCAGATGTAAGCCTCGCCGGCGGGAAGATCGATCTCCAGCTCGACCTCGCCGATCCACTCCGACTTTGTCGACAGCCAGCCGTAGCCCACGAGCTCGTGTCCGACCCACGCCCCAAAGCATCGCGATCCCCTTGCCAGGCGGCCGGGAACGAGGGCGAACTCCGCTTCCATCGCGACGTTCGCCCAGGCGGAATCGAGCTCGCGGACCTCAAACGGGCCGGCAGGCGATTGGGGCGGCGGCCCGCTGAGAGCCGCCGCCCAGAGAATGGTTTGGATTAGAAGGAGAAGAAGAGGTGGCGCACCTTGTGGATGACCTCGGGGTCTCCCGTCGCCGAGCCACCTGGAAAACGGCCGAAGAAAGTAAGCACCGCGTCCGCCGCTGAGTCGAAAGTGAACATCGCGTCACAGCCCTCGAAGTTTCCCTTCTCGGGCTCCGACGTCCACTTGCCCTCCTTGATCGTCGCGCGCCATTTGCCGCCCCAGGGGCCTTTGACCTCGATCCCGTACTGCGCATCGACCCCTGCCGCTACCTTCTGGTCGACCGTGTACATCCAGAAGATGAAAGCAAACGGGAGGATCAGGCCCGCGGTCGCCTCATCGATGGTGGCGAGCTTGTTGCCAAGGCCGTACTCGATGTCATACGGGTGCACGCCGTAATCCATGATCTGGAACGTGCCGTAAAAACCGGCAGGAACGGGTCCGGCGAACGGGTGGTAAACCATGAAGCTGGTCCATTCCTCGCCGGTCAGCGCCTCGAGTATCCCGTCGAGCTTCTCGGCGTCCTTCTTGAAGCGCGCGAGGGCCTCCTCACGCGGCAGCTTGCGGAAGTCGAGGGCGTGATCGTTGAGCGTCTCGCCCATGACGGGAAGGCCGAGAGCCGTGCCGTCTTTGCCTGCCTTGGCGGCCTCCCAGTTCTTGAAATACCCCTCCATGACGTCGATCATGTGACCGACCAGGTCGCGGGTCTCCCAACCCGTGCAGCGCGTCATTACGTTCCAGTTCTTTGGGTCTTCGACCATGCGCGTGAAGTTGGCGCGGTCACGGCGCATGACGTTCATGACCGTGTCCTTGCCTTCGGCCGCCATCGGATTGACCGGTGTGACTGTCGCCGTGCTCATCAGCTGACTCCCTCCCTGAGGCGAGAATGCGACCACGCTCGAATCGTGCGCATCAGTGCCCCGCGCCGGTCGTCGCCGTGGTCGGTACGACGATGGGCGGTAGCGTCTCATCCAGCCTGTCGCGGCGCACCTGGAACCAAGGCGGCAGGCTCAGCGACGAACCCAGGGACTGGACGGTCTCATCGACAGTGAATCCGGGGCCGTCGGTCGCGATCTCAAACAGGACTCCTCCTGGCTCACGTGAGTAGATCGACTTGAAGTAGTAGCGGTCGATCACCGGCGTCACGTTGCGCCCGACTTTGACGAGAGCCTCTCGCCACGAGAGCTGGTCGGCGGCATCAGTCGCCCGCCAGGCGACGTGGTGGACCGTGCCGATCGACTCTTCCCCAACCGGGCCTCCTGGCGACGCAATCACCTCGACCATCGAATGCGGCCCGCCGTTGCCGGTCTCAAATCGCGTGCGGCGGCCTTCCTGACCTGCTTTGCGGAAGCCCATCGTCTTGGTGAGAAGGTCGAACGTCCCAGCAGTCTCCGCGACGGTCATCGTGACCGAGTGAAAGCCGCGGATCGCTTGGTCGCCACCGACGGGTGCATCTGGCCATGGCACCCACGGCTGATGAGTGGCTTGCGCGACCAGCTCGAGCTCGATCCCATCCGGGTCGATTACCACCACCGCCTCCGTGTCAAATCGGCGCGTTGCGCTGGCAGGCACACCCAACTCGCGAAGTCGGTCCTTCCAGAACTCCAGTGAGCCAGGTGGAACCGAGAACGAGACGGTGGTGATCTGCCCGCTTCCCACCTTCCGCTTCGGCCAGCTGGGCCAGCCGAAGAAGGTCATCGCCGTGCCCGGGGACCCGACGTTGTCGCCAAAGTAGATGTGATAGGTCTCAGGCATGTCCTGGTTGATGCTCTTTTTGATGAAGCGCAGACCGAGCACGCTCACATAGAAGTCCGTGCACTTCTGGACGTCGCCTGTGATGCAGGTGACGTGGTGGATGCCGGGTATGTTGGCCGTCAGCTGATCTTCTCCTTCAAGCCGAACCAACGAGGCGAGAATCTATGTTAGCCCGACCTTAATAGGCTGGACGATTCGCCGTCTATTGACCGGACGACTCTTCCTCGATGCGGCTCCAGATTTCCCCTGCCAGTGGCTCCTCGAGCTCTTCCTGGACGTGGGCCACCAGCCCGATCGCGCGCGCCATGACCGCCAACCCCCTTGTCACTCGCCATGGGATCTCGAGCTCGCTGGCGATCGCCCCGATCGCTCCTGTCGCGTTGACTGGCAGGTCGCGCCCATAGCTGCGGCTGGCTTCGGCCGAAATCGCCCGCATCAGCTCGACGAAGCGCCCGGACAAGCCGTTATCGGCGGCGATCTCAAAGAGCTTCGGCGTCCGCGGGTCGATCGGCTTGTGGACCGGGTGGCCGAGACCGGCGATCGGCCGCTTCCTCTCTTGATGCAGCGACACAACCTGGCGCGCGAGCGCCCTCATGTCGGCGCTCGCGGTCGCATCCTCCAGCGCCTCCTGCAGCGTGCGCGCGGCCTCCTCCACCGAACCCCCGAAGCGGTCGCCGATTCCCAGCAGGCCCGCCGCGACAGCGCCCTGTAACGACTCCGGAGCGCCGAAGTAGGTCATGCGCGTGGCGATCGCGCTGGGCGTCATGCCGTGTTCCACGAGCGTCACCGCCAGAGCGTTGAACACGGTCGACTCCTCGCGACTCGGGAGCCGGCCCTTGAGCTCGAGGAACGCCATATCGCCCAGCGAGACCTTGCCGATGAGATCTTCGACCAGGTCTTTGCCCCGAACCGTGATCCTGTCAGCCGTGCTGCTCCCCATCACCGACCTCAGCCTCTTCTTGGCGGTGGTCACTGCCGGGTCACCGTGAGGTTGGTCTTGTAGCCGCTCGCGCCGAAGGCCTCCTCTGGAATGAGCTCAACCTTGCATCGAAAGGTGAGCCTTGTGTGGACGGCTTCCTCGATCGATGCCGCCAGCTGGGGGTCGGGCTGATTTGATCCAGGAATCTCCACCTCTACCGGCACCGGCGGCTGCACGCTCACAGCGGCGTCGCGCCTCACGACCCGCGCGCGGCCGGTGACCCGTGGTCTGAAATCACCGACCACAGCGAGTATTGCGGACGGGTAAACGTTGACGCCCCGCACGATGAACATGTCGTCACGGCGCGCCAGGCAGCGCATGCGGAAGCTCGTGCGTTCGCACTCGCAGCCAGTGCCCTCGATCCGAACGATGTCGCCGCTGAGGAATCGAACCACTGGCATCGCCTCGCGCGTCAGGTGGGTATAGACCAGCTCACCGACCGCTCCCGTTTCGATTGCCATCGGCATTCGCGTCTCCGGATCGACAAGCTCAGGCCAGACGTGCCCCGCCCCGCAAAAGTGCATCCCGTTCTGTCGGGGGCACTCTCCGAACAACGAAGGCGCCACGTCGCCAATTCCCATCACCTCTGTCACCGTCGCTCCGAGCACGCTCTCGATGTGGTCGCGGATGGCTGGTATGCCGCCACCTGGCTCTCCTCCAGTGACGACGTGCATGAGGCGAAGCGCTGAGGGATCCGGGCTGCTGCCCTCGAGCGTGTTCGCCAGGTACTGCGCAAAAGACGGCGTCGACAGCAGAGTGTCGGCGAGGCCCGTCTTGAGCCCGACCAGGACCCTCCCCGTGTCCCCAGGCGCCACCGGCACCGCGCGCGCTCCGATGCGGACGAGCACAAAGTGCGTATGGCCCGCCACGAACGGGCCCGCGCCAAAGGTGGTCAGGACGCAGTGGTGATCGTGAATTCCAGTCGCGTAGTAGGTCCGAGCGCCGATCGTCGTCCAGGTGTCCATATCTTTCCGTGTGAGCGGAATCACCGTTGGAGTGCCGGTCGTGCCGCTGGTTTGATAGACGCGCTTGATCCGCTCCTCCGCAACGCCGGCATTCGTGCCGAACGGAGGTTGCTCGTCGACCGATTGCTTCAGCTCGTCCTTGGTGGTGAAGGGCAGGCTTGTGATGTCTTCGAGCCGCACCCTGGTTGCGTCACCGATGCCGACCTCCCGAAACTTCCGTGCGTAGAACCGCGATCCCTCCACCAGGTGCTGGAGCTGGGCGTCCCAGGCCGTCGATGCCGCGGCGACCTGGTCGGCAAGCGATGCGGTTTCGGCGTCGCGGTCCCACATCCAGTCTTGGTCGCAGGTGTCGCCCTTGAGGCGGCCGGCGGCCGAGCCGGCTCTGTCGGTGGCGGGTTTGGAGGTCATACGGCCAGCATCATGATGCGCTGCGCCGCTGCCCGCGGGTAGTGCGCCGGCCACCATGCGTGGATACGCTTTCAGCGTGGCGCACCTCCTGCCGACGACAGTGGTCGGGAGCTATCCGCAGCCCGACTGGCTCGTCGATCGCAGCGTGCTCGGGAGCCGCCTCCCACCACGCACCAGAGCCCTGGAGATCTGGCGGCCCAGCGCCGAATACCTCGAGCAGGCGCAGGACGACGCCACCATCGTCGCGATTCGAGACATGGAACGAGCCGGGATTGACATCATCACCGACGGCGAAATTCGGCGCGAGAGCTACTCCAACCGGTTCGCCACAGCGCTTGAAGGGATGGACCTGGACAACCCGGGAACGGCTCTCGATCGCACGGGACACCCCAACCCTGTGCCGCGGGTCGTCGGCCCGATACGACGAACCCGCGCGGTAGAGGTCAGGGATGTTCAGTTCCTGCGCGCGAACACCGATCACAAGATCAAGGCCACGCTGCCGGGCCCATTCACGATGTCGCAGCAGGCGCAGGACGACTACTACCACGACGAGGAGGCCCTTGCGATGGGGCTGGCGGAGGCGGTCAACGAGGAGGTGCGCGACCTTTTCGCCGCGGGCGCCGACGTGGTCCAGCTAGACGAGCCCTACCTCCAGGCCAGGTCGGAGAAGGCCCGGAGATTCGCGCTCAAGGCGATCAATCGCGCGCTCGAAGGCATCAAGGGCGAAACCGCGCTGCACACGTGCTTCGGCTACGCGCACATTGTTCACTCACGGCCGAACGGATATCCGTTTCTCGAGGAGCTGGCTGACGTCAACGTCGCCATGATCTCGATGGAGTCGGCGCAACAGAAGGTCGATTTGTCGGTGCTCCAGAGCCTCTCGAACAAACGACTGATCGTCGGGGTCATCGACCTTGCCGATGACAGCCCGGTGGAGGATGTGGACACGTTGGTGGGCCGCATTCGCAACGCGATGAAGTTTGTCGATGCCGATCGCCTCATCCTTGCGCCTGATTGCGGGATGAAGTATCTGCCGCGAGCCAAAGCGCTCGCCAAGCTGTCCGCCCTCGCGCAAGCGGCGGCAAAGGTGCGCTCCGAGCTCTAGGCGGGCGTGAGCAAGTTCTCGATATCGATTGAGCCTTATCAATCCTTATCAATTGGGCGTTCGCAGCAGAAAGGCGCCGAACATCGGGGCAGTGAAGGCGATGCGCGCTCGTTCCGGCCTGTAGACCAGGCCCTTCTGGATCAGCGCGCTCACTGTCGGTTGGAGCTCGTTATTGCGCTTGCCCGAGGCTTGCTGCATCTGCTCGATCGTCGCGCTCTCCCCGAACTTCGCGATGTCGCGCATCAGCAGCCGCTCATGCGGTGACGCCCTCACATATCGTGCCCGGAAGAAACCCGCATCCAGCGTGGACAGGATGCGCGGCCGGAGACGCCGCAGGTCGAGCATGGTGATCGTCTCCCCGCTTGACCCGCTCCACAGCGCGTCGCCGTAGACCTGGACGAAGAACGGGTAGCCACCGCTGTCGTTCATGACCGCATCGACAACATCGTCCGCGTAGCGGCGGCCCAGCCTGACCGCCGGGTCCACGAGAGCCGCCCTATCCTCCGGCGGGCGGAGGTTGCCGAGTTCCTGTGTCGAGAACATGCGCTCTGAATAGCTCTTCGAGCGCGCCAGGTTGTCCACCACTTGCGGCAGGCCGCAGAGCATCAGCATCATCGGCAGGCTGCGCTGCTGCACGGCCGACGTGGCGCTGAGGAGCGCGCTCAGCGTGAGGTCGCCGCTCTTCTCCCGCACGACATGAAACTCGTCGTACCGCAGGACCAGGCCCTTGTATTCGCTCCTCGTGCAAAGCTCGCAGATGTGCGTCAGCGCTTCACGAAGATCGTCGTCGAGGCGGCGCGGCGCCTGGCCACGGCGCCGCTTGGTGTCGACGCTCACCTTGAACTCACCGTAGCTCACGGTCAGCGCGCCCACCAGGTCGACTGCCGCCTGCAGCATCTGCCCGGCCTTGTCCCTGAGGCGCGTCGACAGGCTCAACTTCCGCAACGCGCGATTGACATCTGTCAGAACCGCGTTGGCGAACGCGTGCGGCTCCGCATCGCTCTCTGAGAATTCGCGATCGATCACGATCCAGCCGGCCGACTCCGCTTCGCTTTGCATGCGGTTGAGCAGCACCGTCTTCCCCACTCCCCGCAGCCCGGTGATGAGCACGTTACGTGGGTGCCGCGGGTTCTTCAAGAAGCCGCGCACCGCCTCGATCTGCTCTTCCCGATCGCCAAGGTAGGGCGGGTCGATGCCATTGCCCGGGCGGTACGGGGTCGGCGGCCAGACGGTTGCCATTGATAACGAATGATAAGGCGGCAGACTTATCATCTCCAGCGCGCCAGGGTGCCCCGTCGTGTGCGAACATTTGCTCGCTATGGGGGCGCCAACGGCCAATCTCGGGCTCAACGAAGCGTCACCCATGACGCTGGTAATCGACCTGAATTGCGCCTTCGCGTCGATCGAGCAGCAGCACGATCCGACGCTCAGAGGCAAGCCGCTCGCGATCGCGGCCTACGCCACCGACGCGGCCACCATCGTCTCCTCGTCTCGCGAAGCTCGAGACCTCGGCATCAAAACCGGGATGCGAGTCTACGAGGCCAAGGCCATCTGTCCGCGGATCATTGTCATGGAGCCCAACCCGCCTCGCTACCGAGACGCCTCGGACACCTTGCTGGAGATTCTCCTGAGGCACAGCCCCGACGTGCTGCGCATGTCGATCGACGAAGCGTCGATGAACCTGGCCGGCACTCCCAACCTCGTGAAGCTCGGTCCTGAGGGGGTCGGCCACGCAATCAAGAACGCGATCCGCTCGGAGATCGGGGAATGCGTCACCTGCTCGGTCGGGATCTCGACCTCGATCTGGATGGCCAAGCAAGCCTCCAACCTCGACAAGCGCGACGGGCTGCAACGAATCGACCACACCAACCTCGTCTCGGTGTTCGAACGGCTGGAGCTCACCGACCTGTCAGGGGTCGCCGAGGCCACCGCCACCCGCCTCCGCAAGGCCGGAATTCATACGGTCATCGATTTCCTGTTTGCGACTCCGGCTCGCCTCAGCCTCGCGGGCATGCGATCCGACGTCGCCAACGGCTGGCACCAGCGCCTGCGCGGGTTCGAGGCGAGCAGCTTCGAGACCGTGACTCGCAAGAGCTACAGTCACTCGCACGTGCTCGCTCGCGCGACCACCTCACAATCCGAGCTGGAAGAGCTTCTGATGCGCCTCTCGGACATGGTCGGGCGCCGCCTACGTTCGGCCGGGCGCCGGGGCAGCGTGGTTTCGATCGGGGTCGTCTATCGACCTGACGTCGACCGTCTCTCCAAGCAATCCAAGCTCGCGACACCGATCTCGACCGGCGACGAGATCTACAAAGCCGCGTTGAAGCTGCTGGCCGCGCGGGACACCCGCCGACCGGTGGGAACGCTGGGGGTCGGGCTTGCTGGGCTGAGCGATGCCGCCCCTGGACAGATGGATCTCTTCTCCGCTCCAACCAAACCCCGCGACGCACGCCTCGAGAAGGCCATGGACGCGATCCGCGACCGTTTTGGCGAGGATGCCGTTCAGCGAGCTCGCCTCCTGGGTCGCGCCCCGGTGGTCCGAGACCGCATTGCCTTTGGCAACACTGGCCATCCTGATGAGAAACCGAGGTGATCACCCCTTAGAGTTTTTCTCGTCGTGCCCATCCTTCGCAAGCACACAGGCACCCTTGGCGAGACCAACATCGAGGTCTTCTTCGACCTCGTCTATGCCTTCGCCATCACGCAGCTGTCGTCTCGTTACCTGCTCGAGCACCAGAGTCTCGAGGGAGCGCTCCAGGCGGTGCTGCTACTGACGATGGTGTGGCTCGGGTGGGCCTACACGATGTGGCTGACCAACTGGCTAGATCCGGGACACATCTCGGTGCGCCTACTCCTTTTTGCCCTGATGCTCGCGAGCCTGGTCTTCTCTGCCGGCATTCCCGACGCGTTTGGGGCTCGAGGCTTGGAAATCGGAGGCGCCTATGCCGCGATGCAGATCGGGCGAAGCCTGTTTGCGGTCGTCGTTCTGCGCGGCGAGAAGGTGCAGGTGAATTACGAACGGATTCTTGTCTGGTGCCTCATCAGCGGCGGCCTGGCCATCGCGGGAGGCCTGCAGCACGGCCACGTGCGCGAGCTACTCTGGCTACTGGCGGTCGGCGTCGATCTGGGCGGAAGCGCCATCGGTTTCTTCGTTCCTGGACTGGGTCGTTCAATCACCACGGACTGGAATATCGAGGGCCACCATATGGCCGCACGGTGCCAGTCCTTCGTTCTTATCGCATTAGGGGAGTCGGTAGTAGTCATCGGCGCGGGCCTCGCAAGTGGACCGAGTATCGGGGTCCGCGAGCTCGCGGCCATAGTTGTCGCGTTCGCAGGTTCAGTCGGGCTCTGGTGGGCGTACTTCGACCGCACCGCCGAGGTTGCCGAGAGCATCCTGGCGCGACATCCAGACCCCGCCCGCCTGGGCCGCAGCGCGTATCACACGATTCATCCGGTGATGATCGGCGGGATTGTCGCCATCGCCGCGGGCGATCACGCGATCGTGTCGCATCCGGCTTCTTCAGCCGGCCTCGCGACCGCGCTCATGCTGGCGGGAGGCTCGGCACTCTTTCTCGCCGGCCACGCAATGTTCAAGCTGACCGTCTGGAACATCGTCTCGTGGTCTCGCGTGGTCGCGGTCGCCGTGCTGCTGGCTTTCATACCGATCGCGGCTGCGCTGCCTGACCTGGTGGTCGGAGCGGCCGCCGCGGCAGTAGTGCTCGCGGTCGCCTTTACCGATCCGTTCCTGTCTCACAGGCACGAGAGGTCGGTGCACGCCGCCAGAAATCGTCGCTCACCGGCTGCCGCCAAGAATCGCTGACCCGATGTCGAGAACGCGGAGCCGGCTCCGACCAGTAAGTGAGCGGGCCCTAGAGGGAGCGCAATTCAAGGGAGCAATCAGATGAAGTACATGATCATGACGTTCGGCTCTGCCGAAGCCGGGTTGGCGGCGATGGGCAAAGAGTGGATGCTGGAGATGATCCAGTTCATGAATAAGCTGGACGAAGATCTCAAGAAGTCTGGGGAGCTCGTCAGCGGCGAAGGGCTGGCTGACGGGAGCCAGGCCAAGACCGTCCGTTTCGAGAATGGCATCTCGGTCGCCACGGATGGACCGTTTGCCGAGTCGAAGGAGTCTCTCGTCGGTTACTGGATCGTCGACGTCGAGAACGAAGACCGCGCCATCGCGATCGCCTCGCGCATAGTCGACTTCGTCAAGGTGCCGATCGAAGTGCGCCGCGTGATGGATGCACCGCCCGACTTTTGAGATCGAAAACCCCTCGGATTGAGGACGTGCTGCGCGAGCTGGCGCCGCAGGTCCTCGGGGCGCTCGTGAGGCGCCACGGTCAGTTCGACGCCTGCGAAGACGCGGTCCAGGAGGCGCTCCTCGCCGCGTCGCAGCAGTGGCGGGACAAGTCGTTTCCAGAAGACCCACGGTCCTGGCTGATGACCGTCGCTTCGCGACGACTTGTGGACGAGTGGCGGAGCGAGGGAGCACGCCGCCGGCGGGAGGAGACGGCGGCGCGTATCGAGGTGCCAGGCGGTGCAGCCGCTGCGGACCACGATGACACGCTCGCGCTCCTGTACCTGTGCTGTCATCCCTCCCTCAGCGTTGCTTCGCAGCTGGCGCTCACCCTGCGAGCGGTCGGTGGGCTATCAACCGCCGAGATCGCCAACGCTTTCCTGGTACCGGAGGCCACTATGGCTCAGCGCATCAGCCGTGCGAAGGAGAGCATCCGAAGCGCCGGCGCACGATTCGAGCTTCCGTCAGCAGCGGAGCAAGCCGAACGGCTGCGAGTCGTGCTTCACGCGCTGTACCTCGTGTTCAACGAGGGCTACCTGACGAGCTCGGGGCCGGCCCTGAATCGGACGGACCTCACCGCCGAGGCAATCCGACTCACTCGAATGCTGCACGCACTGCTGCCAGCCGAAGGCGAGGTTGCCGGCCTGCTGGCCCTGATGCTGCTCACCGAAGCCCGACGTCCCGCACGAACGCTTGCTGATGGCTCCCTCGTCCCTCTTGACGAGCAGCGCCGCGATCTCTGGGATCGCGCGCAGATCAGTGAAGGCATCGCGCTCCTCACTCGCACGCTGGGCACGACCTCGGTCGGTCCTTATCAGATGCAGGCTGCCATCGCAGCAGTGCACGACGAAGCGCCGACTGCCGCGGCAACCGACTGGCCACAGATCCTGGCGCTCTACGACGTTCTCGAGCGGGTGTCGCCCGGACCGGTCGTCACGCTCAATCGGGCGGTTGCGCTCGCCATGGTGCACGGCCCAGGGGCCGGCCTAGCGCTGCTCGGAAGCCTCGATGAAGACCCTCGCATGTCGCGCAACCACCGTCTCGAGGCGGTGCGGGGGCACCTGCTGGAGCTCGCCGGCGATCAGCCGGCCGCCCGTGAGGCATACCTGCGGGCAGCCCGGATGAGCGCGAGCATCCCGGAGCAGCGGTACCTGGTGCTGCGGGCAGCGCGGCTGGCCTAGGTTCCCCTTTTAACCGCCGCCGTCGCATAGCGGTCGTACTGCATTCGAAACAGCTCGATGACACCGTCCACGTCTTCGCGTGTCGTCATCCAGCAGCTCACCCAACCGGTCTCGGGCAGCACATGGTGAGGCTCTGTGCGACCGGCCGCGATCACCTCATCGTGCACCTTGCGCGGTAGGGGCAGGTCCGCCAGGCGGTCGCCGTGGACGTGGCCCATTTCCTTTCTGCCGTAGCGGTACTCGGTGCCGCCAAAGCGATGCGGAAAGGCTTCGACCCCGGCCCAGGACGTGACTGCGTCCTTGATCCGGGCCCCAGCTCCCTTCACCCGATCAGGTCGGAACCTTTCTGACGACGTCGCCTGACCTGACCGTGCCGGCCACGACGACCCGGCAGTTGGCTCCGCGCAGGCGCAGCTCGCGGCCGGTCGCGGAGTTGACGAACTTCTGCGCGTCAATGCCGTAGCGAGCCACGAATTTCGCGCAGCCCGTGTGCGGAGGCTCGCTGAACTCGATGACGGCGGACCCGATCTGAACGCGGCTCCCCGGCGGAAGGTTGGCGATGCTGATGTCGAGGTCGACGAACAGCTGATCGCCGGCCAGCGGCCACCGCTCGCGGCCTCCGGCGACCGCCGCAGCCACCCGCGCGTTCATGAGGGTGAGCTGGGCATCAGGGTCGGCGCTGCGGTCAGTGGTCCGGCTGCTGCCACGGGTTCGCCAGGTGTCGCCCTCGAGGCCGTTTGCCAGGTCGAGGCGGGCCTCGGTCACGACCACCCTTTGGTCCACGGCCGGCCGGGCGACGATCAGCTCGACAGTCCCTGCATCGGGCGGCGCTTGGCGGATTTGATCAAGGCTCGCCTCAAGTCGAGTCAGCTCGACGTCCTTCAGCATGCCTCGTATTTTGCAGCCGCAAGCCAGCCTCACGTCGAACCCGGCGCTTGGATTTAAGCTCAGTACCCGCCACCTATGAGCGATACGCGCGAGTCGACGAAGATCGTTTCGACGTGGTCGCCCCTTCGCAGTCCGCTATTTCGCGCCCTCTGGCTGGCTGTCCTCGTAAGCAATATCGCCAGCTGGATGCAAACTGTCGGCGCGCAATGGCTGCTCGTCGGCCAGCCGAACGCCTCCATCCTGGTCGCCCTGGTCCAAACCGTCGACTATCTACCCGACCTCCTCTTCGGCCTGGTCGGCGGGGTTCTCGCGGACACTTTCGATCGGCGGCGCCTCCTGATGGTGGTGCAGGGCTTCCTGGTCATCGCCGGCGCCGCGCTTGCCGCCCTGACCCTGGCGGGTGAGATGCCGCCCGCGCTGCTGCTCACGTTCACGTTCCTGATCGGAGGCACTTCCGTGCTGACGCTGCCGGCTTATCAGGCGCTCGTTCCGGACCTGGTGCCTCGCGCCCAGCTGCACTCGGCAGCGGCGCTTTCCTCGATCAGCATCAACGTGGCGCGTGCGGTCGGACCCGCCGTCGCCGGCGTCGTGATTGCTCGCGCCGGTGTAGGCGCCGTCTTTGCCCTGAACACCGCGATGTACGCGCTCTTTCTGCTCGTGCTCGTCGCGTGGCGGCCGCCGGCTGATGCACCGAAGATCCCGGAGCCATTCATCTCGGCTCTGCGGGCCGGCGGCCGGTACGTCCGCTACGCGCCGGTCGTGCGCAGAATCCTGCTGCGCTCGGCGCTGTTCCTGGTTCCGGGCAGCGCGTTGTGGTCTTTGCTGCCCCTGATCGCCAGCCGCCGGCTGGGCCAAGGCGCGGACGGCTACGGGCTGCTGCTTGGTGCTCTCGGCGTTGGCGCCATCGCCGGGGCGGTCGTCCTGCCTCGAATCCGGGCGCGATTTTCGATCAACGCTCTGCTGGCGGCCAGCGGGGTGATCTACGGCGTCGTGCTGGCCGTAGTTGTCCTGATCAACAACGCCGTCGTCATCCTGGTCGTCCTCCTGCCCGCGGGCGTGGCGTGGATGGCGTTTCTATCGACGATCAATGCCGAGCTCCAGCTGTTTCTCCCCAACTGGGTCCGGGCGCGAGGCTTGTCCGTGTATCAGATGGTGCTGTTTGGAGCGCAGGGCTTCGGCGCTCTCTTCTGGGGGATAGTCGCGGCGCCTGCCGGCCTCGTGACCACGTTTCTCATCGCGGCGGTGGTGATGCTTGCCGGGGTGGCGACCATGAGAATCTGGCCGCTCATCGACACCAGGGGCATGGATCGCAGCACGGTTCAGTACTGGTCGGAACCAAGCCTGGTGCTGAACGCAGCGCCCGAAGACGGGCCGGTGGTGGTCAAAACCGTGTATACGATCACGCCCGAAAAGGAGGCCCCGTTTCTAAAAGCGATGGGGCAAGTCAGGCTGTCGCGACTGCGCACCGGTGCCACGCAGTGGGGACTGTTCAGGGATGGCGAGACTCCCCACCAGTTCGTCGAGCTGTACGTCGTTTCTTCGTGGGAAGAGCACCTGAGACAGCACGGCGACCGCCAGACCGGCACCGATCAGCAATATGACGAGCAGGCCGACGCTTTTTCCGACAGCTCACCCGAAACGTCGCACTTGATCGCCGTCGAAGTGCCGGAGTTCGACGATTGAGGCATCGTCGGCTGAAGGCGCAAACTTCTGATGAAGTCTGAAGATCAGGCCAAAGAGGAGAAGAGCGAATGTTCATGAGCATCAGGCGGTACCGGATTGGCGAGGGTCAGCGCGACGAAGTGATCCAGATGGTCGACGAAGGCTGGACGGACCAGCTTCGCAAGGAGCCCGGGTTCCTGAGCTACCACCTCGTCCCGGTCGAGTCCAACGAGCTCATCTCGATGACCGCATGCATCGATGAGGACACCCTGGAGCGTGTCGTCCAGAAGAGCGGCGAGTGGGTTGGCACCCATCTCACCGCTCTTGACGTGAAGCTCCTGCACTCGAGCCAGGGCAAGGTGGTTTCCCACCTGGGCGAATGAGCTGGTCGACGCGGCATCGCGCGGCCAAATTGCCCAAACGGCAGCGTGGTGGCTGGGGATATCGGCCACCAGTCTTGCCCGAACCGCTGATTGTCCTTGGCGCCGTTAGACTTTGGCCCGGAGCCGCGAGCGC
>Ga0307374_10002005_pt1 | contig 37015 bp, 37 predicted proteins | sample OX3MG_FD_202532 | JGI IMG/M metagenome (GOLD analysis project Ga0307374, IMG submission 202532) | Soil microbial communities from Risofladan, Vaasa, Finland - OX-3 | ecosystem: Environmental > Terrestrial > Soil > Coastal area > Acid sulfate soil | place: Finland: Risofladan, Vaasa | collected... | reverse complement strand
GCCGCCGTAATCGGCGGCGGCGACCCCGCGGCAAGGGGCGCGACGACCAGCGCCTCCGCAAGCTTCGCGCCGAGGCGCTGGTCGAGCGCGGCGGCCATCGCGGCGGCGGCCTTGCCGGCCGCCGCCGCGATGATGCGCGGCGCGGCGGCGAGGAGCGCCGGCACGGCCTCGGCGCCGGGGACGGCCCCGTCGAGCGCGCGCGCGACCAGCGTCGCGGGCGCGACGGCGGACACCGCGGCGGCATAGATTCGCGTCAGATCGCGCCGGGCGTCCGCCTTGGCGGTCGCGGGCGGGGCCATCCTCAGGCAGCGGAGCGCCGCGCGGGCGCCATAGTTACGATCGATCCGTCGGGATTGGCGACCAGCACCAGGCTGGCAATTCCAAGGAAGAGGCCGGTGCCGACGAGGCCGGGAATTGCGCGCAGATCGCGCTCCAGCCGCGCGGCTCCGGCGATTCGGCGGACCCCACAGTCGAGGATCGCGTTGCCGTTGTCGCTGCGAAACTCGGAGCCGTCGGGATTGAGCCGGATTGCCGGGCGCATCCCGAGCGCGCGGATACGGCGAAGGGCAAGCGGAATCGCGAAGGGCACGACTTCGACCGGGATTCTGCCGCGAGCGCCCAGGCGCGCGACGCGCTTTTCGGCGCCGACCAGGATTACGACCTTGCGTGCGGAGGCGGCGACAATGCGCTCGCGCACCAGCGCTCCGCCGAAGCCCTTGACGAGATTGAGCCGCGAGTCGACTTCGTCGGCGCCGTCGAAGTCGGTGTCGATACGGGTTTTCGCGTCGAGCGGCACGACCTCGATTGCCATCGAACGCGCGAGTTCGGCGCTGGCCTCGGAGGTCGCGACGCCGCGCACCTTGATTCGGCTTTGGCCGAGCGCGCGGATGAAGGCCGAGGCGGCGCGGCCGGTGCCAAGGCCGATCGTCTGCCCGGGCTTGACGAGCTTCAACGCGAAGGCGCCAAGCGCATCGAGCTGAGCTTCAGAGGCGCTGGGGGCGTTGGGTTTCATCGTGTCACACGAATGGAGAAGCCTTGCAGCGCGGGCGGGGCGGCCGCCGAGACGCACCGCGGTCGCCTCATGGCTTGTTCTTGCGCAGCAGATTCATGAATTCGTGGCGAGTTTCGAGATGCGTGCGGAACACCCCGAGCATCGCGGAGGTCGTGACGTAGCAGTTCTGCTTTTCAACGCCGCGCATCCGCATGCACAGATGCTCGGCCTCGAGTACGACGGCGACGCCGAGCGGCTCGAGCTCCTCCATCAGGGTGTGCGCGATTTGCGTGGTCAGCCGCTCCTGGACCTGGAGCCGGCGCGCATAGATTTCGACCAGGCGTGCGAGCTTCGAGAGCCCGATGATGCGCTGGTTGGGAAGATAGGCGACGTGGGCCTTGCCGAAGAACGGCAGCATGTGATGTTCGCAGAGCGAGTAGAAATCGATATCCTTGCAGAGGATTATCTCCTGGTATTCCTGCTCGGTGAAGACCGCGTCATTGATCGCGACCTTGGGGTCCTTCGCGTAGCCGCTGGTGAGAAACTCGAAGGCCTTGGCGACGCGGGCGGGAGTGCGCGCGACACCTTCGCGGTCGGGGTCCTCGCCAATATAGCGGAGCAGCGTGCGCACGGCCTCCTCGGCGGCGGCGTGGTCGGGCCGCGGTGCGGGGATATCGGGGTGGCGGCGCAGCGCGCGGCTAAGCGCGCGTGTGGGTCGTTTGTCTTCCATCGATATTCTCATCCGGTTTTTCGTTCGGATTACTTTGAGGAGTGGTTTTTCGGAACTATTTAACCTGCAGATGTCCCCGCGGGCGGCCGTATTCCAGCGCCAGCTCGATAGCGAGGGACGGACCGCCGCCGCTCATGATATTGAATCCGGCCGCGACTGGCCCCAGCGCGCGCATCAGCGCAAGGCTGCTCTCGATCGAGACGCGGCGGGCGTCGGCTTCGCTGAGACCGGCGTAGCGATCGAAGTGCGCACTCGCCTCGCGCAGATCGGGAATCTTGTCTTTCAGGTAAGAGGCCATCGCTTCGCGCTTGACCGGCAGGATTCCGAGCACGACGCGGAGTCCCATCCGCCGGGCGCGATCGACGAACGCCGCCGCCGCATCGGCGTCAAAGACCGGCTGGGTGATCACGAACTCAGCGCCGGCGGCAGCCTTGCGTTCGAGGATTGCATACTCGCGATCGAGGTCCTTGCGGTTAGGATTCGCGACCGCTCCGGCGGCAAACCTGGGCAGCGTTTTCAGGAGCCGTTTGCCTTCGCCCGTATCGCCGCGGCGCAGGTCGCCGATAATCCCCAGCAGACCGAACGGATCGACGTCATGGACCGGGCGCGGCGCGCCCTCGTGCGCAACCAGCTTGTCGCCCGCGAGCGCGACGACGGCGTCTATTCCGAGCGCACCCGCACCGAGCAGGTCGGATTTGAGGGCGGCGCGGTTGCGATCGCGGCATGAGAAGTTGAGCACTACGGGGATACTCAGTTGCGCCTTGATCATGCCGCCGAAGACGAGCGGCGACAGTTTGACCCGCCCGAGCGCATTGTCGACCAGGTTTATCGCGCCGGCTACGCCGCGAACCGCGGCGACCTTCCCGAGCAGGGAGTCGGTGGCGATTCCGCGCGGCGGCGAAAGCTCAAGCCAGAGCGCCGGACGAGGCGCGTCGAGTTGTTCAAGGATCGCGTTCAAGTTCAGACGCTCCCGATAATCCTGTCTTCCCGCCACTGGCAGCGCTTTATCGTGCCGTTTCAGCCAGCCTCACGCCTCTTCTGATTCGGATTATCCGGGCGCCTCAGGCCTTGAGCCGCTCGTTGGCCTTCACCTTCTGATACTTGCGGTAATCATAGCCGGTCGCCATCGCCATCAACAGCGCCTCCATCCCGCCCTCCTTCTCGCGGCGCAAGATACGCAGGCGATCGAAAAACTCGCGGAAGTCCTTGTCGACGCGCTGGCCGCCGTTGCGCGGATTGAGGAAGAAATCGTGCAGGCGGGTGACGGTGAAGCGCAGCGACGAGTAGCGCAGTTCGTTGGGAAACGCGTCCCATTCGGCGAGCGAGAGCGTGCGGACCGATTCGTAGCCGCTCAGGAGGGCGCGGAAACGGTCGAGCGAGTAGTTGCCGTCGGTGAAGCACAGCGCATTGACGGCGGTTGCGATATCGAAGATGAACTTGCCGCGGCAGGCGGCCTCGAAATCGAGCACGGCGGTGAGCTTCTCGCCGCGAAAGAGCAGATTGTCGGCGAACAGGTCGCCGTGGATCACGCCCTTGGGCAGCTTGCCTTCGAGATAGCGGGTCAGATAATCGACCTCGTCCTCGAGCGTGCGGCTGATCTTGCGGAAGTAATGCGGCAGCCGCCCGCGGACGCCCAGATAGAGGTCGGCGATCCGTTCGAAGCTGAACCGGTTGTCGATTCCCTTCTTATAGCCTTTGCCGATCACGTGGAGGTCGCCGAGCGCGCGCCCGATAGTTTCGAGCTGGCTCGCGCGCAGCTTCGATACCTTGACCGCGCGCCCGTCATAGTAACGATAGAGCGAGACGCACTTGCCCTCGAACTCGCGCCAGTAACGCCCCGTCCGGTCCTGCAGCGGATGCGGGCACGGGAAGGAATGCTTGCGCAGAAAGACCAGCAGGTCGAGCTCGCGCTTGACCTCGCCCTCGGTCTTGACCTCGTCGATACGAACCAGGATGCGGCCCTTGGCGGTTTCGACCAGATAGTTGGTGTTGACGGAACCTTCGGCGATACCTGAGAGGGCAACGACCTTGCCCAGGTTGTAATCCTCGCCGAGCTGTTCGATGAACGATTTGGTGAGCTCGGTGTAAACGGCCATGAAGGTGCTGGATTACGGTCGCAATTCCGCGCAAAGTCTAGAGGCAACCTGGCAATGCGTCAACTATATTTTTTGCGGCCGCCGCCATTGAGCCGGGATTGGCGGCGGCTGCGGACCACAATTTCAAGCTCGTTCCGCCCCATAGGCGGACCCTGGAGATAGCGAAATGGCGAAGGCGAAAGCGGCCGGCAAGGCCGAAGCTTCCTCCGAAACGGCGCATGAACTCGTGGGCCGCAAGGCCCCACCCTTCGAGCTTCCCGACGGCGAGGGCAAGACCGTCTCGCTCGAGAGTCTCCTCGGCCGCGGCAACGTGGTCCTCTACTTCTACCCCAAGGACATGACGCCCGGATGCACCACCGAGGCGTGCAGCTTCCGCGACCAGGCGCCGGCAATCCGCGCGCTGGGTGCCGAGGTCGTGGGCGTCAGCGGCGATTCCACCGAGTCGCATCGCAAGTTCGCCGGCAAGCATCAACTGAACTTTCCGCTGCTGAGCGACGCGGGAAACCGCGTGAGCACGCTTTACGGCGTCTACAAGATGAAGACGCTCTACGGGCGCGAATACATGGGTATCGAGCGGACGACATTTCTGATCGATCGGCACGGCGTGATCCGCAAGGTCTTTCCCAAGGTGAAGGTGAATGGTCATTCCGACGCCATAATCGAAGCGCTCAAGCAGATGAGCGGGCGCTAGGGCTTGGCCGGTCATTTCTCTAACTCGGCGATTCCTCGCCGAGCCGTCCCGCTTGCGCCCCGATCAGATTCTTCAGCACTGATGGAAACCCGCTACTGGTTCCATAGCACTGTTGGGAAAAAACTAGTAGCCCGCTCGAGGCCGCGAGCCCGAAAGAACGAATCAGGGCGTGGCGGAAGCGGCGGGAGCGGCGGCGAGCAGACTCGCATGCAGAAATTCGCGCAACGGCGCGTCGATCTCGCTGCCAAGATCATGCCCGCCGTCAGCGAAGATGCGCGTCTCGACGTGGGCGCCGCGGGCGCTCAGCGCCTTGGCGAGCCGCCGCGCCTGCTCGACCGGCATCTTATGGTCGTGCTCGCCGTGCATTATCAGCACGTTCAAATCGAGCTTGGGCGGCAGATGGGCGATCACACTGCGCTCGGCCATCACGCGATGGCTCGGCCAGACCTGGCGGAGCACGGCGAGCTTCTCCGGCAGCGTCGCCTCCGGCCACCATTTCAGGGTGTCGTAAAATCCGGCCTGCAGAACCACCGCGTGAAGCCGCGGATCGCTATCCATCAGCAGGCCCGCGGCGACCGCGCCGTCGGAGATTCCCCACACCGCAATCCGCGCCGGATCGACGTCGGACCGCGCCGCAAGCAGATCGACCGCATGATGGGCTGCCTCGACCGCCTGCGGACCGACGAATCGGCTCGGCCCGGACGACTTGCCGTAGCCGGGAATGTTGATGCACGCGACGCCAATACCCATCGCCGTGAACTCGTTGGCGCGCTGGATACATCGGAGCGCCGTGCCCTCGCCCGCTTCGAGCACCAGCAGCGCGGGAGCGCGCGCACCGCCGGGCACCGGAGCGAAATAGCCGACGATATTATAACGGTCCTCGCCGACTGCGATCTGATAGTTGAACGGAGCGTATGGCGGCGGACCTGGCGGCGGCGGGTGGCGATGGCATGCGCCAAGAAACATCACGAGCAGCGCGGCCGCGGCGAATCCAACCGATCTCGAGATCGTCCGCCCACCCCGCCTGTCGGCGCCGCGGATGGCGGATCTGTTCGAGTCGGGCGCCCTGCGCGCGCATTTATCGAGCTTCCAGTCCATCAAGAGATGCCTCGCCACGGCGATTATCCGCCGCGGAAATCGAGGCGTCCTTAAGCTACATGCCGGAGTGCGGGTTGGGAAAGCCATCGCATCGGCGCCCGCCGCTTTTGACACTCCCGTAACATAGCGGCATTGAAACGGTGGCGGCTTTGACCGATACTTGTGGGCTTGCGGCGCGCGTCCGAAAGCGCCCGCCAGGCTTTGCGATGAATACTGAAACAGCAATCCAGATCGACTTCGACAAGGCGGGCGGCGTGGTGCCCGTCGTCGCCCAGGATTACCAAAGCGGCCGCGTCCTGATGGTCGCCTACATGAACCGCGAAGCCTTCGAGGAGACGATTCGCACCGGCCACGCATGCTACTTCTCGCGCTCGCGCAACCGGCTCTGGCGCAAGGGCGAAGAGTCGGGAAACTTCCAGGTCGTGCGCGAGATGCGCACCGATTGCGACGCGGACACGATACTGCTCATGGTCGAGCAGCACGGCGACGGCGCAGCCTGCCACGAGGGTTTCGAGTCGTGCTTTTTCCGCGTCGCCGAGGGACCGAATTGGCGCGTCACCGATGAACGCAAGGTGGATCCGGCCAAGTATGGCGCTGGCTACGGCCATCATCCCAAGCCCGCCCATTAACAACTATAAGGTTAAGCCAGTTCAATTTTGTCTCTAATGACCGTGCGCAAACGGCCCAGCGCAATACCCTGGTTGAAAGGAGAAGCAGATGTCGAACCATTTCACTGGACTCAGTCTCGGCCCGCCGCTGGGCGATCAACGGCTCGACCTCTGCGATTTGTACGCATTCCAGTCTCCCTCCGATATGCACAGGACCGTGATTATCCTCAATGCAAATCCGAACGCCGACGCGCTGCATCCCGATGCGATCTACCGCCTCAACATTGATAATGATGGCGATTACCTGACCGACATGGCCTTCAGCTATGTGTTCTCGAAGCCGCGCAGCGGCAATCAGACCGTTGACGTTTTCGTCGCGAAAGGCCCGGACTCGCGCTCGGCCGAAGCCGTGGGCACGAAAATCATATCCGACGGCGAGGTCTCCTTTGGCCCCAGGCCCAATGTCATCAAGTCCGGCGCCTACACCTTCTTTGCCGGCAGCCGCAGCGACGCCTTCTTTTTCGACTTCGACGGGATCAAGAATCTGTTTGATATCAGGGGCAAACGGAACTTCACCGAGCCTCATCTCGGCGGCAAGCCGCCGTGGACCGGCGTGGATTCGAATACGGAAGCGAATGTGTTTTCGACTGTGATCGAGCTGCCCACGAGCGAGATCAATGCCAAACCAGAGATGCACATCTGGGGGCGATGCAGCGTTCGACGCGATGGCAAGCTGATTCACGTTGATCGAGCCGGCCATCCCAGCGTCAGCAGCTTTTTCAATACCGACGACACCAAGGAGGAATACAACGCAAGCGAACCAGTGAACGACCGCAAACGATGGCTCGATCAGTTCGTGCATCTAATCGGGCATACGGGCAATTACACGCGCGACGAAGCGATTGCCGCAATCGACAGGGAAGGCACGCTTCCCGATGTGCTGAGTTTCGATCCGTCGAAGCCCGCGAAGTACCCCAACGGCCGTGTCTTCACCGACGACGTGATCGATTACCGCGTGGCCTTCCTGACCAAAAATCAGTGTCCGCCCGCGGGCCTCAAGCCCCACACCGACGTTCTGAAGGACTTCCCGTACCTCGGCACGCCGCATGCCAGAAAGTAGCGGCGCAGAAATTTTGTGAGTGTGAGAATCCTGACCGGTGCGCAGCGAGCTTCGAGCTTGCCTTGGCCGCCGGGATCCGATCCGGCGTCTGCGCATGGCTGCTGATTTTGTCTTCGAGGTTGCCCCGCCGCTTCGCGATCTCGTCCGCAGGAATCTCCGGCTATACTTACACTCCACTGACGCCCCGCCGCGTTAGGCGCCCGAGGGAAACCAGTTCCAAACCGGACATTTGAACAACATGGCTTCTGAAAAAATTCTCCGCCTGGGCCTGCCCAAGGGCAGCCTCGAACAGCAGACGATCGAGCTGATGCGCCGGTCAGGATGGCGCGTCGCAATCGGCGCGCGCTCCTACATGCCGAGCGTCGACGATCCCACGCTGTCCTGCCGTCTCCTGCGGCCGCAGGAGATGCCGCGCTATATCGCCGACGGGTCGCTCGACGCTGGTATCACCGGCAGCGACTGGATCGTCGAAAACGCGGTCGACCTTATCGAAGTGGAAAGCTTCACCTACTCGAAAGTCTCGCTCGCGCCGACGCGATGGGTGCTCGCGGTGCCCGACAGCTCGCCGGTGCGCCGCCTCGAAGATCTCGAAGGCCGGCGGGTGGCGACCGAGATGGTCGGCTTCACGCGGCGCGTCTTTGCGGACCGCAAGGTCAAGGTCGAGGTCGAATTCTCGTGGGGTGCGACCGAGGCCAAGGCGGCCGAGGGCCTCGTCGACGCGGTGGTCGAAGTGACAGAGACCGGATCGTCGCTGCGCGCCAACGGCCTCAGAATCGTCGAGGAACTGCTCACCTCGACGCCCGTGCTGGTGGCAAATCCGCGCGCCTGGGCCGATCCGTGGAAGCAGGCCAAGGTGAAGCAGGTCGGGATGCTGCTGCGCGGCGCGCTCGACGCCGAGAGCCGCGTCGGAATCAAGATGAACTGCTCGCGCGGTCATCTGGAAAAGGTGATCGCGCTGCTGCCCTCGATAACTGCGCCGACGGTCGCGTCGCTCTATCCCTCGCCCAACCTCAAGGGCGAAGAATGGGTCGCGGTCGAGACGGTTATCGCGGAGCATACGGTGCGCGAGCTTTTCCCCCGCCTGCTCGAAGCGGGCGCCGTCGGAATAATCGAGTTCCCACTGAACAAGATCATCTGACTGTGTCCCCTTGTGACCTTCCGGCCGCCGACGAGAAAATCCAAACGGAGCGCCCTTCAGCCTCGCCGCCGAAGGGCGCTTGTGTTTCTAATGTAATACCTTAGATTCGTTCGGCATTTGGGCGCCACTAAGCCTGCAAGCGCTCGTCCTCGCGACTTCGCTGTTACTTGCCCACGAAGCGGCCGGGCCGCCGCTCCGCCACCGCCTTGATCCCCTCGCGATGGTCCTCGGTGGTCATCAGCCGCGACTGCTCGCGATGCTCGATATTGGTCCGCGCCTTGACCGCCTCGGCCAGCCCAATGCGCATCGTGGTGCGCGTCGAGACAACCGCGAGCGGCGCATTCTCGGCGATCTCGGCCGCCAGTTCACGCGCCGCCGGGCGCAGCCGCTCGGACTCGACCAGTACGTCGGCGAGACCCCAATCCGCCGCTTCCTGGCCGGTAATCCTCCGTCCCGTGTAGAACATCAGCGCGGCCTTCTGCTCGCCGATAAGCCGCGGCAGCGTGAGCGTCAGGCCGAAGCCCGGATGAAATCCGATCTTGACGAAGTTGGCCGCGAAGCGCGCCTCGGGCGATGCGACCCGGAAGTCGGCCATCACGGCCAGTCCGAGTCCGCCGCCGATCGCCGCGCCCTGCACCGCCGCGATAACGGGCTTCTTGGCGTTGAAGAGCCGCACCGCCTCGAAGTAGAGCGGATTTTGGGCGCTGGCGGAGCCGGGTTCGGCGCCGGTCGCGTTGCGATTGGCGAAGTTGGCGCCCGCACAGAACGATTTGCCCTCCGCGCACAGCACGATCGCCCGGCACGCCGGATCCTCGTCGAGCGCGGTGAACGCCTCGGCGATATCGCGGATTAGCTGCACATCAAAAAAGTTATGCGGCGGGCGATGGATTTCGACCTCGGTAATGAAATCCTTGCTCTCGACTGAGACGTCGCCATATTTCGATTGCGTCATGATTTTCCCCTCGAATAATTCTCCGGCGCTTCAGCCGATACGGCCAGTCTGCGCGCGATGAGCCTTTTCTACTCGCCCTTCCAATTGGGCTTGCGCTTTTGCGCGAACGCAAGCGGCCCTTCGATCATGTCCTTCGACTTCATCAGCTTCTTGGTCGCCGGATATTCCTTCTTGAATGCCTCTTCGAGCGTGAGCCCCAGTCCGGCCATCGCCTCTTCCTTGCTCGACTGAACCGAGAGCGGCGAGCACTCCATTATGTCGGCGGCCCACTTCTCGGCCGTCGCCATCAAATCCTTCGCGGGCACGACCTCGTTCACCAGGCCCCATCGATGCGCCTCGGCCGCCATGACGTGCCGGCCGGTCAGGATCATGCCCATCGCGATCTTGAGCGGAATCGAGCGCGGCAGGCGATGTACTCCGCCAGCTCCGGCCATCAGGCCCACACGCGGCTCGGGAAGCCCAAGTCGCGCATGCTCGGCGGCGATTATGATGTCAGCCGCAAGCGCTATCTCGCATCCGCCGCCCAGCGCGAATCCGTTGACCGCTGCGATTATCGGCTTGTTGATATCGAAGCGCGAGGTGATTCCGGCAAAGCCGCCCTTGCTGCGCGGAGGACGCTCGCCCGGATGCTCGGCGGTCCACTTCAGATCGTTGCCCGCCGAGAACGCGCGCTCGCCCGCGCCGGTCATGATCGCGACCCACATCTCCTTGTCCGCGACGAAGTCGTCCCACACCTGATCCATCTCGGCATGGCACGGCGGATGGAGCGCGTTCATCACCTCGGGACGATTGAACGTGATGTAGGCCAGATGGCCGCGCTTTTCGTATTTGATGAACTTCAGTTCCATGATCGGGTCTCCTTCGCGATCCCTCGGTTGCTCGTCCAAATCCTCTTTTAATGTTCCTCGTCGAGCAGTTCAAAGAAGGCGTCGATACTCTGCATGAGCTGGCGGCGGATCTGCGCGCGCGTGCCTTCGATCAGATGCATCGTGACCGGCGAGAAACCACCGTCGCCAAGCCTGACCGACGCGTTCTCGACCGCCGCAACGTCGTGCTCCCCGAACATCCGCATCCCGTATACCAGCGCGGCGCGCTGAGTCGCGCCCTTTACCAGCTTGAGCTTACCGGCCATCGGTTGGTCCTCTTAACGTAACGGCTCGACCCGAGCCTTATAGCACGGATGGATTGGGTTCGATCACGCCATCGGGAGACTTCGCGCCGCTTACCTCTGCGCCGATCTATTCTCATGACGTTACGTTTTTGCGGCGTCCGGAGCCCAGCGTCCGCCTGTCTCGCGTTGATGTGGCCCGTAGGTTAGAGTACTTCGACGGTTTGCGCGCGATTCGATGATGCTCAAGGCAAAAACGCGGCTTCCCGCACCACGGCAATGCACGGCGTTTTTGGTCGCGGCGCTGCTGGTTCTGGTTCAAGCGCTTTCGGCCGCGCACTTCCATCAGAGCGAATTCGAGAAGGGTCTAATCCGCGGTTCGCAGGTGACCGACAGCCTGTGCGCCATATGCCTGTTCCACTTTCATTCGCAGACTAATCCCAGCCGCACCCCCTCGGTCGGGCGGCCGACCGCCGTTCGGCAACAGGTCGCGGCCCCATCGACTCGACCGCCGCGCGCGCGCGAAACCTCCCATCAGTTCTCCCGGGCTCCGCCCACATCGCTCGGAAGCTTGAGCTTCTCCAAAATCTGAATCTCTCCGGGCGAATGGCGAATTGCGCCATCCGCTGCGTCGTGCGGTCAAGCCGCAAGGCGTTTCAGAGTTATGGGCTGGAGTTGGTCGATGCGAAGAGTTGCGGGTCTGATGCTGGGGCTCTGGGTGATGCAGAGCCTGGCGACGGGAGTCGTGGCACACGCGGCCGCGAGCGGAAGCGGCAGCGGACAAAAAATAGCAGGCTCGGTCAAGGATGCGTTGGGCAGACCCGTCGGCGATGTCAGCCTGGTGCTGCAGGCGGCCGACGGCAAGAACGTTGCCCAGGTCAAAACCAACGATCACGGGCGCTTCGAGTTCCACCGAATCGCGCCCGGACTCTATGCGATTCTCGCCAACAAGAGCGGCTTCAAGACCGCCACCGCGATCGTCAGTGTCAAGCCGGGCGCGCCCGCCCAACTCGACCTCGCGATGGCGTCGGAGGCCGCCCTCAGCGTCAACGTGGTCGCCAAGCGGCGTAGCCGCTCGCGCAGCAACATCAATGCCGAGACCGGCGGCAGCGTCTATAGCTTCAGTCAGAAGGCTATTCAGCAGCTTCCACAAGGCGCGAACACCGAGATGAGTCAGGTGCTTCTGCAGGCGCCCGGCGTAGCGCAGGATTCCTTTGGCCAGATCCATATCCGCGGCGAGCACGCCGACGTCCAATACCGGATCAACGGCGTCGAACTGCCCGAGGGTATCACCAGCGGCTTTTCGCAATCGTTCAGCCCGCGCTTCGCCCAGAGCATCTCGCTGCTGGTAGGGGCCCTCCCCGCCCAGTACGGATATCAGACTGCGGGAGTCGTCCAGATTCAGACCAAGAATGGCGACGAAGCGACCGGCGGCGATATCGACATGTACGGCGGCCAGCGTGGCACGCTCGAACCGAGCTTCGAGTACGGGGGCACGCGCGGCAAGCTGAGCTACTACGCGACCGGGTTCTATCTGCAGGACGACCGCGGCCTCGAACCGCCCACTGCAGGCCCGGTCGCAATCCACGACACGACCCATCAGGGCAACGGCTTCAGCTACCTGTCATACCTGCTGAATCCGACCACCAAGCTTAGTCTGATCAGCGGCTTCAACGTCAGCAACTTCGAGATTCCAGCCCTTCCGGGCCAGCCGCAGGTCTTTTCGCTGGCGGGCGTTCCGGTCTTCCCTTCGGCCGACATCACCGATAGCCAGCTCGAGGAGAATTACTATGGCGTGCTGGCGCTTCAGGGCCTCATCACCCGCGACCTCGACTACCAGGTCGAGGGCTTCAGCCGCTATTCGACGCTCTCGTTCAATCCCGGCCCGAACGGCGACTTGATCTTCAATGGCATCGCCTCGCAAATCTTCCGCAGCGACTTCGCCAACGGGCTTCAGGGTGATCTCGCCTATCACGGATGGGCCGGACATACGATTCGCAGCGGCTTCTACTTCAGCGGCGAGCGGGCCGAACTCGATAATCACGCGCTGGTCTTCCCGGCGCTCGACGGTGCCCAGACCAGCGACGTGCCGTTCCAGGTAATCGACAATCACGCCTATACCCAGTGGCTCTACGGCGTCTATGTGCAAGACGAGTGGAAGCCGGCGCTGCTCCCAAAGCTCACGATCAACTATGGCGTGCGCTTCGACCTGTATGACGGCCTGACGCGCGCGGACCAGGCAAGTCCCCGCGCTGGCGCGGTCTACCAGCTCTTCGAAAAGACCACGATCCATGCCGCCTACGCGCGTTATTTCACCCCGCCGCCCCTCGAGGCGGTTTCCGGCGCCGATCTGAACAAGTTCATCAATACCACCAATCAGCCCGCCGTCCTCAAAAACGACAATATCGCGCCCGAGCGCGCGCACTACTTCGACGCCGGAATCACCCAGGCGCTTCCGTACGGCTTCAGCACCGGAATCGACAGCTACTACAAGATGTCCACCGACTTGCTTGACGAAGGCCAGTTCGGCCCAACCCTCATCTTCACTCCTTTCAACTATGCGAAGGGCCGCCAGTACGGAGTCGAGTTCACGAACTCGCTGACTCGCAGCGCGCTCTCGGCCTATGCCAACTTCGCGTACGGCGTGGCGCAGGGCACGAAGATCGTCTCCGATCAGTTTCTCTTCTCGCCCGCCGAGCTTTCCTACATCAGCTCTCACTACGTATTCCTCGATCATGACCAGACTTTCACCGCGTCGGCCGGAATCGCATATACTCTTAACGGATTTGTCTTCTCGGTCGACGGCGTTTACGGCAGCGGCCTGCGCTCGGGCTTCGCAAACACTGGCAACCTGCCCTTCTATATTCAGGTCGACGCCGGGGTGACTAAGGCTGTCGTCCTGCCCAGGGTCGGGCGGGTCGAGGCCCGGGTTGCCGTGATCAACATGGGTGACGATATCTACCAGATACGCAATGGTTCAGGGATCGGCGTGTTCGCGGCGCAGTACGGGCCGCGGCGCGCACTCTACGGCGGGCTCAAATGGGAGATTCCGTGGCTCCATCCGGCGCCGCCCTCCGCTATCCAATAAGTATCGATAAGGATTTAAATAGCTATGCAGGAACTAGCTGGAGCGTGGGATGCGCTGAAATTCGGCGGCGCGATGGTCTATCCGCTGCTGCTTCTCGGCGTAATCGCAGTAACTATCATGTTGGACCGCGCTGTTGCCTATCAGCGGATGCTTCAACTTCCCGCCGACGTGCGCGATCTGATCGAAACTTTCGGCTTTTCCTGGAATGAACTGGACGATCGCCTGAAGTCGCTCGGCGCGCACAATGCCTACCGCCGCTTCCTCGACGTGATCTCCGCCAACCGCAATCAGCCCGCCTGGTGGGTCGAATCGAGAGCCGGCGATGAGGCCGGCAGTATCGAAAAGACCCTGGGCCGCGGCCTCTGGGTCCTCGAAACAATCGTTACCGCCGCCCCGCTGATGGGACTCCTCGGCACCATCACCGGCATGATGCAGTCCTTCAAGGTGATCGGCGCTTCGAGCCTCGTCGCTCCCACCCAGGTCACCGCCGGCGTCGCCCAGGCCCTGATTGCCACCGCCCTCGGCCTGCTCATCGCCCTCATCTCACTATTCGCCTTCAACTTCTTCACCCGCACGCAATCCCACGCGCTCGACAGCATGGAACGTCTCGGTTCGCGCCTCGTCGACCATATCCGCCTCGATCAGGAGAACGACGCCGCCGACACGCTCGCGCGCGCATCCGCCGCGCCCGGCGCCAAGGACAGGCGGTCGCCCCGATGAAGTTCCGCAGAGCGCGACAGTACCGCCGTGGCCGGATCGAGATCATCCCGATGATCGACGTGATGTTCTTCCTTCTCGTGACCTTCATGCTCGCGTCGCTCTCGATGCAGACGCTCAACTCGCTCACCGTCAATTTGCCCGAGGGCGACGCGGCTAATCTCGAGCACAACGAGCCAGTCTCACTGACTATCACCAAAGACAGCAAAATCTATCTCGACAAAACCCCTGTCACCCTCGCGACGATGGCCTTCACCTTGAAATCGATGCTGACCAGCAGCGACCGAGGCGTCGTCGTCAATGCCGACAGCGACGCTCCCGAAGGCGTCGTGGTCGAGGCGATGCTGCAGGCGCGCCGCGCCGGCGTCGACCATTTTATGATCGCGGTCAGGCGTCAATGACCACCGCCGTCCGAATCATGGCGCCCGCCAACTTCGACCAATCGCCCCGGCGGCTCCTGTGGATCGTGCCGATCGCTTTCCTGATCTGGTCCGTGATTCTGCTGGCGTTCGGCTATCTTCTCCGCCAGACCACGCCGCCCCCGCCGATCCTCTCACCCGTCGAGGCGCGCATCGTCGAGTTGCCACCCGTGGCCGGCCTCCAGGGCGGAGCCGCCGCGGCAGCCCCTGCCGCACCTCACGCTGCTCCCAAACCTAGGCCTCATCCGATTCCCCGCCCCCACGTCCATGTGATGAAGCCGCGCGTGATGCCGCCTGCGCCGTCGATCAACGGCACCGCGAAGAAAACAGCCAAGGCGCCTGCTCCGCCCGCTGGCTCATCCACCGCCACCAGGACCACCGGCGCGCCCGGCGTCTCCGGCGGCAAGGGCGTCGGCTCGGGCGCCGGCGTCGGCAGCGACAGTGGCGGCGCACGCGCGATCTATGCTCCGACGCCCGAAATTCCCGACGACATGCGCGATAATCCCTTCCAGGCCGTCGCGATGGCGCATTTCAAGGTCACCGCCGACGGCCAGGTCGAGGTCGCGCTGGTCAAGCCCACCCAAAGCCCGCGCCTCAACGAAATCCTCCTAGAAACTCTCAAGCAGTGGCGCTTCTTCCCCGCGATGCGCGGCGGCGTTGCCGTCGATTCCGAATTCGATGTCCGCATCCCTATCTCGATTCAGTAGCGATCTGCCGCCGCGCCGATTACCCGTCCGCGTTGACATCCATCGCCGATGATGACGAAATTGCGCCCGATGGCTTCGCGGCTCATATTTGCGCTGGCGGTTTCGCTGGCGATTACCGCCGCCGGATGCGGTGCGGCTTACGAGGCTGGAACCGAAATCCGCGCGCATCGGATGGCCGACGATCTCAAAGTCGGCGAATCCACCGCTGAGGTCGGCAATAAGTGGGGCGAGCCCGACCTCCGTCAGGACGTGAACCCGTCCACCGAAATCTGGAGCTACGCCAAAAACGCCAACACCAACGATGTCGCCGCGATGCTTCTCTATACCTCCGCCAAGGAGGGCGATAAGGGCCGCTTTCTCGATTTGACCTTCGTCAACGCCAAGCTTTCCTCGTGGCAGGTCGCCACCCATACCCTGCCCGCGAAGCAAAGCACCAGTATCAATCTTGGAATCGGACCTGGACCGACCGTCGGCAGCCCGCAGCATTACTGAGCTTGCGCGCGTTACTGCCATCGTCCGATTCCATTAAGTCTCGCGACCATCAGCGCCCCCATGTTGCATCGCACTGGACCCATCATGTGTAATGTGGTGTGATTCCGAGAACTAGCTGATGGCGACTGCGCGCAAGAGTATCGAAGCGATTCTGCTTGACCAGTCGTGGGTCTCGGAGCAGGACCTCGAGCGCGCCCGCCAGCGCCGCAAACCCGGCCAGGAACTCACCGATGTCCTCGTCGATATGGGCGCCGTCGAGCCCCAACGCGTCGCCCGCGCCCTCGCCCAGGAATACTGGATGACCTTCCAGGCCCATATCGAGGAACGCGAGGTCGATTCCGAGCTGGTCGCCAAAATCCCGATAAATTACGCGCGCAAGAATCATCTCCTCCCCCTCAGTTCCGACGGCGAGTCGGTCACGGTCGCCATTGCCGACCCCGCCAACTACGACCCGCTCGACGATCTCCGCGTGCTCTTCGGGATGCAGATCAATCCCGTCGTCGTACCGCTCGAAGTTCTCGTCGAGGCCATCAACCGCGTTTACGACCGCGCCGCTACCACCGCCCAGGACCTGATGATCGATCTTGAAGAGGAGCGCCTCGATGTCGTCGCGAGCGAGCTTGCCCAGGAGCCGCTCGATCTCCTCGAATCCGACGATGCCGCGCCCATTATCAAGCTCGTCAACGGCCTCCTTTCCCAGGCCGTCAAGGACCGCGCGAGCGATATCCATATCGAACCTTTCGAGGAGGAACTCGTCGTCAGGTTCCGCGTCGACGGGATGCTCTACGACGTCATCTCGCCGCCCAAGCGCTTTCAGCCCGCCATCACCTCGCGCGTCAAGGTCATGTCGAGCCTCAATATCGCCGAAAAGCGCCTCCCCCAGGACGGCCGCATCCGCCTCCGCATCGCAGGCCGCGATATCGACGTCCGCGTCTCCTCCATCCCCACCGCCTTCGGCGAACGTATCGTCCTGCGCCTGCTCGATCGCACCCAGGCCCTGGTCGATCTCAACAACCTCGACTTGCTCGGATTTTCCGGCGACAACCTTGCCCGTATCGATCGCCTCATCCGCCAGAGCCACGGCATCATCCTGGCCACCGGGCCCACCGGCTCGGGCAAGACCACTTCGCTCTACGCCTCTCTCTCCCGGATCAATTCGCCCGACAAGAACATCATCACCATCGAGGACCCGATCGAGTATCAACTCCGCGGCGTCGGCCAGATGCAGGTCAATCCCAAGATCGAGCTGACCTTCGCCAACGGCTTGCGCTCTATCCTCCGCCAGGACCCCGACGTGATCATGGTCGGCGAAATCCGCGACAGCGAAACCGCCGAAATCGCGATCCACGCCGCCCTGACCGGCCATCTGGTCTTCTCGACTCTCCACACCAATGATTCTTTTGGCGCCGTCACCCGCCTGGTCGAAATGGGCATCGAGCCCTTCCTGGTCTCCTCGTCGATTCTCGCCGTCCTCGCCCAGCGCCTGGTGCGGATGCTCTGCGTGAACTGCCGCGAAGCCTATACCCCGTCTGAAAGCGAGTTGAAGCGGATCGGGCTCAAGCCTTCCGACCTCAACGGTCCCTTGTATCGGCCCGCTCAAAGCGGATGCCGCGATTGCCGCGCCACCGGCTATCGAGGCCGCACCGCGATTCAGGAACTGATGGTGATGGACGACGAAGTGCGCACCCTCGTCATGCAGAAGGCCGACGCCGCCACTATCCGCCGCCTGTGCACCTCGCGCGGCATGAAGCTTTTGCGCCAGGACGGCGCCGAGCGCATCCTGAAGGGACAGACCGCCGTCGAAGAGCTGCTCCGCGTCACCCAGGAAGATATTTTGTAGTATGGTGCCCGGAAAGTGCGATTCATTGAGCGCTTGAAACCTCTCCCGCTGTATACCCGTCGATCTCTTCACCTCTCCCGCTGTCAGGAGACGCCGCGCCACGCCCACGGCGAGCTCTTTCCTATTCCGTCATCCCGACCGCAGTGGAGGGATCGCGCGCCGTCTCCGGCGCGCATCAACGGATCTCGCGCGTCGCAAGTGCTGCATCTTCACCTCTCCTGTCGTCGGGAGAGGTCGCGCCACGCCCACGGCGAGCTCTTTCCTATTCCGTCATCCCGACCGCAGTGGAGGGATCGCGCGCCGTCTCCGGCGCGCATCAACGGATCTCGCGCGTCGCAACTGCTGCTCTATCTTCATCTCTCCTGTCGTCGGGAGAGGTCGCGCCGCAGGCGCGGGTGAGGGACCCTGAATGAAAAATCCGATGGCGATTCCGCCCGCGACTCACCTCGGCGACGCATAACGCGATGCCCGTTTTTGCCTATCGGGGGTTGTCACCCAACGGCCGTGCCGTCACCGGCGTCGTCGACGCCGACAGCATCCGCACCGCCCGCGGCAAGCTGCGTGAGCAGGGCATCTTCCCCACCGATCTCTCGGAGGAAGCCCATTCGCGCGGCCGCTCGATTCGCAACTTCATCCCCACCATGGGCGGACGCATCCCCGCCGCCGAGCTTTCTCTGCTGACCCGCCAGCTCGGCGCCCTCCTCGGCGCGGGCGTGCAACTGGTCGATGCGCTCGGCGTGCTGGGCAACCAGTCGGGCCGCCCCGCGATGCGCCGGATGCTCTCGCAGGTCCGCGAGCGCGTCCGCGAGGGCACCTCGCTCGCCGACGCCCTCGCCGCCCATTCCGAGATCTTCTCCGACCTCTACGTCGGCATGGTCCGCGCGGGCGAAGCCGCCGGCGCGCTGGAAACCGTCCTCGATCGCCTCGCCGATTACAGCGAGCGCCAGGCCGAGTTCGTCTCCAGGGTGCGTGGCGCCCTGACCTATCCGGTCATCATGCTCTGCGTCGGCCTCGCAATAATGCTTTTCCTCGTCACCTACGTCGTGCCTCAGGTCGCGACGCTCTTTCAGCAGAGCCACGCGGCACTGCCGCTGATGACCGTTATCCTGATCGGCTTCGCCGGCTTTCTCATCCGCTTCTGGCTGTTACTGCTGGGCGCCCTCATCGCGCTCGTCGCCGGCGTCATGTGGGGACTCTCGACACCACGCGGACGGCGAATCTATGATCGCGCTGTGCTCAAGGTTCCCTACCTCGGCCAGACCATCGTCCGCGTGATTTGCGCGCGCTTTGCCCGCACCCTCTCGACCATGCTCGCAAGCGGCGTCCAACTGATGCCCGCGCTGGCCTCGGTCAAGCGCGTCGTGACCAACGGCTTACTCTCCGATGCCATCGAGGAGAGCCGCACCAGTATTCGCGAAGGCCACGGAATGAGCGATACTCTATCCAAGAGCGGAGTCTTTCCGCCGCTCCTGATCGAGATGATCCGGGTCGGCGAACGCACCGGCGAACTGGAACAGATGCTCGAGCGCGTCGCCGATGCCTACGAACGCGAGGTCGCAAGCTCGCTCTCACAGATGACCACCCTGCTCGAACCCGTGATGACGCTCGTGATGGCCGCCCTTATCGTCTTCATGATGCTGGCGGTCCTGCTCCCCATCTTCCAACTGAATCAATTGATGCAATGAACCAGCGAGAAAAAAATCACCGCGCCCTCGATCGTCGGCAGCGCCTTGAACAGGGCTTCACCCTGATCGAGATCATGGTCGTCATCCTCATCATCGGGCTCCTCGCGACCATCGTCGTGCAGAATCTGCGCGGCGCCGCCGACAAGGCCAAACGCACCAAAGCCCAAGCCGATATCCATCAGTTGAAGATCGCGCTTGACCGCTACTATCTCGACGTTGGCAACTATCCAACTTCGGACCAGGGCCTCGGCGCTCTGATCTCGCCTCCTACTACCGGTCAGCCCGTCGTCGGCTACGAAACCGGCGGCTATATCGAAAGCGTCCCGCCCGACCCCTGGGGCAATCCCTACTTCTATCAGAGCGACGGCAACAGCTACGTCCTCAAGTCCTTTGGTGCCGACGGCCAGCCCGGCGGCGAAGGGAAAAACGCCGATATCGACGGCAGCTCGTCGTGACCGATCAAACCGCGATGTTCGGGCGGGGAGTGGCCGATCTGGCACGCATGCGCCGATCTTCCGGTAGCCTCGTCGCCCCTCGCATCTCCCCGGCCAGCTCCGGCTTCACGCTCCTCGAACTCGCCATCGTCATCTTCATCATGGGACTCATCATGAGCCTCGCCGTCCCCTATATCGGCGGCTTTCGCGAGGAGGTGCTCAAGAGCCAGGCGCGCCAACTGGCCGGCCGCACCCGCTACCTTTACGACGAGGCCGCCGCGCAGAAGGTCGTCATGCGCTTGAGCTTCGACATCGATCATCGCGGCTACTTCGTCTCGCGCCTCGACCCTTACTCGCTAAAGCCCGTTTTCGTGCTCGACAATGGCCCGTGGACCGGACCGGTCACGCTGCCCTCCGGAATTGCCGTGCGCGATGTCTCGGTCGAGGGAATCGGCACCGTCAACCGCGGAACCATCAGCGCGCAGTTCTACCCCGACGGCTATGCCGACGCCACGGTAATCCACATGATCGATGACAAGGGCGTCGTCCTGACGCTCACCCTGAGTCCGCTGACCGGCGACGTCACGATTCAGAGCGGCGACCTCGCCCCTGCCGCCGCGATGGCTTTGGCCCAATGAACGCTCTCGCTTGCGCCCCTGCGCGCCGCCGCCGATGCGCGCGCGCCTTCACCCTCCTCGAGGTCATGATCGCCGTCGCCGTGCTCGGCATCACGATGCTCTCGCTGCTCGCGCTCCATCATCAGGACATGCAAAACGTCATCCGCGCGGAGCAGATGTCACGCGCCATGATGCTCGCGCAGACCCTGATGACCGTAGCCGAAGTCCAGCGCATCCCGCCCCCCGGCGTTACTAACGGCGACTTCGAGGAACTCTATCCCGGACAGTATCCCGGCTACCAATGGAAGCGCACCGTCGAGGGCTCGCCGCTCTTTCCCGATCTAATCCAGGTCTCGGTTCATATCGCCTACGGCCCCGGCCTCAGCCGCAGCTACGACGTCGTCGAAATACTGCACAACCCGGCCTACGCCCAGCAGCAGACACGATGAGCCGAATCGCGATGAACCCCGCCGCCATCCGCTCGCTCTCGCCCGCGGTCCGCCGCCGCGCCGCCGCCGCTGGCTTCACCCTGATCGAGATTATGGTCTCGGTCGCGATTCTCGGCCTTATCATGGTGATGCTGTCCGGATCGTTCCATGCCATCGCCGTCAGCAAAGTCCAGGGCGAGGCCCGCCTGCTCGACGATCGCGAGGCCCGCGCGGTCCTATGGCAAATCGGCAACGAGCTGCGCGGCGCGATTCAGACCCCCCTTATCCCAAGCCATGTGATGCTGCTCGGCCAGGCCCATATGGAAAGCCGCATCCCGCTCGACGGCCTCACCATCTCAACCATCAACCTGAGCCATCGCGGCTCAATCGTCGGCTTCGGCGCCGAGGAGCTGGTTAGCTATAGCGCCGTCGCGAATCCGAATCATCCCGGATGGTTCATGCTCGAGCGCACCGAATCGAGCGCGCTGATGCCCGCTTCGGGATACTCGCCGCCCGCGTCGATGGTGCTTGCGGCCAATGTCCTCGAGCTCCATATCCGCTATTTCAACGGCTCTATCTGGAACGAAAGCTGGGATTCCACCAGCCTGCCGCCCGGGGCCTCGCTCCCGCTCGCCGTCGCCTTGGACCTCACCACCGCAGGGCCCCATGGCGAACCGCTTCCGCTATCGACCCAGGTGTTGCTACCCATGGCGTATACGCAATGGTAACGCGCCGCGCAAAAAATGAACGCGGAATCGCGCTGCTCGTTACTCTGCTCGCGATCGCCCTGATGACCCTGTTGGTGGCCGACTTCACCACCAGCGCCGCGCTCGGCTACCGCTCAGCCGGCGATCAGGCCAACGAGCTGCGGGCGGCCTACCTCGCCCGCTCCGCCGTCAGCGTCGGCCTCTCGCTGCTGGCCGCGGACACCCTCAACGATTCCCTCGCCAAAACGCCGTACGACGGACTCGACGAACCCTGGGCTCAGCCCTATCCTCCCGTCCCCCTGGGCGGCGGCCTCGCCACCGTCGCGGTCGTCGACGAGGCCCGCAAGATCGACATCAATATGTTGATCAATCCACAGACCGGCCAGCCCAACCCCGACGCCGTCGGAATTGTCGAGCGCCTCTTCGCCTTAATCGGAGTTTCACCCCAACTTGTCCCTGCCATCGTTGACTGGATCGACCCCGATAGTGTCGAATCGCCCGGTGGCGCTGAGGCCGACTACTACCTTCAACTCCAGCCCCCATACGTGCCGCGCAACGGTCCGATGCCCACGATCGGCGACCTGCGGATGATCAAGGGCATCGACCAGACCACCTTTCTCATGCTGACCAATTACCTGACCGCCTCGCCCGAACCGATGGTCAACATCAACACTGCGCCCCCAGAGGTGATAGCCTCGCTGGTGCCCGGCCTGGACAGCAACCTCTCGCTGGTCAAACAGATCATCGCCGCTCGCGCCGAGGCCTCGTTCACCGCGACCACCGATGTCGGTAATCTGCCCGGAATGGGCAACTTCGCCACTCCGCTGATGCAGCACATCACGACTCGCAGCGCCTATTTCTCGATCACCGGCAATGGCTCCTACGCCGGCGCCCGCCGCACCGTTACCGGCGTCTTCCGCCGCAACGCCGATGGCTCCGCGATGCTCGCGAACTGGCACGAGGATTAGGCCCGAACGATGGCTCAACGCGTCATGGCGATCGAGATCGCCGGCAACTCGGTGCGCGGCGCTTTTGCCGAACGCACCTGGAGTTCGTTCGCGATGCTCGGCACGGTCGAGGACCGCCAGACCGAAGGCGAAGACGACCTCGCCCCCGCCCTGCGGCGACTCTATGACGCCGCCGGCAAACCGCCCCTGGTTATCTCCGCGATGCCCGCCGCGGCCGTCGTCAAGAGGCTCCTCGCGCTGCCGTTCTCCGACCGCCGCCGCCTCGCTCGCGTCGTTCCCTTCGCACTCGAAGAGCATCTCCCGCTCGCCGTCGACGACGCCGTGGTCGCCTTCTCGCGGGTCGGAACCGAAGACGGAAAGACCCTCGTGATGGCCGCGCTCGCGCGTCCCGACGATCTTCGCCGCCATCTCGAACTGCTGGCGCGCGCCGGTATCGATCCCAGAACCGTCACCCTGAGCGCTCTTGCACTCGCCAATCTCCTCAGCCACATGAGCAACGGACATGCCGGCGCCCATCTGCTGGTCGAACTCGACTATGCGTGCGCTTCGATGGTCCTGCTCGACGCGACCGGCATCCCGCGCGCGTTCCGCTCCGTCGATGCCGCCGTCGGCGACGCCCACGCCTCCCCAGGCGGCCGCACCGTGCTCGGCGCGATGCGCCAGACGCTGCTCGCCTATGGCTCCGGCAACGATCGGCCCGCGCTCGTCCTGACCGGCCCAGCCGCCGCCCCGCCCGAGGTTCGCCGAAGAATCGCCGAAGCGCTCGACGTCACCGTCCTGACCCTGGACGAATTCGATTGCGCCTCGGTCTTCGGTCCTCTCGCGCCGCGTTCGATGCGTTTTGCGGGATGCCTTGCGATGCTCGCCGCTGAGGCGCCCGGCCGTCCCGCCGATCTGCTCGACCTGCGCCAGGGCGAATTCGCCTTTCATGGCCGCGTCGGCGACCTCGCTCCGCTGCGCACCACCATTTGGCTGGTGTGCGCCGTGCTTCTCGCCGCCTCGCTCCATTTCGGCGTCGGACTCTCGACCAAACTCCACCGCCTGCGCGGCGTCCATCACCAGCTCGCGGCTATCGCCTACCCCGCTCTCGGACGCGGCTATCGCGGCGATGTTCTCGGCGCGCTCGATGAGCGCATCACCGCGACGCAGCGCGAACTCCGCAACCTCGGCGTCGCGGGCGTCGGTGCGCAGCCGCTCGACGTGCTCCTCGCGGTCTCGCAAGCCCTTCCGTCGCGCCTCGGCGCCATCGTCGAGGATTTCAATTTCGATGACGACGCGCTCAAACTAGACGGCACCGCCGACTCCTACGCCGACATCGACCGCGTCAAACATGCCCTCGACCAGAGTGGCTATTTCACCAATATCCAGGTGACTCACGCCGCCGCCGAGGCTGATCCGAACAAGGTCGAATTCCGCGTCACCGCCACGGTCAGGGGGGCGCCCGGCGCTTGAAAGCGATGCGCAAGCTTAACCTCCAACAGATAACCGATCGCGCGCGCGAACTCTTGGCCGCATCCCTGGTGCGCCTCGCCGTTCTGTTGCGCCCGCTGGCCGATTCGTTGCGGCCCGCCTACGCCTCCGTCGAGGCGCGCTATCGCAAGCTCGAATCGCGCGAGCGATTGCTCGTGCGCATCGCGGCGGTTCTTCTCGGCGTCCTCTTCCTCTACGAATTCGCTTACGCGCCGCTCCAGAGTTTCAACGATAATCTCGACACGCAAATCGCCAACAGCCGCCGCGATATGTTCGAAGCCGAACGGCTCACCCGCCAGTACGAAGTTCTCCAGTCGCAGCTCGCGCAAACCCGCAAGCAGACCGTCTCTCCGAGCGGAAACTTCTCGCTCTTCTCGGTCGTTGAGCAGGCGCTCAGCAGAAATCCCGGCCGCGACAAAATAGGTTCAATGACGCCATCCGACAGCAAGCTCACCGGCGGCATGACCCAGTACAGCGTTGACTTGAAGTTGAACGCGCTCAGCCTCGGCGAGATCGTCGACACCCTCTATGGCCTTCGCAACCTGCCCGTCCCGGTAACCGTGTCCAACTTGCGCATCACGCGCCGCTCGCAGGACACCCACACCTTCGATGTCGATATGACCTGCGTCGCCCTCGGCCGAGCCGGCTGATCGAATTTGCACCGGCGCCCGCCTGCCGCCAACCCAAGAGTGACGCCCCGCGATGACTGAATGGATCGAACGAACACGGGCCTGGTTCGCCGAGGCGATCGGCGAACGACCCAATACTGCGTTTTATTTCGTTATCGGAACGGTCGTCTTCCTCTTCTCCCTTATCGCCACCTTTCCCTATACCGACGTGGTCTCCTCGTTGCTCGCCCCCATGGGAATGCGCCTTACCTCTGACACTCAACACCTGCGCCTCCCCCTCGGCGCCACCCTCGACAACGTCCGCCTGTCCTCAATCGAGCCCGGATCGCCCCTGATGCTCGAAAGCCCGAGCGTCAGCCTTTCGCCCGCCTTATTTGCGATGCTAATCGGGCGTCCGGGCGTCAATGTCAACGCAAAAGTTTTCGGCGGCTCGCTGTCTATGACACTCTACAAAACCCGCCATGGCACAGGATTGCACTTCACAGCACACGACCTCGCCATCGATCGGCTCCGAACCACCATGCGTCTTCAACCCGTCTTGAACGGCTTCCTCTCCGGGAGCGGCCGCCTCGATCCGCTCGGGCCCGGAACCCTCACAACGGCCGGCAAGTTCGATCTCGATACGCGCGGTCTGACGGTGCAAATCGCGCCCGGATTTCCGGCGCTCAGATTGGGCGTGGTCAGCGGCGAATTCAATCTTGCGGACAGCACGCTCCATGTCGTGTCGCTCAACGGCGATGGCCCCGACGGCACAATCGGCGCATCCGGGGACGTCCGCCTGGCCGACATTCCGTCGCTCTGCTCGTTGAACCTGCGCGTGACGATCGCGCCGACGCCACAGGCGCGCGAGCGCCTGCGCTTCATCCTGGGCTTCCTGCCGCATCCACCCGACTCGCGTCCCTACCTGGTGCGAGGTCCACTGACTGCACCTTCGGTGAACTGACTACCGAATGGCTAATGGTGAATGATCGCTCAACTGAGTTTCGCGGCTGGTTCCACCCATTCGCGCGCGATGCGTTCCAGCACATCAGGAATCTTGCGGTCCTCGGCGGGGAGCCGGACAAACGGGACGAACTCGGCGACTCCGATTTCGTGGTAGGCCCGAAGATCGTCAGCGGTGACCTGGTTCTCGTAGGGCGAAATAATTATTTCGAGTTCGCTGATGTCGCGACCGGCTTCGCTCATCAGTGAACGGAGGGTTGCGATTTTTGCCGCCGCCTGCTCGGGATTGAGCTTGACTCCGAACCATCCGTTGCCGAATCGCGCGACTCTGCGCAGCGCCGGCATGCTCTCGCCGCCGAAAATAATCGGAAGCTTCGAGCCCTGCGCTGGCTTGGGAAAACTCCGCACGCCGTCGAAGCGCACGAACTCGCCGTCAAAGCTGGATTTGGGCTCGCCCCACAGCTTGCGCATCACTTCGATATATTCGCAGGTGCGTTGCGCCCGCCTTTCGAACGGGATTCCCAGCGCGGCGAATTCCTCGGCCGACCAGCCGATCCCTACGCCCAGCGCGAGGCGACCGCCGCTCAGGCTGTCGAGGCTCGCGATCACCTTGGCCAGCACGAGCGGATTGTGTTCGGCGACCAAGCAGATTCCGGTCGCGAGCCGGAGGCGGCTGCTGCATGCCGCGGCATAGGTCAGTCCGATAAATGGATCGAGGAGGTCGATCGTGCTGCCGGCCATGAAACGTCCGTCCTGGGAATACGGATATTTCGATTCGTGGCTGTCAAACAGCACGACATGTTCGGGCGCCCACAGGGTGCCAAATCCCAGCCGCTCGGCATTTTCGGCTACGGCGCGAATGGTTGCGGGCCGCGCCGCCTTGCCAATCCCAACTGCTGTCATTCCTATCTTCATCGTGCCCTCCGCTCACTATCGCGCAGCCACCACAGCCGCCCGGCCCGTTTCGCCAAAACTAGAAGGTCGGCAGATGCTGGACTTCCTTGTACTTGTAGTAGCCGGGACCGACGCCGTACTCCATGATTCCGAAGCCCACGTCATCGCCGCATCGCCATTCGATCAGGTGATCGCTAAGCGTGCTCGCTTCGGCAAGCACTGCGCGGTCGCTCAAATCCCACACCTCATGTTCGCTGTGGTATTGGCCCTTGTAGTCGCCGTGATTCCATCCGCGATAACCGCCGTAACCGCCGCCCTTCAGATGCCATCGCGGCGAATGAGTCGCGAATGACACGTGGCGGCGCTCGCCGTTTTTGAAAAAAAGGTCAATTTCGCCGCCCTTGAGGACCTGCACCGGACCCGAACCGTCCCAGCGGAAATCCTGTTCGGTCCTTTCGAGGCTCCAGCCTGGATCCGTCTCGGCGCCGAACGGGCGCACCAGCTCGCCGCTGAAGTAGCTATATTTTCCCGCCGCGCGCTCGACGAAGCGCCAATGCAATGCGTAATCGCGAAACTGCGCGACTGACCAACTGAACAGGAATGGCGCGAACGCGGTGCGCTGCGATACGGAATTGTCGGTGCGCAAGGGACGGCGCGTTCCCCATGAACGATCGCGATGGCCCCACCACTGATCTCCAGCGAGATCGACGGCCCTGCCGCCAAACTGCAGGCGTCCGCGCGCGCGGCCGACCTGGTCAAAGCGCAAAATATCCTGCCGGACCTTTCCGCCGCTCTCGCGGAGGTCGCGTTCTTCCAGGTGCGGATTCATGCTCGCGGTCCATTCGATATCGAACTGCATCCCGGACGGATTCTCATCGAGCTTCATGCGGAATCGCCTGAGTCCTTCGAGCACTTCGATCGACAACGGACCGACCTTGATCTCATCCGGCTTTGGCCTGAGCGCCCGCGAGGCGCGAAAGTTGTACTGCTTGCCTTCATGCCATACGGTGGCGAACCCGTCCTGAACGTTCTTGTTCGGATATTGGCCGAGGCCGAGGCCGAAAATCATATCTTTGGCAGCCACGTTGTAGAGGCTGACATAGATTCGCTCAGTCCATTCGGGATTATCAGTCGCCACATGATCCATCGTGGCGGGCAACTGATGACACATCTGCTCGTCCCAGACCGTAAGCATTCACTTTCCTCCGTTGGCAGAATCAGGAATCGCAGGTGCGGCGCCGATCAGAAACCCAGCGCCCGTGCGGCCATATCAAGTACGACGGGCACCGAATAGGTGGTGCGCGCAAGGCGCAAATCCTTGTTCCTGCCCTCGGCAAAAAGGCCTGATGCGCTCAGCCAGAATGCCGTGCTGCGCATCATGTAAAGAATATCGTAATAGCGGCAGACTTCGAGGTCGATAGTCAATCCGGTGAGCCGCTGGTAGTAGTCAATAAACAAGTCGCGCTCGACCAGGCATGACAACAGCGGCGAGCCCTCGCGATTCAGATCCGACAGCACATAGGCGACGTCATACATGGGATCGCCGATCACCTGCAGCTCCCAGTCTATGACCGCCGCCACCTGATCGTCCTTGACGATGAGATTCCCGGTGCGATAGGCGCCATGGACGAAGGCCAGCCGCTGAGCTTCGGGCGCGTTGGCCTTGAGCCACATCAGCAGCTCAGTGAGGACCGGCTCGGGCTTGCGCGTCGATTGATTGATCAGCGACTCCCATTTGGCGACCTCGCGCAAGGCGAAGCCTTTGCCCGGTTCGGGCACGCCGATGAAATCGAGCCCGGCCGCGCGCCAGTCGAGGTTATGGAGCGAGGCGAGCGCCTCGACGAAGCTTTTCGGAAGCCGGCCCCGTTTCGCGGCCTCAGCGTAGAACTGCTTGCCGGCCTTGGACCAGGGATTCGGCGCTTCTCCTTCGACCTTTTCCATGATGAAGAACGGGCCGCCCAGTAGCGCGGTATCGGCTTCATACCAGTACGCTTGCGGGGTCGGGGCGGCGGCCGGCTCGAGCGCCTTGATTACCCGGTACTGCTCTTCGAGACTCGACAGCTCGCGGAGCAGCCCGGCACCGGGGTCCTTGCGCAGGCAGAAGCCGCGTTTTACGTCGCGGCCGTCCTCGCGCCAGTTGGCGTAAAAGACGTAGATCTCGTGCGACCATCCGCCGGCGCTGTGAACGAATTCCGTGAGCTTAATGTCACGGGCGGCGGGCATCTTGCGCTGCAGATAGCCGATAATCTTGTCCTGAACCGATTGTTCCTTCGGCATCGATCAATTCTCCTTGCTGCCGGCGACTTTCAGTTCTTCGTCGAGCAGTTGGCGCAAGGCGTGGCGGACGCGCTGATTGATCGCGGAAAAAGCATCGTCACCGATCCGGCTTTTCGCCGAGTAGAGCGCTTCGATCAAGCGGGATAGATCGGCCTCGGTCAAATCACCGTTCTGATCGATGAGTCCGGCGGCTTGCGGAAGTTCCGACAACTCGCCGCGCAACCCGCGCAGGATACGTTGTTTCCCGGCGGCGATATCGCCGCGATCCTGGACCTGCCGCGAGACGAACTCGAGGATCACCGCCGCCATATAGGCCTGGGACTTTGGGAACTGTTCGGGAATCGCGGGAGCGATCACAGTGCGCAGCGAATGGATAACATCTTCGAGAAGCCGTTGAGCTGAAAGCATCGCAATTCCTTGTGCACGCGGCGCTTCGACGCCCGGCATCCATGTTGTCTGCTAGCATACAATTTAGCGATTGGCGAAGCGCCGCGGCCGAACGGCCGATGCTCTGCCACGGTGGTTCTAAATCCCGGCGTTCGGATATCGCTCGCGCATCCAGGCCGCGAACTTTTCCGGCGCCGCCATGGTCGAGAGCCGTCCCTGCCGCACCAGCGCCCAGTCATCGAATTTCTTCGACTGCTTGATTTCCGCCAGTGTCATCGGCGGATCGAGGCGGCCGGCGAATTCCAGATCGGCGATCGCCGACTTGGGATTTTTCGGATCGTCACGCGGCTCCGACCTGACGACCGCCATCCCGACCACGCTCGACAAGCCGCCGCTGTGATAGATGAAGACCCGATCGCCCGGCCGCATCGCGCGGATGACGCGGACTGCCTGCGCATTGGTAACGCCGTCCCAGGCGGTGCGGCCCTCGCGCTCGAGATCGTCGATGGAATAGGTCTCCGGATCGGTCTTGGCGAGAAAGTAGCTCATGCGCGCGTCCTCTTTGGCGATGATTCGCGGTTAATCTACCATAGTGATTCGCCGGGTCCGTTCGGCGAGAGTCAACTATCATGCCCGAACTGCCCGACGTGAGGGTATACGTGGAGGCGATGCGAGCGCGTATCGTGGGGCACAGGCTTATCCGGGTCGTCGTCAGGTCTCCGTTTCTGCTGCGATCGATCAATCCTCCGCTAAGTGCGGGCGAGGGCGCGACGGTGGCTGAAGTGCGGCGCGTCGGCAAGCAGATTGCGATCGGCGTCGCAGGCGGATTGTGGCTCGCGATCCATCTCAAAATCGCGGGGCGGCTTCATTGGAATACCGTCGCTCCCGGACTCAAGCGCAGAAACATGCTGGCCGCGTTCGAGTTCGATAACGGATGGCTGTGGCTGACGGAAGCCGGCACGCAACGGCGCGCATCGCTCCATGTGGCCGAGGGCGATGCTGGACTGGCAGCGCTGAGCGCGGGCGGTATCGAGCCGCTCGATGCGAGCCGGGGAGAATTCAACACTGCGATCCGCGCGGGTAATCACACGCTCAAGCGCGCGCTGACCGACCCGCACATCGTGAGTGGAGTCGGCAACGCGTATTCCGACGAGATACTACATCGTGCGGGGCTCTCGCCAATCGCGATGACGCAGAAGCTGACCGCGCGCGAGATCGAGCGGCTCTACGACGCGACCCGAGCGACGCTGCTCGAATGGATCGAGCGCGTGCGCGCCGAGTCGGCCGGCGCGTTTCCGGAAAAGGTGACCGCGTTTCGGCCCGGGATGGCGGTCCACGGGCGCTACGGCCAGCCGTGCCCGCGATGCGGCGCGAAAATCCAGCGCATCCGCTATGCCAGCAACGAGACGAATTACTGCGCGCGATGCCAGACCGGAGGACGGCTGCTCGCCGACCGAGCGTTTTCGCGCCTGCTCCATGAGGACTGGCCACGGACGCTCGACGAACTGGAGGCGCTCAAGCGGCGCTGAAACTTCGGGGCGGGACGCGGCCTCGACTAGTTCCGTCGCACCTTGCGGAATGGCCCAGTGTCGAAGCGCGGCTCCTTGGGCAGGTCGAGCACACGCTCGGCAATGATGTTGCGCTGAATCTCGTCGGTGCCGCCGGCGATTGAAACGGCAGGCACCGAGACCAGGATTTCGGCGATGATTCCGTCGCGCGGGCTTTCGCGTCCAGTGAGCATCGCCTCCGTTCCGGTCATCAGGGTATGAACGCGGGCGCAGGCTCGCGCGACATGACTGGCTGCGAGCTTTCCGAGCGAGCCTTCCGGGCCCTGCGGGCGTCCCTGTTGCTGAGCGGCGCGCGCGCGGCGCGCGGTCCATTCGGCGGACTTGGCCAGGATCATCAGTTTGGCGATCTCCTGGCGCACGTTAGGATCCTTGTGCGCGCCCGTCTCCTTGGCGCGATCGATGATGAGGTCCACGCGACCGGCGCGCTGCGGATACCATTTGTAGGGCTGATTCGCCTTTTCGGTTTCGGCTCGCTCCTCGGCGTGAATCCGTCCGACCCGTACCCCGCGCTTTGACGGTGGCGCGAGCCCATCGGCGCCGCGGCGCTCGTGGGCGAGGGTCGTCATGGCGACCTTCCAGCCCTCGCCGACGCGTCCGACCAGGTTTTCCTGCGGAACCTTCGCGTCGGTGAAGAACACCTGGTTAAAGGACGCGTGGCCGTTCATCTGCCTGAGCGGCTGCACGTCGACGCCAGGCTGCTTGACGTCGATCACGAAATACGAGAGCCCCTCGTGCTTGGGCGCATCCCAATCGGTGCGGGCGAGCAGCAGACCGTGGTCGGCATGATGCGCACTGGTCGTCCACACCTTCTGGCCGTTGATGATCCAATAGTCGCCGTTCAAATCCGCGCGGGTGGTGGCGCCGGCGAGGTCGGAGCCGCTGCCCGGCTCACTGAAGAACTGGCACCAGGTATCCTCCCCGGTGAGAATGCGGCGCAGTAATTTCTTTTTTTGAAGATCCGATCCGTGCTCGAGCAGCGTGGCCGCGGCCAGCAATCGAACTCCCGATTTGGCGACGCTGACGGCGCCGACATTGGCCAATTCCTCTTCCACCACTCGCGCCAGCGCGTGCGGCAGGCCGCGGCCGTACCATTCCTTCGGCCATTGCGGCATTCCCCATCCCGAATCGGCGAGTTTGCCGCGCCACTCGACCAGCGGCATATCCGGATCCCAGTTTGCCGCTATCCACTCCCGCACTTCGGCGCGAACTTCGGCGTCGTTGATCTTGGTCATCGCTCAAACTCCCCAACGCTGCATCAAGCGCTCCCGATGATAACTTGGCTGACCGAGGAAAACCTCGGAGCTTTTGGCGCGCTTGAACCACAGATGCGTGTCGTTGTCCCAGGTGAAACCGATACCGCCGTGAATCTGAATGCATTCGATCGCGGTATGCAGGTAGGTTTCCGCCGCTGCCGCTTTGGCCGCACTGGCGAGAGCAGGCCATTCGGCGTCTTCGACGGCGGCGGCTTGAGCCGCGTAATACGCGGCCGACTTGGCAAGCTCTACGTCCAGCAGCATGTCTGCAAGCTTGTGCTTGATGGCCTGAAACGAACCGATCGTCCGCCCGAACTGAACCCGCAGCTTCGCATAACTCACGGCGGAATCGAGCAGCGCCTGCGTGCCGCCGACCATTTCATTGGCGAGCGCTACGGCCGCCTGATCAAGGGTGCGGTCGAGTGACTTTGCGCCGTCATCCAAGGTGCCGAGCAAGTCCGCGCGCGCGCCGCGAAAATCGATGCGCGCTATCTTGCGGGTAGGATCCATGGATTCCAGGAGGCGTCGCTCAACGCCGGCGGAATCCGCGCGGAGCGTGAATAGCGCGAGGCCCTTGTCGCCAACGGTCGCGGGCAGGCGCGCAGCAACGATCAGCAGGTCGGCGACATGGCCGTCCACGACGTAACTTTTAACTCCGTCGAGAAGATAGCCGTCCGCCGCAGGGGTAGCGACCAGCTCGATCTCACGCGGGTCCCAAAGACCATTGGGCTCGGTGACCGCAAGCGTCGCGAGCCGGGCGCCACTTGCAAGGCCCGGCAACAGGCTCGATTTCTGCGCTTGCGTGCCGGCGTTCAGTATCGCACCGGCTGCGAGCACCGTAGTGGAAAAATAAGGCGCGCAGAGCAATGCGCGGCCGAACTCCTCCATGACGATGCAAAGTTCGACCATGCCGAACCCCGCGCCGCCGTATTGCTCCGGTATGTGGATGCCGGGCAGCGCGAGCTCGTCGCTAAGCTGGCGCCACACCGCGGGATCGTAACCGTTGGCCGTCGCCATCAGGCGCCGAACCTCAGTCGTGGGCGATTTATCAGTCAGAAATCGCCGAATCGCCGAGCGGAACTGCTCCTGTTCGTCGGTAAACGCGAACTGGATGCGCCGGGCTGGCTCGAGTCTGGATTCGTCTGATGCGCTCATCGCTTTTGAAATGTGCTCCATCGCAAGTTCTGCGAAATGGTATGAGTTCCGGCCAACGGCTACGGACGGCTCCAGGCGGCCCTGTCAGGAGCGCAGGACGTGGCCCGGAAGCGCCCCGGTATGCGCACCACCCTGGTACAGGACCTGGCCGTTGACGATGGTGTACTCGATCCCTTTCGACCGCACCACGAATCGGCGTCCGCCGCCGGGCAGATCGTTAACCGATTCCCTGGCGCCGCAGGAGATCTGGTTGTAGTCGAAGATCACGACGTCGGCCGCCAACCCGGGAACAAGCCGTCCTCGATCGCGCAGGCCAAAGAAGTCCGCCGGCTCGGAGGTGGTTCGTTTGATCGCCTGTTCCAGCGACAGCATCTGACGCTCGCGAACCCATTTGCCGATCAGGTCGCTGGTATATCCCGCGGTGCAGAAGTCGGCCACATGAGCGCCGCCGTCGGATTCTCCGAGCAGCACCCGCGAATCAGTGAGCAACTCAGTGGGAACCTCAGTCATCGCGCTGCAATAGCGCGTCTCGAGATTGTCCTCCAATGGCAAGTCGAAAAATGTGTCGAGCGGATCGCGTCCGCGAGCGCGCGCAACCTCCTCGACGGTCTGGCCTTCCAGCGCGCGTATTGCCGGGTTGCTCGCGAAGTTGACCGTCACGCGATTCCAGATGTTGCTGAAGAGGCCCGGACGCCTGGTCGCCTCTTCCCGGAACGCCGCGCGAAATGCCGGATCGCTGTAGAGCGCCTTCTGTTCCTCCAACGTCGCGTTGAAGGCGGGCTTCCACGAGGGGTAGAGCGCAAGGGCCAGCGAGGGCTGGCGGAAGCTGAACTCGCCGATCAATTCCATCGTGGCGAGTTGCGGATGCGCGCCGCGTTTGATCACCCCGTCGGCGGCCCGCAGCATCTCCTGGTACGCATTGGGCGCGTGGACGAATTTTCGCAGTACCAGCCAGGTTACCTGCCGTCCGCTTGCGGTCAGCAGCATATCGAGCAGATCACATTCCTCGGCCGTGATGGCATCGACCCGCCGATTGATGATTATCTCGATAGCGCCCTTGCCCAAATCCTTAAGGGTGCTGGCGTAGGCCTTGAGTTCAGCTCGATCCGCCAATCGGCATGCGAGCGGACGACTCTTGTAGCCGATATGCTGGGGAGCATTGGTGGTGCTGAAGCCGAGCGCGCCCGCCGCAACTGCGTCCTTGATCAAGGCCCTGATGCGCGCGGTTTCATCCGGCGTCGCCGCGCGCTCCATCGATTCCTCGCCCATCACGTAATGTCTGAAGGGCGTCAACGGCGCGAGAAATCCCAGATTGATTCCGGAGCCCCGCCGATCGGCCGCGTCCATGAATTGCGGAAATGTCTCCCAGTCCCAGGTTAAGCCCTGGTTGAGCACTTCGAATGGTATCGCTTCGACGTTAACGAGGTCCCAGGTGGCAATCTCTCTGAATTCGGGCTTGCAGGGCGCCAGTCCTACCCCACAGTTGCCCATCACGACCGAAGTTACGCCGTGCCATGAAGAGGCTGTCACCAGCGGATCCCAACAGATTTGACCGTCGTAATGAGTATGGGGATCGATAAAACCCGGACCGACAATCAAATCGGAGGCATCGATGGTTTTGGCGGCGCCATCCTTGACCTTGCCGATCTCGACAATTTTTCCTTGGCTTATCGCCAAATCGGCCCGGTAGCCAGCGCGGCCGGTACCGTCAACGATCGTTCCGTTTTTGATCACGATGTCGTACGACATAGGCGGATGCCTCCGATTTCGAAAACGTCTAACGTGAGACGCACACACGAACTCTCCGACTCTGGCCGACGGCCGGCGGCAAATATCGAAAGCTGGCGCTGATCCTTCGAAATCCCGACCGGAGTGGACATTTCGCGTACCCTTCGAGCACCCTAGACGAACGTGAGTGCGACCGGCAAGGGGCGCCAGTTGCCGGCTTGCGGTGGAGTTTTGGCGCCAAAAGCGATAGTCGATTTTGCGTAACGAACGGGTTCGCGAATTTGATACTTCGCGAATCCCAGCCAAAATGTCCGAGGAGGCGCGCATGGGTCCACTCGATGGGGTTCGGATTCTTGACCTGAGCATGGTGGTCAGCGGTCCATTCAGCACGATGATGCTTGGTGATCTCGGCGCCGACGTGATCAAGATCGAGCCGCCCGAGGGTGACGTCGTGCGCAATATTCCGGGGCCGGCGCGCGGCGGAGTACCGGTCGGGATCATCAACTGGAATCGCAACAAACGCGGGATGGTGCTCGATCTGAAGCAGCCGGGTGCAAGCGAGGTCTTCTTGCGGATGGCCGAGCGTGCCGATGCAGTGGTGCAGAATGTACGCCCTGGCGTGGTCGATCGCCTGGGCGTCGGCTACGAGGCCGTGGCGGCACGCAATCCGAAGATCGTCTACTGCTCGATTGCCGGTTATGGATTCACCGGTCCGTATGCCGGCAAGCCCGCCTACGATCCAATAATCCAGGGATGGGCGGGCGTGATGACCGCGCAGACGACTCAGGGCAAGCCGCGCGCGGTGAAGAATATACTCGCCGACAAGGTGACCTCGATGACCGCTGCGCTCGCGATCGTCGCCGCACTATATGAGGCTCGTAACGGCCGCGGGCAGCATATCGAACTCGCCATGATTGATGCGGCGGCCTATTACCTGATGGGCGACATGATGACCAAGCATACGTTTCTGCCGGACCGGCGCGGCGTGAGTGCGGTCGCCAGTTCGGCCGAGCCGTTCCGCACCGCCGATGGCTATATGACGATCGCGCCACTGACCGACAAGCATTGGAACGCGCTGCTCAAGGCGGTTGGCCATCCCGAATGGTTCGAGGGCGACGAACCGCGCGCCGAGCGGGTCAAGCATGCGGCGCGCAGGCTGATCGAGTTATTCCCCACGCAACCTTCGGCCTATTGGCGCGAACGGATCGAGGCCGCTGACGTGCCATGCGGTCCGGTCAACGACTTCGACACGATCTGGAGCGATCCGCAATTCGTCGCGAACGAGACTTTCTTTGAATACGAACATCCGCAGGCTGGCCGGGTCCGCGCGGTGCGGGCGCCCGCCCGCTTCTCGCGCACGCGGTCCGAACTCACACATCACGCCCCTGGTCTTGGTCAGCAGACCGACGAGGTGCTCGCCGAGTTCGGTTTCGATTCGGCGGAAATCACGGCCTTGCGCGCGCGCAAGGTCGTCAGTTGATTTCGGCTTGAGGGAACCGCGCGGCGAAGGCCGCTTCGAATCCGTATCGGCCTACCCTGTTCGGCACCGGCCGACCCGCAACGAAAGCCGCGAATCACCCTGACGGAAGCCGGCACGCAGCGACGCGCAGCGCTCCATTTGCCCGAGGGCGATGCTGGACTGAAAGCGCTCAGCGCTGGCGGTATCGAGCCGCTCGATGCGAGCCTAGCCGAATTCACTGCCGCGATCAGCGGCTAATCACACGCTCAAGCGCGCGCTGACCAACCCGCACATCTTGAGTGGTATCGGCAACGCGATACAATTCTGCTCAATGCCCGTGACGATCCAAAGTGATCTCGATGACCGAACGAACTGACAGCTGGCGCGAACCAAACTGGCCGCCTTCGGAGGTGGACTTGCCCCGGTTGCGTGGACACCCCGAGAAGCACGAAAGTGCGGTAGGAGTGGATCATGGAAAGAGGCGGCAGGGGTAAGCGGCGCAGGTTTTCGGACGAGTACAAGGCCGAGGCAGTGGGGTTGGTGGGCAACAGCGGCAAGCGCATCGGCACGATAGCGCGGGAGCTGGGTGAGACGGCCTTGCGGCGCTGGGTGCGGCAGG
>Ga0307374_10001999_pt1 | contig 37057 bp, 34 predicted proteins | sample OX3MG_FD_202532 | JGI IMG/M metagenome (GOLD analysis project Ga0307374, IMG submission 202532) | Soil microbial communities from Risofladan, Vaasa, Finland - OX-3 | ecosystem: Environmental > Terrestrial > Soil > Coastal area > Acid sulfate soil | place: Finland: Risofladan, Vaasa | collected... | reverse complement strand
TGTCGTAGAGCGACTTTTCTTAATGTTTAATTTTATAATTTCTCAAATGCGCTAAATAAATTATTCTTTTCGGTACTCTAATTATTTTGCTTTTTCGGGATTTACTATGTTTCTGATTTGCGTTGCAATCCATTCCGGCGCTTCCAGAGGACTTAAATGACCCACTCGACTTGTAGTTATTAATTTTGCCTGCTTCAAAACCGGCATCACTCTTTGGTTAATTACATCAGAAGTCATGACCGGATCATCTTCAGAAGCAAGCACGGTAATGGGCAGTTCAAGTAGTTCTGCTTTTTCAGCAATAGAGTGATTCATTCCTTGTAAAATCCACCATCTCCAGGCAACCTCATCACTCATGAGTTGTGTTTCGACAGCCAGTTTATATTGCTCCTCCGTCAAAGGCTGTTTTATGGCTCTATCCACTGACCTTTCCGCTTCTTTGAGATTTGGATGATTGAGCATGTGTGTTTTTTCATCATCCGAAAGAGGTTCTGTGGTCGGCGGTGATGGCGCAACTAAAATCAAATGCTTAACAAACTCTTTTGAATCATTAATGGCTATTTGCATGGCAATTTTACCGCCCATGGAATGACCTATTAAAGTATGGATTGTGATTCCAGCTGACTCTAATTCTTTCTGTACATATTCTGCAAAGCCCTGAATGGATGGATTAACCATGGAAGGTGAACCGCCAAAACCTGGAAGATTTAGCGTAATACATCTGTAATTATTCGATAGTTTGTCCGTCACCCATTCCCAGCTTTTACCTGAGCCTCCAAAATAATGCAAGAATACCAACACCTCTCCATCATTTCCATATTGTTGCTCTTTTACATTTTCTGCCATGGATTTTGTTGTTTTTGAAAAGTTCACTTTTGAAGTAAACGCCACTGATTAATACATTCAATTTTTCTGCAAAAAAACACAAATGAAAATAAATCATTTTATCCAAAAGCTGTTGCGACTGACCCTCCATCTACGCGATAGTTACTACCTGTTATGTAGCTCGCATGTTCAGAACATAAAAAAGCAATGACCACTGCCACTTCATTTGCTTTACCGCGTCTGTCCACTACGATGTGAGGACGCTCATTTTTCAGGAACCATTCGATCGCTTCGTCAAAAGAAGTCCCCCGTTTTTCTGCCAATTGTTTCATCATGGCATCTGTCATTGGTGTAGCTATATAAGCAGGGGATACGCAATTAATCATAACACCTTCAGGGGAATATGCTTTGGATATGCATTTTGTGAGGTTAATAATACCCGCTTTACAGGCATTATAAGGGCTTTCTTCTTCATAAGGCTGCAAAGCATTTTCAGAGGCAATGAGTACAATACGTCCCCAACCCTTTACCTGCATCTGCGGGATAAATGTTCTGCACACACGTACAGCACCCATAAGGTCTATATCAATAGATTTATACCAGTCTTCATCACTGAGCTTTAGAAAATCACCCGCCGCGCCTCGTATGCCTGCGCAATGTACCAGTATATCTGCGCCTCCAAATTTCTCCTTTACCTGTGTAGATAATTGAAGCACTTCCTCATTTTTGGTTAAATCTGCTGATATTGCGATGACCTGATTATTGTCCGTAGCATGCTTTCGTACCTCTTCAGCAGCTTTTTCTAATTCTTCATGTGTGATGTCATTTAAGACAATATTAGCTCCCTCGCCGGCTAAAATCTTAGCCGTGGCAAAACCCATTCCTGAATCTCCTCCAGTAACGACTGCGGTTTTGCCTTTAATTGATAAATTCATAATAACTGATTTTTATAATTAGGCACCTTTTATAAATGAATGTAGATTTCCGGTGTCTTATGGAAAACTTCTATAACAACAATTTCTTTAGCACTAAAGTTTTGGTTAGCTCGGTACGAAATTTTTAGACTTCCCGGTATTTTTATTTTCCCGTTCTATCGTTTGAGAAAGTCTGATAGCCCCAGTTTCAATCAAGCCCACAATCAAATCTTTTCGGGTGGCTGCGACAAAATCGCCAACATGATTAGTAAACCCATGATTATTTTTCACCTACATTGATTTTTATATTAAAAAGTTTTAGGCAATCGAAAGCGTTATTTCTTTTTAACTGAAATAGAGTGTTTAAAAAAAAAAGAGTTCTCAAAAAGTAATTCAAACATTTATTATTATATGGATTATTCCAAATTCTTTTCACACCTATCTTCTTAATTTTTTATAAATAAATAATTGAAGAATCTGCGACATTAATTTCATTCATAATGGTACTCCTCCTTTGTTTTCTTTATTGTGAAATGAATGTAATTCGCCCTGGCAAAAAGCGGTGATCGCTAATACTAAATCTCTTAATGCTATATCAAAATAACCTCCTGTTATTAAAACAATCGTTATACAAAGTAGCCATATCGCTACGATGAAAGCTCCGATACGTGGAATTGATAATACAATAATACCTGCAATAATTTCTATTACACCCACAATCATCATAAAAGTATGTGGTGCGAAAGGGATGTATTTTACCAGCGGACCCAGGTACTTGTCCCAATTAACAAGGATATCAGAAAACTTGTCCAGTCCAGTAATAATTGGAAGAATACCAAAAGTGTACCGTAAAATATGTTTAACCAGATTTACTTTTATTGGATTGCGAATAACTGTTTCCATGATTTTTTAAAATTTATAGATTGAAAATATTTTTACACTTTTTTTTAAGATTTAAGAGTATGACTATGAGGCTTGGCTTATGCTGATTTTCAATAAAATTGATTGCTGTTTTCTTTCATTTTATTTTTTTTATTTTATAAAGATTTTAAGCTATTGAAAATCATCTTAAATTTATTTTAGAAAATAGAGTGTGATAAAGAAAAAAAAGTATCAAAAAATTGGCCAGATATTTATCATTATATGTATTATTTTTAGGAAAATAAAACACTTTTCACTGCGACTTTTTTTCTCTTTATAGAATTGCATAATTTTATATACTCAACATGCGCCAGGCTAATGTCATTGCTGAAACCGAATGCTTTCCAAAAAACAAATCTTTTCCAGGAATGCATTTTGTATCCCCAATTTTTTTTAATTGCTCTTCTCTCTTTCAATTTTCAGCCACCTTTACCTCAACCTGCCCATTATGAACTCTTACATCAAACTTAGGTTGTGGTTCTGTTGCGGGGCCAGCCACTACACTTCCATTTTCAAGAGAAAAAACGGAACCATGCCATGGGCATTTTACGCTACAATCATCCAGCAGTTCCCCTTCTGAAAGAGGCCCTCCTAGGTGTGAACAAGTATTAGCAAGAGCGAAAATTTTTCCATCTTTCCGCACCAATAAAACTGGAATTTCTCCAGCTTTTACACAGTGCATTTTATTTTCTACTAATTCGTTTTCGGGAAGAACCGCAACAAAATCCTCAGGATATTCCGCCGCTGTTGCCGTATGGTCAACGCCGGTTTGTTCACTATAAACAAGTTGACCGCCCAGGTATGCAGCGACTGTTGTAACTCCATAACCTATCATGGCCAGTGTGATAGCTGCACCGCGTGAATTCTTGCGACGGCGCAGAATTAATGAAGTGACATAAAGACCGGTGGCTGTAAGATTTAATATTCCATGCATCAAGCCGACTTTAGCCCTTTTTTTTGTAGTTCCTGTCCAGTCGGTTAATCCTGTAACTGCTGATCCCAACGCACCTGCAATTCCGATGACAACGGCTGCATCAGCACCGGATTTATAGTCATCATTTCCTGCAAGTTCTATTCCATCTAACACCGCCGCAAAAGTCCATGAGCCAATAGGAATGTCTGTTAGTACAGGATGTAACGGATGGCCAAGCCACGTGCCATGTAGGAAATTTTTAATTTTCTGACCGGTTTCGCCACCGGCTTTGAAGGTGTTGATTATGACAGGTTGGATTGCATCTCCCGCTTTACCAAGCCAGTCCTGATTTTCAATAAAATTGATTGCGGTTTTCTGGTTCATTTGTCTATGTTTTATTTGTTTTCAATTTGATTCCTGCTTTGTAAACTTCTTTAAAATAATAGGTCAAAATGGAAGTAAAGATTTTCAGATCCCGGTCTCTTTTATTTTACTTCACACGTAAAGAGAACTGCTAATTTTCCCTGATGGCTTCCCAAAAGGTTTCCCCACTTCTTTTGGTTTTTATCAAGTGCAGAGTAGCCTTTAATTCCTGCATCGCGGGTAGTACCATGCTGAGAGAAAGAGCGGCAGAAGCGAGGCACAGTGTACACCAGGTCTGCAAAAAAACGGGCTGAACTATAATAAGTAAAATGCTTACGAATCCCATCATTGCTACGAGAATGGAATATAATATTACCACCCATGGTTTTGTTTTCCAACGGGTGCTATTGCCAATAGAAACTAAAATGATATCGCATAAATATCCGAAAGCACCGATAAGCCCGTCAGGGATAGGGAGTGAGCGAGAAAAAGAAGATTTTACAACTGCGTTGGTCCCGTTTCCGAAAAATGGTTCCCAAACTTTTTGAAAAACATGAAGCTGATACAAGCCTAAATAAAAAGCAATAAGGAAACCAATTATGGCGAGTATTAAGAGTGGGATTCTTTTGCTCCAGGAAGAAGGATTGGAACTGCTGCCCCAGGGAATGGTATCATCTAAAGTCATTCGGTTTAAATCATTTTTTTAAAATGGGAACCTGGTAATTTTTATTTTCCCAATGATTGGCTTTTTTCCAGAAAAAAGTAAATTGTATAGCCTCAGATTGGGATTTTTTTAAATCAACGTCCACCAGGTAAATACCTAATTTGGTATCCGTGGTTTCCGTATCATGGCTTGTTTTCCAGTTGTCTAAAGACCAATGCACTGTTGCCGCTGCCAACAGTTCAATCCTAAGATTTTTATTCTTAGGAATATTTTTACAGGGCCATAAAAAACGCCAAACCACAAAAGGAGATGTCGCTTTATTTTTAATATATCTTTCTACATTATGGTCTGACCTGTCAAAAATTTTCTTTTCTTTTATGGAACTACACAATTTAATATATTCGGCATGTGCCCATACCAAGGGCATTGCTGATCCGGAATGTTGGCCAAAAAATAATCCCTTTTCAGGAATATCGTCTGTATCCCATATTTGTTCAGAAAGAAGCCCGTTATTGGCAAACTTGTCTATGGCTTTTAGAATTTCTTTTGCGAATTCTATATTGCCGGCTGCTATTTCGTAATGAGCTCTTTCGCCTGCTAATAATGGCCATGCTCTTCCTATTCCTTTGCCATCGCCTGAGAATGGATTTCCGTTTTTATCCTCACCATATCCATCATTTGTATAGCGATGCCAGCAAGGGCCATTGGGCGTATCTACTTTTAATTTCGCATCAATTACTTTTATGGTGTTCAATATTTTAGGGTCATCAGCCGCGCGCAGTCCAAATCTCACCAGGGCAAGCGCATCTACACAAATCAATTCCCATAAGTGCATTTTACCATTGTCATCGTTGCGGTTCTTTATTTTTAACACATTGTCTTTTACCTCTTCAGCCGGTTGTTGCGTATTATTGATTCGCATATAATATCCATCTACGCTCACCTCTTTTGAAAGTGGCGTATCAGTAAGGTAGGTCCATTTTTCAATTTGTCCATTCCAGTAATCAGCAGTTTCGCGACAATATTTTGCCATTTCCTCATCTTTATCTATTTCTGCAAGGTGTGCTGCGCTTAACAAAGCGGTTATTTCAGTTGCTAAGGTAAAGGCGGTTAATCCTTGTTCTTCTTCCCACCTGTCTTGTTGAGTATAAGGGCCGTGAATGATTAAAAACGAAAGCGCTTTTTTTAATCCCGGCCAATATCTTTTTAATCTTTCAGGACTGGCTTTTTTATCATGAAAACATTTATCTACCAAAACGATCGGCAACGCAATTTCATCCATTTGCAAACCCGTCCAATTCGGTTGTCCACCAAGCCACATATTCTGGCTCCATTTGCCAATGTCTTCCTGCGTAGCCATCAGGTAATTGAGTATTTGTATTGCTTCATCTTTTGAATCTAAAGCTACAAAACCACCCGAAGTCTCTACCAAGTCCCTCGGCCACACCAGGTGATAGCCGGCTTTATCGCTATCCCCTTTTGCTTCTCCCCACGGTATGGAAAGACTGGCTACTACACCACCGGGAAATTTTTTAGACAGATGTATGTTTAAAACTGCAGCGCTTGTGCGATAATTTTTGCCAATTGAATTCTTATCTGATTTTACACTACGTAACTTATCTTGAAATTTTTTCCAGCCCTTGATATACTCCTCTCTGGCGGTATCATAGCCATCCAATAAACTTGACCACGCATGGTGCGCTGCATCTTCTTCTTTTACGCCAAAGCTGATGGCTATTACGAATTCCTGTGTTTTTGAAATATCAATTTCAGCGGTAAGTGCTACGTTTCCGATGTGAGCTTCGGAATATTGCCATTCCATCTTTTTATGCTGCTGTATATCGGTATATCCATCTGAAGTGCCCACATAACCTACGGATCTTTTAATAAAGTCTGCATAGAAGCAGGCAACAGCCAGCGTAATACCATCACGATTGGCAAACATCATGGGGATTCCTTTATAATCTGCTACCCACCCGTCATTATTTCCTCCTTTATCGTTAAGATGCGGAGCTAATAGTAAAAAGATTTTATACTTTGATTTATCGCCCTTTCTATTGACTTTAAAACGTACCCGTTGCAAAACGGTTTCCCTCCAGGGGTCGGTTATGATTTCCTTTTCAATAGTGTATCTTTTTTCTTTGCAGGTATTTACAATTTTAAAAGCCGGAATGCCGTCCTCAATCCATTGAATAGAATGATCGGTGTCTCTTTTTTCTTCTGAAAGAAAATCCTGTCCATCCGTAACAAGAAATTCCATATCTCTGGTACTGGCGATATCTTCCCGGGGATAATATATTTCATCCAAAATACCGTGGCTTATAGTAAAGATAACGTTGGATGAACCATTAAAGGATTTTCCTAATCCGGATTTGGCGCTGGATGTCCAGCGGGGAGAACCTCCGGGTGCGCCGGGTGGCATTTTATTATTCGACATAAAATTAATTTTATATTTTTATGAGCGGAATCCCTGAATCCTTATCCATCTCACGCTTTAAATACTCAGGGGATTCGTTCAAAATTATTTCAAGTGTTGGGTGGGCAATTGCTTTCATGAGATGGCCGCCATGCGCAGAACCATCGCTTCTTCCTAAAACCACATGCGCATGTATTTTATACTCATCTTTATAAATAGAAATATCACCGGTAAGGGCAAGGACTTCCATTTGTTCTTTAAAAGGTATCTTCTTATAATCTTTTATAGAAAAATCAAAAAAGCCGACCACTGATTCGCTGAAAGCTCCGATAGCCGTGAACTGCGAAGCAGACAGTTTTTCTTTTTTTGCAAAGGTCATTAACTGCTCTGTTACTTCATCGCCACTATCCATAATGATTGCATACGTTTTTTGCTCCTCATCATTTAATAATTTAAAATTCATATTATTTGTTCATTTACTGGTTCTGAAAAGCTCACAGGTTTCAAAAACGGGTGAGGTTTAAATTTATTCCGTGTAGGCAATCGTTGTTATTAAAGCATTCGCATTTTGTCTTGAATCCAACCTTGTATATTGTAATACTATTGGCTGGTCTGAAATAAAAACACTGGAATAATTGGTTTCTAAAGGCACCGGTTCGGGATCGGTTAAATTATTGAACCGAAAGTGCCTTGTTCTTCTTGCAGGCACCGTAAGTTTGTAGGGTCCCACAGGTTCTTTATCCGTAAAATAGAGCATGATTTGTACATGCGCATCTTCGTCAGAAGAGTTTAAAATGCATGCCGCTTCATGACTAATAAAGTCCGGTGGAGGCCCATTGCTATAGCCCGGAATATATCCTTCTGCAATTGCCCATATTTTTTTTCCTATTGCCATAATTAAATTTTTTTGTTGTCACTAATTACCCGAATTAACACCAATGGGTTTTGTTGCCACGATCCTGACTTGTCGGCAGACAGGTTACACGAATTAACACGGATTATTTTTTGACAATGTCTTTAATATTTGAATCAATTATCATCAATGATTTTCTAGTTTGAATTAACTTTTGTTTTTTAAAATAACTGCGGCAGTTATGCCCATTGCAAGGCCTGCAAGTATTCCATAAGATGTTTTTTTATGAGTAGCCATCCATACCTCAGGGCTCGAATTCCAGGATTTGGCAGCGAAAGTTCCACGCGCGCCGTGATCTCCCGGAACAGGTTCCCATAAATTATTTTCTCTGTCTGGAGATTCCAGTTCATCGGTTTGCTGGCCCTGGAATCCTGTTTTCGCAAGATAATTATCGAGGTATCCCGGCAACACTTTGTTTCCCCATATCGTTTCAACTGTTGGATAGCCTACATACAATTCCCTTTGGTGATTTCTTGCCACGTCCACCACTGCTTTGGCCGCTACCTCGGGTTCATAGATAGTTCCCATCGGTCTGGGCTTATTTTTTAAATAACTTTTTACCCAGCCAAACTGGGTGGTGTTCATTGCAGGCATCTGAACCATGCTCAGTTTAATATTGCTTTTGTCGTGGATTAGTTCGCTACGCAACGATTCAAAAAAACCATGAATTGCATGCTTGGCCCCACAATATGCCGACTGCAATGGAATGCCACGATAAGCTAATGCCGACCCAATCAGAATAATAGTTCCTTTGTCTTTGGGGATCATTCTTTTTAGAGCTGCTGACGTTCCATAAACCTGGCCTAGATAAGTAACATCGGTAACATGTGCAAAATCCTTCATTTCCATTTTTTTGAATGAGCCGAAAACGCTTACCATCGCATTATTTATCCAGACATCAATGGTTCCAAAATGATCTTCTATTCTCTGCGCTGCGTTCTCTACTTCGTCTGCGTCAGACACATCCGCTTGCACTATATAGCCATGACCACCCAACTCTTCTACCTCATCATTTGCCGCTCTCAGCCCGTCTATTCCCCTTGCGATCATTCCTACGTTGGCTCCGTGTTTTGCAAATTCCCTAACCATCGCTCTTCCCAAACCTGCAGAGGCTCCTGCAATTACCACCGTTTTTCCTTTAAAATCTTTTTTCATTGTTTTCTTTTTATTTGTTTGAAATACTTTTTAATACTTCAAGATTTTATTTATTAATTGCGTCGAAAACTAATCCTGTTGTAACCGCATATACTAATTGATGCAAACCCTGGGTTGCTATATCTCCAGGTTTTTGCTTTGTGATTGGGGGCGCCACTTTTAAAGTGGGAAGAATAATCATTTCGCCACCCCAAACTGTTGCTAAATGAATAAATGACGCCTGTAATCCTTTCAAACCTATTAAGCTCAACGCACCACGGACCATGCCAAGTGAAGTACCATAGACCAGATGAATTTCATCAGAAACTTTTCCGCTCATGGCCTCCGTTACAGGCTTTATATCAAACACTTCCCTCGCTGCTTTTGCCGGAGAATTACTGGATTTGCGTCCTGTTATTTTCATCTCAATCTTTTGTGAAATCGTCATTGCAATGGTTCCATCGAATCCTGCTATCAGACCGCTTCCAATAGCCATGCTTAACTTTTTTAAAGTGTTTTCAATGGTTTCCATTATCTTTTTAGTTTTATGAATGCTTAACCTTTATTGTCATCAGAATTTTTTTTAAATTTTTCTTCAAGAACCTTCTTAGCTTCCTGGTATTCTTCTTTGGTTATTTCTCCTGCTGCAAATCTTTTTCTTAAAATATCATAGGAGCTATCTCTTGTGCGGCGATAACCCCAGGGAGTAGCAAAAATCCAGGGCTGTGGACATCGCAAACCCACTTTTAACCTGTTTCCCATTTTGCTTTCTTCTTCATTATTAGTTATATTTTTTAACTCTTTTATTTCCCTTTTTAGCCGCTAATAAACAACTGACTGCCACCAACCCAATCAATGAAACCATTATCGCTGTGCGCTTTGCAGTGAGGCCTGTAGAATGTAATTTCATTCCATCTACATATTTTCTTTCAGGAAAGTTTTCTGCCGTGTCTTCTGATCTTCCATTTTCATGTAATGCCATTTGTAACACTTGCGCAATATGCATGCCTTCTCTGTCAGTCATCTGTTCAATCTGTTCGCGGCAGCTATATCCATTGCTAATGACGAGCGTTTTTTTGTCTGCACCTCTGACCGCAGGTAATAAAACTCTTTCTCCGGCTTTTACCGACACCTCGTATTTATCGCCCTTCAGGTATCCGAAATAACCGGCCATTCCACAACATCCTGAATCTAAAACCTGGTAATCCAGCCCTAATTTTTTTAATAACTTTTCTTCACTGTCTATTTTCATAATTGCCTTATGATGGCAGTGGGCCTGAACAATGGCATTTCTTTTTAATTGAGGAATTTTAAAATCAGGTGCCTTTTTTTCAAGGAATTCCGCAAGAGTAAAAGTTTGAGCCTTTAATCTTTTCGCATCCTGATTTCCCAGAAGCAAATCGCACATTTCATCCCGAAAAACAGAAACACAACTCGGCTCTAATCCAACAACAGGAGTTCCGGCCCTTATTTCATCGCGCAACGTATCCAGGATTTGCAGCAACATATCTTTGGCTTTATCCAACATGCCAAAATCATATAATGGGCGGCCACAACAGATAACTCTTTGGGAAATGATTACCTGGAAACCCGCTACCTCTAAGACTTCCAAAGCTGCTACCAGTGTTTCTGGTTTAAAGAAATTATTCCAGGTATCCACCCATAAAATAACTTTTGGTTTATCCGTATTCCTTTTTTGTTGGTTGCCAAACCAGTTTCTAAAAGTTTGTTGAGCAAAAGAAGGAATGGTTCTTTTTTGCGTTACTCCCACCGAAGATTTTAAAATATTCTTTAAAATGGGAGCATGAGTCACAAAATTTACAATTCCTGGTATTACGGAAGCTAGTCTTGACCACCAATAGATCCAGCCGAAAGCGAAAGCAGAAGCAGGCCTTCTATTGTTCTCATAATAATGGGATAAAAATTCTGATTTTAAAGTCGCTATATCCACGTTGACCGGACAATCACCTTTGCAACCTTTGCAAGCCAGGCATAAGTCCAAAGATTCCTTTACGTATTCGTCATTCCAGCCATCTTTAATCACATTTCCGTTTAGCATTTCAAAAAGCAAATGCGCCCGGCCGCGGGTACTGTCTTTTTCTTCGCGCGTAACCATATAGCTTGGGCACATGGTGCCTCCTTCATGCTGGCGGCAATTTCCCACGCCTACACAACGAAGCGTAGCGCGCGAAAAACTTCCTTTGTCATCATCGTCCATAAAATGAAAATGAGTTTTAGGCGTTGGTGGATTATAGTTAGGACCCATTCTTAAATCTGCTAATTCACCGTAACTATCAATCACTTTCCCCGGATTCATCAGCCACTGGGGATCCCAGATAAATTTGAATTCATGAAAAGCTTGCATAATCTCTTTGCCATACATGATATGCAGCAAACTGCCTCTCGACTGCCCATCACCATGTTCTCCTGAAAGAGATCCGCCGTATCTTACCACCAAATGAGAAGCCTCTTCCGTAAATTTCTTATAGATTTCGATTCCGTCTTCCGTTACCAAATCAAACGAAACGCGACAATGGATGCAACCCTGTCCGAAGTGGCCATACATTGAAGCTTTGAATCCGTACTTGTTGAATAAATCTCTCAAATCTTTTAAATAATCCCCCACTTTTTCTGGTGGAACTGCAGAATCTTCCCAACCCGCCCACATATCCGGTTTGTCTGGCACAAACGCGATAGCACCCAGCGCTGATTCCCTTATTTCCCAAAGTTTTTGTTCCTGGTCGTGGTCATCAAAAAGTCTCATGTTGGGAGGGTTATCTTCTTTTTTTAACTCTTCCATCACTTCTTTACATTTCTTATCCGATTCTGTTTTGTCTTTTCCGTCAAACTCTGCCAGTAGCCAACCTCCGCCTTTTGGCAAAAGTGGCAGATCATCTAAATCCAAACCTTTATCTTTCATAAACTGAATCAACAAATCATCGAAACCCTCGAGTCCAATGGGCTTATGTTTCATTATTCCAGGACAGGCATGGCCGGCGGCATATACATCAGGATATCCCAAAACTAACAATGAACGTGCTTGAGGTTCAGGCATTAATTTCATTTCTGCTTCCAGAATAACAACACAGGTTCCTTCGGAGCCAACTATGGCTTCCGCTACATTAAAACCTTTGTCAGGCATGAGTGATGGCAAATTATACCCTGAAACACGCCGGGGAATATTCGGAAACTTTTCTTTTATTTTTTCAGCATACTTATCTCTTAAATCTTTTAATTGCTGATAAATTTCTCCTTTCCTTCCTCCTTCTTTTATTATTTTTTTGAGTTCATCATCAGATGTCGGGCCTATCTTCATTTTGATGCCATCGTAAGTAAGAATTGTGAGCGATTCGGTATTATCGGCAGTACGTGCTCCGTATCCGTAAAATTGTGCCATCACGGAATGAATACCGCAGGAATCATTGCCCAACATTCCTCCAATCGCACAATGGCTATGAGTTGCAGGGTCAGGTCCGAAAGTGAGGTTCGCGGCCTTTTTGGTTGCTTTCCGCATTTCATCCAACACAATTCCGGGTTGGACAGTTACTGTTTTTTTCTCTTTATCAATTTTTAAAACCTTGTTGTAATATTTAGTCATATCCATTACCACGGCCACATTACAACAAGAACCTGTGAGGCTGGTGCCGCCGCCTCTTGATAATAACGGTGCGTGGTATTTCCGGCAAATCGCAACGGTATTAATTATATCTTCTTCAGTTTTTGGAAGCACGACACCTAATGGAACCTGGCGGTAATTGGAAGCATCAGTAGCATACAATGCCTTTGTTCCGTAATCGAATCGAACCTCGCCCTCAATTATTTTCATTAATTCAGCCTCCATAGAAGCTACATCTACTCCCTGGGAATATTTTGTTTCGTAATTCAGGTCCAAAGTATCTGTTACCATATTTTTAATTTATCAATGGTTTTTTAATAAGTTATACTTGTTAGTGTTTTCGAATTTTTTTTTATCCAAATACTTTATATTTTTCAGCGTCGGCATATTTGAATTCTAATCCCAACCCCGGTCTGCTCAGATCTGCATGCAGCGCTCCATTCACAGGTTGCGCTACTCCATCAAACAACATATTTTCAATCCGTACATGATCATAAAAGTATTCCGCAGTAAAAAAAGAAGGCAATGCCAAACCTGCCTGCAAATGCAGCGATGGCGCGCAATGGGAAGAAAATGGTAATTGATGCGCTTCACTTGTATGTCCAGCTTTTAAAAAAGTAGAAATTCCTCCACAACGCGTAGCGTCCGCTTGTAATACATCTACACTTCCAGCACTCAGCATTTGTTCGAAGTAGGACAGATTATAACCATATTCCCCAGCGGCGATATTCATACCATCAGGTGCATTTTCGCGGATTAAATGCAATCCCTCTAAATCGCTTGACGGCCGCGGCTCTTCAAACCAGGTAACTCCCAACTCTGCAAACTGGTACGCCATCTTGAGCGCTTGCTTTGCAGTGTATGCGCCATTAGCATCTACAAATAATTCCACTTTTCTTCCTATCGCTTCTCTTGCTTTTCCGACACGATAAACATCTTTATCCGGTTCTCTTCCTATTTTCATCTTCACTTGTTTGATTCCATTTTCAGCCCATCCTGATAACTGGCTTTGTAATCTTTCGATAGAATAAGAAGTGAATCCTCCGCTTCCATAGATTGGAAAATCATCTCGCACTTTTCCCAGCAATAAGGCCAAAGGCAAATCAAGAATCTTTGCTTTTAAATCCCACAAAGCGTTGTCAACAGCGGATATAGCCATAGAGATTATTCCGCAATTGCCATTGTTTCGTACGCTGGCCACCATTGATTTTAAGATCCAGGGAATATCCAGCGCATTTTTGCCAACAACTATTTTCTTTAAATTTTTTTCAATAAAATATGCAGACGAAATATCAGCATAACTGTAACCTATACCCGATTTTTCGTCTGCATTTATTTCTACCAAAACCAATGTTGTACTATCCCACTCAATGGTGCCATCACTTTCAGGAGAATCTGTGGGAACCGTGTATGCCGAGGTCCGTAGTTCATTAATTTTTATTGAGTCATCCATCGCTACTTTTTCGTTATGTGTCTCCATTTTCTTAATAATATTTTAAAATGGAAAAATAGTTTTATAGCGGCTGTCTATTCCCGTTATTGATTACGCTTACTGCCGTGGTCCATGTTCCATAAAAAGATTTAAAACTCCACGCTACTACAATTCCATACATAATATGTGTAAATACAGTAACCCAGAGACGGGATTTTGCAAACCATGGGAAAATGCCTGTAAATACATAGAAATTAATAAAATACAATGCCAGTCCGATAACTATGCCAACACCTATTGCGGGGCCCATAGCCATCCTTGACACAATGAACCCAACGATAATGGCAAACAGAATGGCCAGAATGTAATGAATGATAAAGCCAACTATTATTACTCCAAATGTGGTATCCGAAGGAGGTAACGCTCCTTTTCCGAAAACGATAGCTGCCATCATACGTGGAGGATCCCAGAATTTTCCAGGCATAAATATGGATACCAACGCCATTTGAAGTGCTATAGAAATGAAACCCGCAAACAATCCGGCATCAATGGCTGTGAAGAAAAAATTATTTTTCATGTGTATTTATTCTTTAACCCGTTTTCAATAAAAAATGCAGACGAAATATCAGCATAACAGTAACCAATACCCGCTTTTTCGCCTGTATTTATTTCCACTATCACCATTGTAGTGCTTTCCCACTCAATGGTTCCGTCTGACTCAGGCGCATCCGTAGGTATTGTGTATGCCGAAACTTTTAAGTCTTTAATATTAATTGCTTCATCTTTCATTAATGAAAAATAGTTGACATTTCACTTTTCCAGCTTGACTTAATTATTTCCCATTCATCAGGATCGCCTTTCAACAAAGTCTCAGAATACTTCTTCATCATTTTAAAGGTAATGTGTGGTGGAAGTGGCGGCACATTAGGATCTGTAATTACCTCCAACACCGCTGGCCTGTCGGCAGAAAGGGCTTCATCCCAACCATCAGAAATCAGATCAGGATCATCTACCCGAATACCTTTTAATCCCAATAGCTTTGCGTATTCTGCATAAGGGAAATCCGGAACATCCTGGGATCCGGAAAATTTAGGATCTCCGGTCATCACTCTTAGTTCCCAACTTACCTGTGCCAGGTCATTATTATGAAGCACCAAGATCACTAAACGCGGATCTTTCCATCTTTTCCAATATTTTGAAATGGTTATGAGTCCGTTATTTCCAAGCATCTGCATAGCGCCATCGCCTACCATAGCGATAGGAATTCTATCAGGATAAGCAAATTTTGCTGCTATCGCATAGGGTACGCCGGGGCACATCGTAGCAAGATTTCCGGATAAAGAAGCTTTCATTCCTTTACGTATTTTGAGATGACGCGCAAACCAGTCTGCGGAAGTACCGGAATCAGAAGAGAGGATACAATTATCAGGCAGTTTAGGCGATAGTTCCTGGAAAACTCTTTGTGGATTGATGGGTGTGGCGGAATCCTTGGCTCTCGCATCCAAAAGTTCCCACCACTTTTTCATCCCTTTTTCAATTCCTTCGCGCCATGAACGATCCTGTTTCCTTTTTAAATGAGGAATAAGCGCTTGTAATGTTTCTTTACTACCACCTACTAAATTAATTTCCATAGGAAACCGAAGGCTTAGCATTTTTCCATCAATATCTATCTGTACGCCCCTTGCCTGTCCTATCTTTGGCAAAAATTCAGAATACGGAAAACTGCTTCCCACCATCAATAGCGTATCGCAATCCATCATCATTTTATAACTTGGTTCGGTGCCTAATAAACCAATTGCTCCGGTTACATAAGGGAGATCATCAGGCAGTACCGCTTTTCCGAGCAAAGCTTTTGCAACACCGGCACCCAATAATTCAGCTACTTGTTTTACTTCGTCTGCGGCATCTAACGCACCCGCTCCAACCAGGATCGCAACCTTTTTTCCCTCATTTAATAAATCAGCAGTTTTGACCAATTCTGATTCGGGAGGAACTATTCGTACTTCCGGAAAACCAATTCCCGTATGAATAGTACCGTGTCCGCGTGGTGGCTCTTTGGCCTCCATCTCCTGTATGTCGTTAGGAATCACCACACAGGTAACCGTTCTCTCGGCTTTGGCAATGCGAATAGCGCGGTCAAGTAATTGCTGCATTTGCATAGGCACAGAAACCATGTGAATATATTCATGAGCAACATCTTTATACAAACTATTCAAATCAACTTCCTGCTGAAAAGCGCCACCCTGCGACTCCCTGGCCGATTGGCCTACTATGGCAACCACCGATTGGTGATCCATTTTTGCATCATATAACCCGTTTAGAAGATGAATAGCACCCGGGCCGGAAGTGGCCATACACACCCCTACTTCTCCCGTAAACTTTGAATGCGCACAAGCCATAAATGCGGCATCTTCCTCGTGTCTTACCTGGATAAAATCCATCTTATCCTTCGCACGATCGAGGGCGCCGAGAATGCCATTGATACCATCGCCGGGAAAACCGAAAATGCGCTTAATATTCCATTCTAATAATCTTTCAATTAAGAAATCGCTTACTTGTTTTGCCATAAAAAATTTTTATTAATAGATGATAAAAAATTATGAAATCCTAAGTCATCATAGGTGACTACATCAAGATGCAGGGGGTTTCTCTTATACGATTGCCAATCAAAGAGCGTGCCTATAAAAAACCAGTAGTTAAAAAAGCGGGTTTGTATTACTTGTACTATTTGTATTACTTGTATTACTTGTATTAGAAGTAATACAAATTCTTTCCTGCCTGTTTTTTTTAACTAAGGGAAGACTAAAATTTTTACACAATTTGTTTTATCGGGAAAATTTTTCTCCGATTTGAAAACGCATGTTTGGTATTTTTTTTATTCGAGAAATTTATGTTATCAACTACTTTTTATGGAGCTGCGCGATAGAATTATTTTATTTGGTAAACCAACAATAAAGGATCTTTTTTCCTAAATGTCAAGCTAATATGTCTCGCATAAAGTACAAAAGCAGGCAATTTATAAATTTGAATATGGACATAACAATTATCTGTAAACGAATATTTAATCCTTATTTCTATTTCTTTTAAATTACCAATAGGCACAATGTTTGATGTCGCATTAAAATAGTTGTCTTTAAAAAGATCAAAACTTTGTAATCATAAACAGAATGTGTTCTATGCTACCCGGGAATGAGTTGCATTTATTTTATAATGATAAAAATGGTTTTCTTTTTAAAAGAGACTTTAAAAAAATATTTAGTAAAAAGTAAAGTAATGTTTTATAAGAAGAAAAGATAATAATGTTTTTGAATAAAGATATAACCCGGATATCTGTATAAGGAACCATCAGGATAAAAAGAAAGTTTATACGATTTTAAAAATATAGCCTGATAAGAAAGACAAGAATTTAAAAATAAAATAATAAATCTATAACGTGATTTTAGCCGACTTACATCAACAACCTTGTGAAAGTTGACTATTGTCGATCTAAAACTTTAATCTAAATAAAATGAGCACAATGAAAGATTCACAAATTGAAGCAAATACAAATAGCTATGACTATGTAGTCGTGGGCGCAGGGTCAGCAGGTGCAATTGTTGCAGCCCGCCTGTCTGAGGATCCCAATGTTAAAGTTCTGCTTCTCGAAGCCGGACCCAAAAATAACAGTTACTGGTCTAAAATACCCCTCGGTTTTGCAAAGATTATTTTCATGCATAAGTATATGTGGTGGAAACAATATTCAGAACCTGAGCCAGGGCTGGATAACAGAAAATTTCCATTGCTCCATGGGAAAATAATGGGCGGTTCGAGTTCAATCAACGGGTTGGTGCAGGTGCGATGTTCTCCAACTGATTATAATACATGGGAAAAAATGGGTGCTGAAGGCTGGGGATACGAAGATGTATTGCCTTATTTTAAAAAGTATGAGCACGATCACAGGGGAGAAAGCAAATATCATGGCGAAAGCGGCCCTATTGGAATTGAATTAGCACAGTGGAAAAATCCTCTCGCTGATACGTTTATCACTGCGGTCGTTGAAAGTCATGGGGTTCCCAGAAATGACGACTTTAACGGTCCGACTCTTGTAGGCGCCGGATATTGGGATCTTATTACATGGAAAGGGCACCGTTCCTCTACTTCAGCCTGCTACATTAAACCAAATCGTGATCGCCCTAATTTAAGTATTATCACTAAAGCCTTTGCTACGAAAATTGAATTCGACGGTAAATCAGCCGATGCAATTATTTATGAACGGGATGGAAAACTTCACCGTGTAAAAGCTAATCGCGAAATCATTTTAAGTGCGGGTGCGTTAATGACGCCACAATTACTTCAATTATCAGGAGTAGGCCCGGCAGACTTACTCAAAAAGTACGGTATTGAGGTCTTGCTTGATTTAAAAGGTGTAGGTGAAAACCTGATGAATCACCCACAGGTATCCCGAAAATATACTACCTCAAGCAAGTACACTTTCAATAAGCAAGTCGGCAATGTATTCTCCCAGGCATGGTCAGGAATCAAATATTATTTGGGAGCAAAGAACAGCCCGCTAAAGGTTGGCGCAGCCATGGCCGGAGCATTTTTATACACCAAAGAAGGCTTGATAGCTCCGGATATTCAACTGCATTTGCTTCCTTTCATGCAAGGCAAGAAAGTTTGGAATCTTGCCAAGGTTTCCGGATTCCATTTGAGTATGTACCAGGTTCGCCCCCTTAGCCGCGGGCGCGTTCAAATCACATCAACAAACCCCAAAGACAGCCCGTCATGCTTATTTAATCATTTAACTGCGGAAGAAGATGTTCGTACTATGATGGAAGGATTGAAAATGGTTAAACGTGTCGGTGATGCGATGACAGGTAAATACAATATCAAAGAAGTTGCACCGGGATCTGCCGGCGACACCGATGAAGGGTTGCTCAATTACATTCGTAAAAACGCCTTTATCGCCCACCATTTTGCCGGCACTGCGCGGATGGGCAACGATGACATGTCTGTAGTTGATCCTCAGTTACGGGTACACGGTTTGAAGAAACTCAGAGTGATAGACGCATCAGTGATGCCGACTCTTTCATCAGGTAATATCAATGCAGCCGTGCTTATGATTGGAGAGAAAGGAGCAGATTTAGTAAAAGCAGGTCATATCGAACAGCAAAAAGAAATGCCAAACATCCCGGCAGTGATTGGTCGTGATAAAACTGAGGAAGTAACATAAATCTTCAGGAGTATTTTTTAAATTAAATGAAGTTGAAAATTTTCCCCGATTTATTTTATCGGAGAAATTTTTCTTCGATTCGTTTATCAGTATTTGGAATTTTTATTATCAGTTATTTATAGTGGCAATTATTTGAGAGGACAGACAAAATCATTTTCATAAAAAGATTGTATCAACAGTTCGCGGTATAACGCTGCTACCGGTCAAATACGCTACCAGAAATTTCTACCAGATTTATTGGTATCTCTCTTTTTTGCCCACAGTATTCCTGATTTTATGAACCAACTAATTTAATCGTTCCGTTTATAAACGAGAAGTTTTTTTGATTAGGCTTATTGACACTAACGGTTATCATTAAACGAATAAATAACTTTTATTTTTATTTTGTTAAAATTGTCTATAGGCACAATGTTTGATGCCGCCTTAAAATCGTTGTTTTTAAATAAATCAAAACTTTTTAATTATAACAAAACTTTTTTTTATTAGCTTAGCGCAGTCTCTTTTATTTAAAAAAGTGAATTAAAATTTCGGATCCGATGGCTCCTGATAACCATTGGGGATAGGAAAGTTTAATAAAATCTGATTAATGGTTAATAAATGTTTAAATCAATTCTATATTTTCTGAATCCAATTCTGTTACAGTCGATTGAAAACCCTGCTTCGCAGCAAGCGGATAGAATCAATAAGCTGTTTAATTATTTTAATGTTGCTGCAAGTGCGATGCTGCTGCTGGTAATTTTTTTGATAGTATATATCTGTATTAAATTCAGGCAAAAAAAGGGCGAAACGGATGAGCCGGTGCAAACATCCCACAATAAGAAACTTGAAGCTGCGATGATTGGGGGCCCCGTTTTATTACTTGCTTTTTTCTTTTATCAAACTGTAGCTACTATGAACGCAGTATCTCCTTCTGTTCCAAAAAACAGGCATCCGGATATAGTTATTACCGGGCATCAATGGTGGTGGGAAGTAGATTATCCGGCTGCTAATGTAGTTGCTGCTAATGAAGTGCATTTGCCGGTCGGCAAACAATTATTGATGGAAATGCGCTCAGCGGATGTGATACATGATTGGTGGGTTCCTCAGTTGGGAAATAAAATGGACCTTATACCCGACAGAAGCAATTATCTATGGCTTGATATCCATAAGCCGGGAACATACATAGGCGCTTGTAGTGAATTTTGCGGAGCTGAGCATGCCTGGATGCGCATCAATGTAATTGCGCAAACTCAAAGCGATTTTAATAAATGGCTTGCTGCAAATGCCAAAGACGCAGTAGTGCCAAAAGATAGTCTTGCATTAAAGGGGGCGGAGTTGTTCCAGTCAAAAACCTGCGGAAGTTGCCATCGCATACAAGGCACAACCGCCACTTCTAATGTTGGTCCAGATCTTACTCACCTGGTAAGCAGGCATACTCTCTTAACGGGATTAATGGAAAATAACGAAACCAATTTATTCAAATGGATTAGTCACCCTCAAAAAATAAAGCCTGGCGCTCACATGCCAGATTTCAATATGGATAAAGATTCTGTAAATGCGATTGTACATTATTTAGGAGAATTAAAGTAGGCCTTGATTATACGCCTGCCTGCATGTCGCAGTCAGGCACGGATTATCACGGATTTTATTTAAGAGATAGAAATATTAATCAATAAAAAATAACATGAACGCAGAACAATCGTCCGAATCAAAATGTAGAGCTTCGTGCAAAAAAAGTGATTGAGGCTGACCTTTTTGATGATTTTAAATTCGATAGAGCTAATAATATTTAAAAATGAATTTAATCCTTTTATAAAAATTAATCCGTACAAATCTGTGTAATCAATTAAAAAAATGAGCGACTCAATATACATACCCGAACCATCAAAATCATTTCCCAGCATGAGTGTCACTGGCGACCAGGGTTTGCTGCAATGGATATCTACTGTCGATCACAAGATGATTGGCATCATGTATTTATTGGTATCACTGCTATTCCTGTTAATTGGTGGAGTAGAAGCATTGCTGATGCGCATACAACTGGCAGAGCCATTGAGTCATTTTATTGGCCCCGAAACTTATGACCAATTCTTCACAATGCATGGGACTACTATGGTTTTTTTTGTAGCTATGACCGCCGTCTTTGGATTTGCCGTTTATTTCACTCCATTAATGATCGGGGCAAACGAAATGGCTTTCCCCCGATTAAATGCTTTTAGTTTGTGGATGACATTTTTTGGAGGAGCACTGATTTATTTTAGTTACCTGGCCGGTGGCGCTCCGGATGCCGGATGGTTTAATTATGCCCCACTCAATGAAAAGAATTATTCTATCAATCCGGGTATTGATTATTACTGTATGGGTTTATTGCTTGCCGGAATTGGAAGCGTAACTGTTTCTATAAATCTTATCGTTACCGTACTGCAATATCGCGCGAAAGGCATGGGGCTGAACAAATTACCCATGTTTGTTTGGATGGTATTTGTAAATTCATTTTTATTGTTGGCGGCCTTTCCCGCGCTCAATGCGGCACTTTCGATGCTATTGCTCGACAGGCAATTCGGTGCACACTTTTTTAATACAGCTTCGGGTGGTTCTGCATTACTATGGCAGCATTTGTTTTGGATTTTTGGGCATCCCGAAGTTTATATTGTGATCCTTCCTCCTTTTGGGATTATATCAGAGGTGATCCCTGTATTTTCGCGTAAGCCCATTTTTGGTGCTTCATTTGTTGCCGCTTCTTCTGTTGCTATCGCTTTGCTTGCATTTGGAGTGTGGGCTCATCACATGTTTGCTGTTGGCATGGGCAACACAGCAGACGCATTCTTCTCCGCAAGCAGCATGTTGATAGGCATCCCGACCGGTGTAAAAGTTTTTGCCTGGATCGCCACGATGTATGGAGGTAAAATAAAGTTTACGGTCTCAATGATGTTTGCGGTTGCCTTTTTAATTGAATTTACTATTGGCGGCCTTTCAGGTATTGCATTTGCCATTGTGCCGATAGATTGGCAATTGACTGATACTTATTATGTAGTAGCTCATATTCACTATGTTTTTATAGGCGGTACCATTTTCGGTGTGCTGGCCGGAGTGTTTTATTGGTTTCCAAAAATGACTGGAAAATTATTGGATGAAAAAATGGGGAAGTGGTTTTTCTGGTTGTTTGTGATTGGGTTTAATGGCACTTTTTTAGTTCAGCATGCCTTAGGAATGATTGGAATGCCGAGAAGAGTTTATACCTATCCGAACCTTCCCTGGTATGGCACGCTAAATATGATTTCTACCATTAGCGCTTTCATAATGGGGCTTTCGGTTTTGTACCTGGGGTATATAATAGTGAAAAGTCGGAAAAGGGGAAAGAAAGCAGGCGATGATCCCTGGGATGGATTTACCCTCGAATGGATAGCTACTTCTCCACCATCATTAAAAAATTTTGACGAAGTGCCTGTAGTACATAGCAGAAGGGCATTATATGATTTGAAACATCCTGACAATCCTGACAAATAATAAATTGATAGATAATGAACAAAACAATGATGAAATTGGTGGTGGGAACGGAAGGCATGTTTTTTGTATGCCTCATATTAGCGTTTGTATATATGGCCTTCAATTCAGGATTTGAGCCGCATGACTTACATGCCCTTGACATCAAAAAAACAGGCATTTTTACTATTGTATTAATTGCCAGCAGTTTTACTTTTTGGATGGCCGACAAGAATTATAAAAATGGAAAAATTAAGAACCTGAAAATTTGGTTGATGATAACTATTTTATTAGGTGCCATATTTCTGATTGGACAAGGAAAGGAATATTGGAGATTGATAAATGACCATGTTACTTTGGGCAGCGGCGTTTTCGGTACCAGCTTTTATACGCTTACCGGTTTTCATGGGTTCCATGTTTTTGTGGGATTAATTATTTTATCCATCATTCTTGCCTTAACATTCCTGGGCGATTTTAATAAGCCCAATTCAAATGTAATAACCGCCGTTGGTTATTATTGGCATTTTGTAGATGCAGTATGGATAGTGGTTTTCACGGTAGTATATGTGCTACCTCATTTTACGAATATTTAAAACTTAGCATTATGCGTTCTATATTTTCTTACTGGCATTTCGGTTTTGTAACATCCGTTTTCCTTATCGGCTTATGCCTGCTTTATTTGTATTTTATCAATTTCAAATTAAAAAAACAATCTCTTTATTTTCTTGCCGGGATCCTTATGATTATTCTATGTATTGCTTCGCCTTTGCATTTTCTTGCTGAAAATTATTTATTCAGTGCACACATGATTTCGCATGTATTATTACTGTTGATAGCGGCACCACTTCTTGTAGCAGGTATTCCCAAAGAAAACAGATTCAAAAAATATTTCCTTTCTCTTTCAAGCAACAAAATAAAAATCTTCGTTTTATGTTGGTTTACCGGCGTAAGTGTGATGTGGTTTTGGCACATTCCCTACATTTTTAATCAGGCAATTGCCATGCATGGAATGGGTTTAATGTATTTACAATGGTTCAGTTTGCTGGTTGCCGGTATTATCTTTTGCTGGCCGGTCATTAATCCTTATCGTGAGTATCGCATTCCGCCTTTATCAGCAGTGCTCTATCTTTCCACAGCATGTATTTTTTGTACGATACTCGGGTTAATGATCACATTTGCTCCGTTGGGAATTTATTCTCATTATATCAATATCGCCGACACTTATGGTTATTTGCATTTGATAAGAGATCAATGGAAAATTTCTGCGGGGGCAGATCAGCAAGCTGCCGGGTTGATCATGTGGGTGCCCTGTTGTTTTATTTACCTGACGGCTTCAATGGCTATTTTGATAAATTGGTTTGATAAAAAAGAAGTTTATGAAGTGCCAGGTGCAACAGTTATCAATAACTGATAGGTGAATGCATAACCTCTTTAAATAAAAATTTTAAGCAATGGATGACGAAGAAACAGCGAAGAAAAAACTCAAAAAAATTGCCGGTGTCAAAGATCTCTCAACTGCAATCGAAAAGCTTGAAAGAAAAAAGGAGGCGATGGAAGATGATTTTAAGGATCGGTCGCATAATCTTTTTGAAAATCTAAATCCTATAACCGTTCTGGATCATACGCTCCAAAACGTGAAGAAATCATCTTCGGCAAAATATACTTTATTTAAAGAAGCGCTTGCATTTGGAGCTGGTTATTTATCAAAAGGAAAGTTGGCTCACCAACTCAAGAATGCTTTCATAAATACTTTTAAGAGATCTGGTAGCAGAAGTAATCCTGATTTAAAAGCAGATATCCATAATCCTAAAGAAGTAGAAAATAATAGTACATTAACTTACGATAAAAAAGAAAACAATTATATGAACTCACAAATTGAAAAAGTAAAAGCAAAGCCGGAAGTATTGCCGGAGCCAACTTATTGGCCATTTTTCCTGGCTATGGGAATCACCTTTTTAGGTTGGGGATTATTAACTACGTGGCTGATTTCACTGGCAGGATTTATCATATTAGTAATAGCACTCACCGGATGGATAAATATTTTACGTCATGAATGAAGAATCAGAAAACAGGATTGAAGAATCTCCGAAAGAAATAACCAGGAGGAATTTTTTTCTGAAAGCCAGCCTGGGCCTTGCCGGCATCGGCACGCTCGCTGCAGCTATCCCCATTGTCAGCGCTATAATAGCACCTTTATTAAAAAAGCAAAATCAAAAATGGCGAACTGTTGGAAAAGTAGATGATTTTCAAACCGGTACCACCAATTTAGTAACATTCATAAATGCAGATCCTGAATCGTATGCAGGCGTTACCGCGAAATCGGCTGCGTGGTTGAGTAGAAATGATCAAAGTAATTTTATTGCCTTTTCAGCAAATTGCACTCATCTGGGTTGCCCGGTGAGGTGGGAAAAAGACGCGCACTTATTTATGTGTCCCTGCCATGGCGGTGTGTATTATGCAGATGGGACTGTAGCCGGAGGCCCACCACCATTTCCCTTGACAAAATATCAGGTAAGGGTATTTAATAATGAAGTACAGATAAAAACAGCACCGGTACCAATTACACATATCGGGTCCAAATCAGTATGAGAAAAACTTTAAAAAAAATATGGAATTGGATTGATGACAGGACGGGCATTACTGAAAATATCGTTCCGATCATGAAACATCCGGTGCCCCCAAAAGCAACGTGGGCTTATGTTTTCGGAAGTGCTGTATTATTTTGTTTCATACTACAGGTAATTACAGGAATTGCTTTATCATTATTATACCAACCCTCTTCCAAAGATGCCTATCAATCCCTTATATTTATTACAGACAAGGCAACATTTGGGAATGTGCTAAGAGGCATTCATTACTTTGGTGCTTCGGCAATGATCATACTGGTGGGCATTCACATGATCAGGGTTTATTTGACCGCATCTTATAAATTTCCCAGAGAAATGAATTGGATCAGTGGGGTGATTCTTTTATTATGTACCATTTTCATGGGATTTACCGGCCAGTTGTTGCGTTGGGATTCTAATGGTGTCTGGTCTTCAGTTGTAGCTGCAGAACAATTAGGGAGAACACCCATTATTGGAAAATACCTTGCGAGATTACTATTGGGTGGCGACACAATAGGTGGACAAAGTCTCAGCCGGTTTTATTCGTACCATGTTTTTGTGGTACCTGCCATGATTTTTATATTTATAGGAATTCATTTGTATCTCGTTATCCGCAATGGAATTTCAGAACCGCCTGAAGCCGGAAGATTAATTGACACAAAAACATATCGTAAATGGTATAAGGATATGCTTAAAGAAAAGGGCGTTCCTTTTTGGCCAAATGCTGCATGGAGAGATGTAATGTTCAGTTCCGTCATTATCATTTGCATCATTTGCGCAGCAGTAATTTTTGGGCCCCCGGCATTGTCAGGAAAACCAGACCCTGCTGCATTGACTACTTCTCCTAATCCAGATTGGTACATGATTCCCTTCTTCGCATTGTTTGCTTTGATGCCACACAAAATAGAGTCTGTTTCGATGTTGCTTGGACCCGTTTTGACCGTTGTTATCTTATTTTCCATTCCATTTATTTCCAATCGGGGAGAGAGAAGCCCGATCAAAAGACCATGGGCAATATATGGAGTTATTTGCGTTACCGTATTTGTGATTAGTTTATTGGTAGTGGGATTGAAAGCGCCGTGGTCGCCGCATTTTAATACAAAACAATTACCCTTGAGCGCTATCAGATCTACAAATCCTGATTCAACTATTGTCAAAGGTGTGCATTTGTTTTATGCCAAAGGTTGCGAATATTGCCATAAGATCAACCGTTACGGAGGACTTGACGGCCCGGATCTTACTACCATAGGACGCCGTTTATCTATCCAGGAACTAAAAGTAAGAATTGTAAATGGAGGAAAAAATATGCCGGCTTTCGGCGGAATTCTAACGAAAGAAGAAATGAATAATATTGTGGCTTTTTTAGCTTCGCAGAACTAAATACAATCTGCAATTAATATGAATGCATTAAAACGTCCTCTTTTCATTTAATACTTCATTATTCAAAACTATTATAAGAACCTGGGCGGTTGATAATTATGATTTTAATTAGAATAATCTTCTTTTAAAGAATGATTTAAAATCTATACCAATTATCAAGTCATACGCGGTCATTGCAAAAAACAAGGACGATTCACGTGCAAAAAGTCAACACCCGTTGAGGAAAATTTTTTATCAGTGATTGAATAAACCGGATTTTGCTTTGGTTAACGATAAACTTTTCGCAAGGTGGAAGTCTGCACACGCCTTACACCTTATTTATTTGCATCTCCCGTATCTTCATTGCTGGCCAGTACGGGTTTAGATTCGGCTGATCCTTCCTGGCGAAGAAAAATACTTAAAACGAGAAACAGAGCGAGACTTAAGAATTCGGCTTGCCATGTCTGCATAGTTCCAAACCAAAAAGTGTCGGAGCCCAGAAAAGAAATCAACGAAACGGGCGCTTTGCCAATCAATGCACTGGTTTCATTAAACGAACGGGTTCCGAAAACAATGTGAGCGATGAATGACCCAATAAAAAGCATTATAAAAGCGAGAGAAAGAGAATGTCGGTAAACCCACGACACCTGCTTGTCTTCCTGTTTCTTTTTTTTGAGTTCTTCCTCTTCGACCTCTCCTTGTTTTAGTGAGTGAGATGCTCCTTTTTGATGAAATACACTTGTGAAAAGTATGAGGCATCCAAGCTGCAAAACTGCCGCCTGCAAGTTAACGAATACGCCATTGAGGGTTGACAGTGATCAGTTAAACAAACTCATCATATTTTATTTTTCTCTGAAAAAAAATACCTGGAAAGTGTATTTTAAAAATGAGCGAAAGGAATTCAGTAAATGAGTAAATAATGCAGATTTATGATTTGTAGCGCCAGAGATCATTATTTTTTCAAGCATTTGATTTTCGATTTCTCCTTCGCTTATTTTAACTGAAGGATGCATATTGCGGGAGATTGTTGTAAATATTGATTCCTAAATTTAATAAAAAAAAATTGACTTAATAAAAATTAGCCTGAAAGTTGTCTTTTGCAGGCGGGTAACCAGTTGCAGAAGCGTTCAAAAGAACTTATTTTGTTGGGTACCTGCGTTATACTTTGTTTTTTTTCTTTGGTGCTGTTTTATGGACAACCTCCCAGGTTGTTTCTCTAACTTCTGCCTTTAAGAATTCTTTCCGGAATTCAGCGGAGGATGTAAACTGCAATTGGTACATTAGTCTCCATTCAAAGTGTACAACAAATTTTTCCGTTTCAAAAGGCCAAGGTGTTACCGTAAGTTTTTGATCTCCGGCTTGAAGAACAAAATAGGGTTTTTTATTAGGGCCGGTACTTATTTCCAATTTACGTTTCTCGGGTTGCACCAGGTCCTGACAAAGAAGAAGGGAACAGGCATCACACCACTCGAGCAGATCATAAATTCGCAAAACTTCCTTTTCTTTGAGTTTTAATTCATGCATCCATTTTTGACGGAGAATACCTTGTTCTTTTAAAAAAGTTTTTGCTTTGGTGCTAGTTTCAGCCTCTTTACGACAAAGAAACTCGATATGTAAAGATATCAAAAGGGCTATATACCTGTTCTTTGTGATTGTCAGCAAAGAAAGTTTTTCATAATAGGCCCGATCAAATTCTTTCATATTAAAATTTACAGGTCCACCAGTCCGGGTGAGCAGGTTTTGTCCGTCCAATTCTTCTTCTGCATCATCATGCTCTGCTATTGCTAAGAGGGTTTCCATCCACCGCCCGGGACGTTTTGAGATTTTCCATTCTGCTGCCAACTGTGCTGCCAGGATTCCGTGGGCTCTTTGCGTTACAACCTGCCAGCCTTTTTTTGTATAATTTACAATCATATTGTTGGATCAAAATAACGGGTTTTGAGACGCTGTATTTCCTAACATTACATTTTCTAAAGGTATTTGTTCTTCATTACAATTTCAGATTTTTCTTTTCTAAATCTTTGCTATTTTTCTGTCGGGAATTTGCGCCGCGGATAGAAGCTGTATCACGGTGAAGGTTAAGCGCGTTTGATTAGCCGTAATATAAGCGGATAGCCGGAAAAGTGCGCCCAAAAAATCCAGTAAATGAACTTTTAAATCAGATTTCTAATTTTTTACTTGAAGAAGGTTTAGAAAAAATGAAGTTTTTTCATTATTTACGATTATTTTTTTTTCGTTGAGCGAAGAGAAGCAGGCAAAAAATATTGAATTAAATCAAAAAAAAGCCCCCTAAAACGGAGCTGAGAAACTGTGAGTAGGGTTCCGTCCATGTAGCGTTGGCTGTTCTTGATTTCACTGATTTATTTCTTGTCGGAACCTCAGATTTTACTGATTTACTGATTACCAGGAGAATAAATCAGTCGTTAAAAAAAATCAGCACATTAGGTTAATTCCTTTAATCAGTAGTTCAGATTTTATCGCTGTCGGAACCTCAGATTTTACTGATTCACTGATTACCATGAAATAAAATTCGCACTTAAGAAAATCAGTAACCTCGTTTAATCTCTTTAATCTAAATAATCTCTTAACCCAGAAAATTATGCTCTTTAAAGAAATGGATGATGAGCTTACCGGTTGAGGAATATAGTAGCTTCAAAAAGTTAGTACGGATTTTGATAGTTTATTTTTTAAAACGATAAAATGAATCAACCAAAATTTGTAATTGTTGTTGGCACATCAGCGGGCGGACTGAAGGCATTATCCGAATTTGTAGGTCAATTAGAGACCGGTATGGATGCGGCAGTATTCGTTGTGATGCATTTATCAAAAACCAGTATCAGTGATTTTTTGATGCTTCAAGTTCAAAAGTTTACTCAATTACCATGTGAAGTGGCAATTGACGGTGCCTCAATAGAAGCAGGACACGTTTATATCGGGCCACCCAATGCTCATTTGCTCGTTAAAAAAGGTTGCATTATTCTTGGCCGCGGTCCGGAAGAAAACCGGTGGCGGCCATCTATTGATGTATTATTTCGTTCCGCAGCCGCGGCATACAGTACAAGAGCAATCGGAGTGATATTGACTGGTCTCCTCGATGATGGAACCACCGGTATGCTGGCCATTAAAAGGAGTGGTGGCACATGTATTGTTCAGGATCCCAATGAAGCGGAATTCCCTGATATGCCCTTCTCTGTACTCAACAATATGGAAGTTGATTATAGTATTTCTCTTGCTGATATGGGCGAAGTAATTGCAAGTATCACACAAACTACGCCCGAAGAAAAACCAGCCCCAGATGACGTGATCATTGAATCACAGATTGCAGAAAGAGTGGTGGTTGATTATGATAACGTAAGGCAATTGGGTGAAAAAAGTATTTATGCCTGCCCTGATTGTGGAGGAGGATTATGGAAAATAAATAAGAGCGATGATGGAATAAGCAGGGTTGACCGTTATCGCTGCCACATAGGGCATTCTTATTCAGAGAAAGATTTAGTTATTAAACAGGGAGAGATATTTGAATCTACTTTATGGACTGCTTTACGAATTATGGAAGAACGCAAAACGCTATTGAAGAAAATGAAGAATGATAATACTAAAAGAGGATTTTCAACATTTGCAAAAAGCTATAAAGAAAAAGCAGATATCATCCAGGTACATATTGACAAAATGAAAGAAGTTTTATTTGCTTCCCAAAAGTCCGTTTAGGCCGGCCGACAGCTACCATCCCAAGGTTGGTAAAGTAGGCAACACCGGTTCGATGTTTTAAAAACCTGGCAGGTTTGCAGATTAACTGATTGCCAGTAAAAATAATTCAGAAGTAAAAAAAAGTACAACCGGTTAATCCCTTTAATCAGTGGTTCACACAGTTTATTCAATTTTTAATGGGACTGAATTCCACACAAAAAAGTGTGGCATTTTCTACACAATATGATACCGGCGCTAACTTATTTTATATAGGCATGTAAATTGATTTGACTGATAAAAGAGATTTTGAAATTATTCAAAATTGTCAATTCATTTTTTTAAACCCATAAACCCAATCAAAATGTTTTACCATATAAAAGACCTTCAATACAACGCACGTGTATCAAAACCAGATCCTGCTTTTGCTACTTTATTATTAGAACAATTTGGCGGCGCTAACGGCGAGCTGGCAGCGGCGCTTCGTTATTTTGTGCAAGCATTCGGCGCTAAAAAACCTCATCCTGATAAGTATGATATGCTGATGGATATTGCCATCGAAGAATTCAGCCATCTTGAAATCGTGGGGGCTACGATACAAATGTTGCTCACCGGTATCAACGGCGATCTGAAAAATGCTGCAGAAAATGCTGACATCATGCAATTGCTTGATGGTAAGGCCGCCAAAGAAAATATGATTCACCAGGGAATGATAGCGAACCAGTTTTTGGTAGATACCGGCGGAGGCCCTGCTTATACCAACTGCCAGGGAGTGCCATGGACCGCATCTTATATAAACGGCGATGCACAAGGCGAGTTAACATCAGGCCTTCGTTCTGACATGGCAGCAGAAACAAGGGCAAAAATGATGTACGAATATTTATTGCAATATACCCCGGACCCTTATATAAAAGAGACGCTCACTTTTTTAATGACGAGGGAGATTGCACACTATCAAGTGTTTGAAGCAGCATTGGAAAGCATCAAGCCTAATTTTCCGATGGGCACTTTGCACGGCGATCCTAAATATAGTAATTTATACTTCAACATGAGCAACGGCAGCAACACCCGCGGCCCATGGAACCAGGGCGAGACTACGCAAGATAAAGAAACCTGGCAGTACATTGAAGACCCCATAAAACATGTAATGGAAACCAATGCCCTGCTCGATCAAAAAGCAAAAGGAACCAATCGAACTGAAGAACAAGTTGAAAAAATGAACGCAAAGGTAGGAAAGGCCAAAAAGAAAGAAGTTGACAGTGCATCTCCTACAAAAGAAATGCATTGGAATAAGCCTTCAAACGTTTCCGATAAGACAAAAGGTTCAAACAGACAAGATGCTAATAACGCGAAACACTCAGAAACCGGTGGACATAAAAAGGCAACAAAATAAACATACACCACCATCAACAGCGGATCAGTTAGAGATTATATACTTTACTGATCCGCTTTGTTGCTGGAGCTGGGCCATGGAGCCGCAACTTCGCAAAATTCAATATGAATATAATGGCCAAATCAACTGGCGTTATTGCATGGGTGGCCTGTTGCCGGGATGGGACAATTATCACGATGAAATCAATTCTGTAAGCCGTCCGATACAAATGGGCCCGGTGTGGATGCACGCGCAATATGTATCAGGAATGCCGATGGATGCTAATATATGGATGAAAGATCCACCTGCGTCTTCTTATCCAGCGTGCATTGCTATGAAAAATGCATCAATGCAATCAGGTGAAGCAGGTGCCAGGTACCTGAGGCTTTTGCGCGAAGCTGTGATGATAAGAGGCGAGAATATTGCCAAAGGAAATGTTCTGATAGATATAGCAGATAGGCTTTCGCATGAAGAAGGTTATAATTTTAGTGCAACGATTTTCAGGCAACAATTAAAGGAAGACAATGCGCTGGAAGCGTTTCGCAACGATCTTCATGAAGTACAATACCAGCAGGTAAAAAGGTTTCCCACTTTTATTATAAAAAGAAGTCAACAGGGAATTATTCTCACCGGCTACCGCCCCTACGAAAATTTACGGGAAGCGCTGCTACAGATTTCTCCGGCAATTGAAAAAAATAATCCTGTCATTAACCCCGCTGAATACGAGACTTTCTGGTGTTTTATTACCGATAAAGAAATGGAGGCGATTATAGTAAACGAATAAATAACAGAGATTTTTATTTTTCTTTTGCCTAAATCATCCTTCATAAAACCTGCCAGATTTTAAAACCTGGAAGGTTTGCAGTAAGCTAACCTACTTACCGGCAAAGACAGGCAAATAATCATGATTTTTATTTAGCGTTTCATCAAACGTTTGCTCGTTAAGGCTTTCAGGCTGCTCTTATCCTTCTGTTCATTTATTGTTTTGTGAAGGTTTATAAACATCATAATATGGCACGGTATTTATTAGAAATTCAATATTGTTAACTATTAAAAACATATAAAATGAACTCACCAACAAAGACAACAAAAAACGCATCTTCTTCCGCAGGCGAAGGAGCCACTGACAGCAGGTTAAAAGAATTTTTTATTGATGAACTCAAAGACATCTATTATGCAGAAAAGCTTTTGGTAAAGGCATTACCCAAAATGAAAAATGCAGCTACCTCCTCTGAGCTTCAGGATGCTTTTGCCGAGCACCTTGAAGTTACAAAAACTCACGTTACGCGACTGGAAGATGTATTTGAATCGCTGGACAAAAAAGCACAGTCAAAAAAATGCGATTCAATGGAGGGCATTACTAAAGAGTGCGAAAGAATCATTGGCGATACTGAAGATGGAACCAGCACCCGTGATGTAGGGTTGATATTGGGCGGACAAAAAGTAGAGCACTACGAAATAGCTACATACGGCGGCCTCCATCAACTGGCGGTTACGCTCGGCCTCGTTGAAATTGCTGATACGCTTGCACAGACGCTGGAAGAAGAAAAAGAAACCAATGAAAAGCTGACAAAAATTGCAGAGAATAGCGTAAACTACGAGGCAGCAGAGGAAACTGTATAATTTTTTATGCCGCCATTAAATAAAAGCCGGAAGACCGGCTTTTATTTGTATGTCAATTTTATATTAAATACTATTGAAAAGCCACTATACAACAAGCTAATCCGCACCGGAAGTACCGGGGCAAGGCGTCAACTTATATCAATTTAAACCAAAATAAAAAAACCACCTTCATCGGGCGGCCCTTAATAACCTGTATATGTTGATTTCTTAGTTGATGTTTAACTGAGTAATGCGGCTTGGAGGCTCGCTGTAAGACACCTGGTCTTTAGTACCCACTTCAATGATCCGTGCCCAGAATTTAGTACCGGACGAAAGATTCGCAAAAGTGTACTCTTTGGAGGTGGTGGAAATACTCGTCCAGGCACTGTCGGCTGTTAAAGGATCAGCAGTGACCTGGTGACTGTAGCTTACGTGATATTTTACCCTGTTGCATTTAAGCTTAAAAAAATTCATGAATCTACATTGGAATAATTATTGATACACAAAATAGATAATTAATTCACTTTTAAATTTACATCACATGGGCTTTAATCAGTATCATGAACCGCCTCAGGAACTCAGTGAAGAAACGAGGACACTTGCGAGAATGTTTGCGTCATTAACCGAAGAATCAGACGCTATTAACTGGTATCAGCAACGTATATCGGTTGAAAAAGATGCGGATGCCAAAGCAATTATGGAAGATGCACAAGGAGAAGAGTTTAAACATTTCGGAATGGGCCTGGAATTCCTGCTTCGTAAATTACCAAAATGGAAAGAAACCCTGGAACCAATATTATTTAAATCCGGGGATATTGTAAAACACGGGGATAAAGGCGAAAAAAATGCAGACTGAATATACAGCCGCTTAAATAGAAAAATGAAAAATCGCGACGCGATGCAGATTTCGCTTTTATAAACGAGAAATGTTACCCGCATCCGAATCCTTTTAAACAACTAGTCTTTTTGAATTCAATCTTTTTTTTGCATAATTTTTTTATCACTTTTTTTCAATTAAAATCTATAACAATGGGTAACATTCTTTACATTATCGCAGTAATCCTAATCATTATTTGGGCAATTACTTTTCTTGGCGGCTTTGTCGCAAGCGGATTCATCCACATTCTTTTGGTGATAGCAGTTATACTGATCATAATCAAGCTTCTAAACAGGGCATGAGAAGTGAAAGTTTCCCTTATGTGGGGATATCCGTGTGAATCTGAAATTTTAAATATTAAAGAAGGTTACAGTAAAATAAAAATGACCATTAGAAATGAAATGCTAAACGGGTTTGGAATTGTATATGGTGGAATTACTTTTTCATTTGCTGACAGTTCCTTTGCATTCGCTTGTAATAACCGTAATAACTTATTACTCGCATTAGATACTTCAATTAATTTCATAAAACCGGCCCATGTTGGCGACGTGCTTACCGCAGAAGCAAAGGAAATTCATAATGGAAAAATCTACGGGACTTTATCAAATTTCTATAACCAACCAAAACGATCATTTGATTGAGAAATTTAAAGGAATCTGTTTTCGAACCGAAAAAAAACTGATTGTAGAATTGAGATATTGGCACTAATGGGATCTGAATTTAAAATTCTCAAATGTTTTTATTAATCACGTTTTTGATTTTTTGTTGCTTTACTGATCCCATACTTTTTTATTTTTTATTCATCATTTCTCAGCTTCTTCCTGGCTTGCCATAATAATCATAAAGACTGCGCTCGTATGATTCATTTAAAACCTGATCTATATCAAACTCAGGACTGTTTTTCACTTCAGCAAGACTTACACCTACTATTACGGCTGAATTATCCCAATTCACTTCGCGGATCCATTGCGTGGCTAACAACACTTTTCTGCTGTCGAGCCAGGTGCCTGATTCTATTACCAAATATTTGATTTCCCAGGTGGAATCATCAAATATATAATCAACCACTTTCCCAATTTCGCCATCCGTGGCATGAATTTTATACCCGGTGACATTTTCAGTACTTCTTAAATGGTGGTCGTTATTCTCTTGCTCAGCCACCGCATTGCCGGAAGTGGCATCTTCTACCTTGCTGTTGTAAAGTTTACTTGGCATTGCTCCAAATATTCCTGCTCCATGTTCGTGAGGGTCGCTGCCCCAATATGTGCCCCATGGATAATAGCTATAAAGCTGCTCCTCCTGTTGGCGTGATACAGGCTTATCTGTATCAATGTTCGGACTATTTTTAATTTGTTCTTTAGTAAGATTTACACTAAATTCTTCATTTTCCCAATCAGGTTTTTGCAAAGATTTAGGCGAGATAAGTACTTTACGGCCGGTGAACCAATTCCCTGTTTTTACAACCAGATACCTGATTTTCCAGGAAATGTCATCGAAATAAAAGTCTTCTATTTTGCCGATTTCACCATCGGCTTCTTTAAGACTGAATCCAACCAGCACCTTGATATTTTTATTCATAAAAGAAGATTTTTACAAACATTCTACAATGATTGTTCCAAAAAGAAGCAGTGAGATCATCAGGAACCTTAAGCCGATTTAATTGACCACTAATTAGATTGGTTTTAACATTCTTATTTCATACAATTCGTTTTTCGAGATTAACATATTTTTGTTTTTTATTTTATTTGAGTTAGTCGTGTGCAAAATATAAATCGCGCTTTTTTGACTGTCTTTGCCGGTAGTCAGATTGCTTTACTTTCGTTATAAACTTTTTTAACTTATAAACCCAAATGATCTTGGTATAGAATTCTTCTGTTCGCAAAATACAGAGCGATCACTTCTTTATCTTCAACATCTATTGAAAGGTTCGAGACGAGGCAACAACATTTTGGTAGTTTATTCTACAATTTCTTCTTGGTAAAAACTTGTTGTAAAGTAACCTGTCCTGCCTAACGGACAGACAGGCTACCGGCAAAGCAGGCAAATAACCGAAATTTTTATTTTTAAAAAAAGTTGAAGGTGTGCCTTGAATTTTAAAGTTCACCTGGTTTTGCACCAATCCATTTATGATCAATAAGTTGAACAATCATCAGCTTTACAGGCTGTTGACCAATGGTTCCGGAAATGTGGCCCATATGGCCTTTTTCATCAGATTTTGTATTTTGATCAGCTCCAAAAGAAATATCGCCAATTCCCATTTCTACCCGTTTCCCATCCATTGTTTCTACAAACCATCGTCCCGATAAAGGTACAATCCATTGTGGTTTTGGATTCTCATGCCACAAACCAATCCAGCCTGCCGGCATCTCAGAAAATAATACATGAGCCGAAGAAGTGAGTATATGATTATTCCATTGCGGAGATGCACCACCTCCCATACTTTCTTTCTTGAAGGAGGTCAGTTCAACACTGGTTTGGTGACTAACGCCTTCATCATCTGCCCAAACATGCCAATAGGATAATGTTGGCTTATTCTCTTCGTCCTGATTAATATTTGCCATTGTTGTATTGTCGTAGAGCGACTTTTCTTAATGTTTAATTTTATAATTTCTCAAATGCGCTAAATAGTGTCTGCAAGAAAACTGCCTATTTTTTCTTTTGCCTGATGATTTCTCAAAGCCATCTGCGGGAATTCTTTATCATAGAATCAACTTGCAGAAAAAAATCGCCTTTATATTATAAAAATGGATGATTTAATTTAGGTTTTCTTTT